>Ga0079226_10003755_pt1 | contig 11644 bp, 7 predicted proteins | sample Poulit2014_FD_76345 | JGI IMG/M metagenome (GOLD analysis project Ga0079226, IMG submission 76345) | Agricultural soil microbial communities from Georgia to study Nitrogen management - Poultry litter 2014 | ecosystem: Environmental > Terrestrial > Soil > Agricultural land | place: USA: Georgia...
CAAGCCTGATGGCCACAAAATTCAAGCCCCAAACCGTGACCACAAACAAGGCCTTCAACCAATCCCGCAGGGGCATTTCATCCACTCATGTCATGACACCAATGTGCCATTATCCATCAGACGCGCGGACTCACCAACCGCAAGTGATGACAGATACTCAGTAATCGAACTGCAGTTGCTGCATGGAAGGCCCGCTGGCAGCGTCGTCCGTCCTGACGTGCAGGTTGCTGACGCGCACGCCAAAAAGGCGGATGCGCCGGTCAAAGGTGACCCGTTTCAGGCATTGGCCCGCAGCGCCATGAATGGCCGCTGCGTCATCCACCGGTTCGGGCAGCGTGACATCCCTTGTGACCGTGCTGAAATCGTCAAAGCGCAGCTTGATGCTGACGGTCCGACCGCGACAATCCTTTCGCCTCAGATCCGCTTCCAGCTGCTCGCACAGCCGCAAGAAGGTATCAGACAGCTCTGGCCGGTCCCGAACCACATCCAGATCGCGCTTGAAGGTGGTTTCCCGGCTGATGGACTTGACCTCGGGATCCGTCACTACCGGGCGATCGTCATGACCATGGGCCGCCTGCAACAGCCAGCGCGCAAAGCGCGTGCCAAAGCGCTTCTGCAACACGGCCGGGTCCGCGTTGGCCGCATCCGCAATGGAATGGATGTCCAGATCGGCCAGCCGGGCCGTGGCCTTGGGGCCCACTCCATTGATCCGGGACACCGGCAGCGGCCAGATGACCTCTTGCAGATCCTGATCGGACAGAATGGTCACGCCATCGGGCTTGTTGAGATCAGAGGCAATCTTGGCCAGCATCTTGTTGGCGGCCACTCCAATGGAGCAGGTCAGGCCCGTTGCCTCTCTGACCGCAGATTGCAGGCGGCTGGCCAGTTCCAGTGCAGGTTCGGGATGAGGAGTCAGATCGATGTAAATTTCGTCTATGCCCCGGTCTTCAATCACCGGAGTGAGCGCAGCCACCGCTTGCTTGAACCGCCTGGAAAATGTCCGGTAACGGGCAAAGTCGACAGGCAGGAGGATGGCATCCGGCGCCAGTTCCGCCGCACGCATCATGGGCGTGGCCGAGAACACGCCATATTCACGCGCTTCGTAGGTGGCTGTCGTGACCACGCCCCGGCCACTATAGCCACGCAAGCGGGAAAACTGATACTGGCCGGAATCGTCCCGTACCGGCCCGTCAGAATGCCCGCCAATCACCACAGGCAGGCCACGCAGCTCCGGATACCGCAACAGTTCTACCGACGCATAGAAAGCGTCCATGTCAAGATGTGCAACCCGCCGGAGACGTTTAGAATGGGTCATTATTGCACGAACGGATCAGGATGAATCATTGAAACGCTGTCACTGGTGTACCAACGACCCCGAGTATATTCGCTACCACGATACCGAATGGGGCGTACCGTCCACCGATGCCCGCTATCTTTTCGAGATGCTGATTCTCGAAGGGTTTCAGGCCGGGCTGTCGTGGTGGAGCGTGTTGAAGAAGCGCGACCACTTTCGGGACGTCTTTCTTGATTTTGACGTGAATCGCGTCGCCACACTGGATGATGACTATCTTGAAGCGCTCACCCGCGACGCCGGCATCATTCGCCATCGCGGAAAGATATTTGCCGCACGCAACAACGCCCAGGCCTGGCTTCGGCTGGATGATCCGGTTGACCTGATCTGGTCACTGGTTGATGGCCGTCCGCAGGTGCACCACATAGACAGGCACGACGATGTCCCCGTCACCAGCTCCGAGTCCGTGGCACTAAGCCGCCTGCTCAAGAAAAACGGCTTTGCCTTTGTGGGCCCGACCATCAGCCAGGCTTACTTGCAGGCAGTCGGGGTGCTGATGCAGCACACCACCGACTGCTTTCGCCACGCGCAGCTTCAACAGGCGTGATTGATTGCCTACTGAGACGATTCAAGATCAGACGCTGGACAATTTCATTAATACCAGTCCTGAAACAATAAGGATCGCTGCAGTGATTCTCGCTGCGGTTACTGGTTCAGCCATAACTGCTATTCCAACAACAAAAGCACCTACGGCTCCTATTCCTGTCCAGATTGTATAAGCAGTTCCGAGTGGAATTGTTCGCATGGCAACGGCCAACAACCAGAAGCTCACTACCATTGCAGAAATCGTAATGACAGATGGTATGACTCGACTGAAACCGTCAGATTGCTTCATTGCATAAGCCCAAACGATCTCGAGTACACCTGCAACAAGAAGATAAACCCAGGGCATAGACCCCTCCACCATAATGGAACCAGGTCGTCCTGATCGTCGATCCCGACAATGGGGGAGGCCGTCCTCCTCTAGAAATAGCCTTGCGAAGAAATTGCTGGCCGCAACACATGAAAAAATGGGTGTCAGATGTCCAGATTGGTCGCCTGCAACGCGTGGCTTTCAATAAACGCGCGGCGTGGCTCGACTTCGTCACCCATGAGCGTGGTAAAGATTTCGTCAGCGGCAATGGCATCTTCAATCTGTACCTGCAGCAGGCGCCGGTTGGCCGGGTCCATGGTGGTTTCCCAAAGCTGATCGGGGTTCATTTCACCCAGCCCCTTGTAACGCTGCTTCGTAATGTTGCGCTCAGCCTCGCTACGCAACCAGTGCATGGCATCACGGAAATCGGTAATGGATTTTTCCTTGCGCCGTTCGCCTTCACCGCGAGCCACCATGGCACCCTTGCCCAGCAAGCCTACAAAAGTCTCGGCCGTTCGCGCCAGCACGCCGTAGTCCGGACCCCGTACGAAGGCGGAATCAAACACACTGACCCGCACGTTGCCGTGATGCATGCGACTGACCACCACCTGCCATTCCTGAGTCTTGTCGTTGATGCGCGCTTCAACGGTCACGCCATTGATGCTGGCCGGATCCTGCAAGACCCGCTGCAGGCGCTCGGCACTGTCGCGGGCTGCCGACTCGGTATCCAGTGATAGCCCCACCCCTTCGGCCATGGCTGAAAGCGCTTCCATGTCACGGGTGCGGGCCAGCCGGGTTATGACAGAATCGGCCAGAATGTATTGCCTTGCCAGTTCTTCGAGGGCCTCTCCGGCAATGGGTGCGGCCCCTTCGTGTGGTATCAGCTCGGCGTCCCTGAGCGCAATGTGTAACGTGAACTGGGCTTCTTCGGCTTCGTCCTTGAGGTAGCGCTCATCTCGGCCAACCTTGACCTTGTACAGGGGCGGCTGTGCGATGTAAATGTGCCCGCGCTCGACCAGCTGCGGCATTTGCCGGTACAGCAGGGTAAGCAGCAGGGTACGGATGTGTGCGCCGTCGACGTCCGCGTCCGTCATGATGATGATGCGGTGATAACGCAGCTTGTCGATATCGAAGTCCGGCCCGATGCTGGTGCCCAGCGCGGTAATCAGGGTGGTGATCTGCTCGCTGGCAATCAGCCTGTCAAACCTTGCCTTTTCAACGTTCAACACCTTGCCTCGCAGGGGCAATATCGCCTGGAACTTGCGGTCCCGGCCCTGTTTGGCCGAGCCCCCGGCCGAGTCCCCCTCGACAATATAGAGTTCGGAAAGGGCTGGATCCTTTTCCTGGCAGTCCGCCAGCTTGCCGGGCAGGCCAGCGCCTTCGAGCACACTTTTGCGGCGTGTCATTTCGCGGGCACGCCGGGCGGCATCGCGGGCTCGGGCCGCTTCAATGATCTTGTCGCAAAGCGCCCGGGCATCGGCGGGGTTTTCCAGCAGCCAGGTCTCAAGTGCCCGGCCCACGGCATCTTCCACGGCCGGCCGGACCTCGCTGGATACCAGGCGGTCTTTGGTCTGGCTGCTGAACTTGGGCTCGGGCACCTTGACCGAAAGCACGCAGGCCAGCCCTTCGCGCATGTCGTCACCGGTGGTGTCAACCCTGGCGCGCTTGGCCAGTTCGTTGTCGGCAATATATTTATTGATGACGCGCGTCATGGCCGACCGCAGGCCGGTCAGGTGCGAACCGCCATCGCGTTGCGGGATATTATTGGTAAAGCACAGAACGGTCTCGGTATAGCCGTCGTTCCATTGCATGGCGACGTCTACCCCGACAGGTTGATCGGACACTTCCGAGACCGTATCCACCCAGAATACATTGGGGTGCAATACCGTCTTGTTCCGATTGATGTACTCGACAAAACCCTTGACGCCGCCCAGGAAGGCAAAGTCTTCTTCCTTGTCCTGACGCTCGTCAATCAGGCGAATCTTGACGCCATTATTGAGAAACGACAACTCGCGAAGACGCTTGGAGAAAACGTCGTAATCGAAATCAATATTGCTGAAGATTTCATTGTCGGCCAGAAACCGGACGCGCGTGCCCGTGCGCTCGGTATCACCGACGATACCAAGGGGGGCCTCGCGTTCTCCCCGGCGGAAGCGGATTTCGTGTTCCTTGCCATTGCGCCAGATGGTCAGGTGCAACCAGTCGGACAGGGCGTTGACACACGCCACGCCCACCCCGTGCAGACCTCCGGATACCTTGTAGGAGTTCTGGTCAAACTTGCCCCCGGCGTGCAGCTCGGTCATGACAATTTCAGCCGCACTGCGACCGTATTCGTCACCCTGGTGAATGGCAGTGGGAATTCCTCTGCCGTTATCGGTGATCGTAATGCTGTTGTCCGTATGGATGACCACCTCGATATCGTCGCAATACCCGGCCAGGGCCTCGTCGATGGCGTTATCAAGAACCTCGAACACCATGTGGTGCAGCCCGGTTCCGTCAGAGGTGTCCCCAATGTACATGCCCGGGCGTTTTCTGACTGCTTCCAGCCCCTTGAGCATGCGGATGGAATCGGAACCGTAAGCCGCTGCCGCGGCACTCATGTTTTCTTCTGTCATAGACAATAATTTCCTCTGATAACTCAGATTCTCATGGGCATGACCACATATTTGAAGTGGTCATCACCAGGCAGGGTAATAAGCGTAGAACTGTTGCCGTCGGGCTGCATGGACCAGCGCAGCGTATCTTCCTTGATGTTCGCCAGGACATCAAGCAGGTAGGTCACGTTGAAACCGATGTCTACCGGCTCTTGCGAGTAATCGATCTCGATTTCTTCGCGAGCTTCTTCCTGCTCGGCATTGGAAGCAGTGACGACCAGCGTACCATCATTGATCTGTAGGCGAACGCCCTTGAATTTGTCGGTTGTCAGGATGGCGGCCCGCTGCAGGCAGCCCTGCATCTTTTCCCGGTTGATATCGAAGTGGCGCTCGTAACCCTGCGGAATGACGCGGGTAAAGTCCGGAAACTTGCCTTCGACCAGTTTGGAAACCAGCTCGACGTTGTCAAACACGAATCGTATCTTGTCGGTACCGATGTCAATCTGGACGTCATCATCGGAGTCATCCAGCAGGCGCTGCATTTCGTGGATGGTCTTGCGCGGAATGATGACATCCTGTTCCCCTGAAATGCCTTCCAGTGGCAGGCCGCCATGAGCAAGACGGTGACCATCGGTTGCCACCACCCGGACAAAACCGGGCTCGACCGCCAGCAGGAGCCCGTTCAGATAGTAGCGGATATCCTGGTGGGACATTGCAAAATGCACGCAATTGAACAGATGCCGGAGATCTTTCTGGCGCATGGTGAACGAGACCTCCCATTGCTCGGGAAGCTGGCTGACCGGAAAATCTGATGCGCTGAGCGTCTGCAGGGCAAAACGGCTTCGTCCACTGGCTACCAGCACCTTGTTGTCATCAAGATCAAGGATAACATCCCTGCTGTCGGGCAGGGCGCGCAAGATATCCAGCAGCTTTCGCGCTGCCACCGTGGTCAGTACCGGGTCGCCCGTGAGGCCATCTGCCTGAGTTTGTTCAAGTTCGATCTGGGCAGTGATCTGAACCTCGTTGTCGGAACCGACAAAGGAAATCACATTTCCGGAACGGCGAATCAGGATATTCGCAAGAATCGGCATGGTACTGCGACGTTCGACGATTCCGGCCACGGTCGTCAGGGGGCGCAGCAAGGTATCACGGCTGGCTTGTATCAGTTGCATGGTCATCCTTTTAATGTTTGTTCAAGAACATGTAACGCATGGTTGAGCTCTGGCTGCTTGGCACGCGCTCCGGTTATTTTTCGTACGGCATACAGTACGGTCGTGTGATCGCGCCCGCCAAACATGTCGCCAATTTCGGGCAGGCTCTTCTGGGTAAGCTCCTTGGCCAGATACATGGCAATCTGGCGCGGCAGGGCAATATTGGCCGGACGCCGCCGGGAATACATGTCTGCCACCTTGATCTTGTAAAAATCGGCGACTGTTTTCTGAATGTTTTCAACCGTGATCTGGCCGGTGGAAACCGAGAGCAGGTCGCGCAGCGCGTCGCGGCAGATTTCTACGGTCAGGACATCTTTGCCATGGAAACGGGCAAACGCCGAGACCTTGCGCAGGGCGCCTTCAAGTTCGCGCACGTTGCTGCGCAGATGACGAGCAATGAAGAACGCCACCTCTTCGGGCATGACAATGTTTTCGTACTCTGCCTTGCGAAGCAGGATGGCGACACGCATCTCGAGTTCGGGCGGCTCGATGGCAACCGTCAGACCGCTGTCAAACCGGGAAATGAGACGGCTGTCGATGTTGGCCAGCTCTTTCGGATAGGTGTCGGAAGTAATGATGATTTGCTTGCGCTGCGCCACCATGGCTTCGAACGCATAGAAAAACTCTTCCTGGGTGCGGTTTTTTCCTGAAAAGAACTGAATGTCGTCAATGAGAAGAAGATCCAGCGAGTGGTAGTAGCGCTTGAAGTCATCGAATGCCTTGCGCTGGTATGCCTTGACCACATCAGAGACATATTGGTCAGCGTGCACATAGCGCACCCGGGCATTATCCAGGCGTGCCACCAGGGCATTCCCGATGGCGTGAATCAGGTGGGTTTTGCCGAGTCCGACCCCCCCATACAGAAACAGCGGGTTATAGGACACGCCGGGGTTTTCTGCCACCTGAAGCGCAGCCGCCCTGGCAAGCTGGTTGGCCTTGCCCGTGACAAAATTGTCAAAGGTGAGTTCGACATCCAGACGCGAGCGATCAAGTGCGCGCCCGGCGGCGACTTCGTGTGCCGGGGGAATGAGCGGTGAATCCGGAATGCCATCGGATGGATAATGGGTATCTGGCGTGGCGGGTGCAAGGGGTTCGGCAGGCCGTTCCACCGGAGGCACAACCAGCCTGGTCTGCCCGCCTTGCTGCATGATGGCCAGCTCAAACGCCACCCTGACGGGCTTGCCATACCATTGTGTCGCCATGTGCTCGATCTGGCCGGAAAAATTCTTGCGAACCCAGTCCAGCTTGAAACGATTGGGCGCAGAAAATCGCAACACGGCATCGTCCTCGTCAAAATTCAGAGGTACCAATGGCCGTATCCAGGCACTGATTTGCTGTGGAGGAAGCTCTTGCTCCAGCTTCTGGACGCAAGTCTGCCAAAAATCGTTCATATTCACCACTTGACACAAACCTCAATTCTACCCTTTCAACAGGTAGTTATCCACAAGCCAGTCAGGTTTTTGTCTCTTATGCAAACCCGCATCAAGGTCGCTTGACAAACGTTTTTCCAATCACGGAAGACTTGACTAAACCTGTATAATTTGATGAAATAGCTGGCTTTTCACTGATTTTTGCTGGGAAGCCCTGTCTTTTGCCAGCGGGCTTGCCGTTATGTTGCGGCGCAATAGCTCTTTTATCTTTGGATGAACCACCATGAAACGCACATTCCAACCTTCTGTCACTCGCCGTAAACGCACGCATGGCTTTCTGGTACGCATGAAAACACGCGGTGGGCGGGCAGTCATCAATGCCCGGCGCGCCAAGGGACGCAAACGGCTGTCTGTCTGACCCATCCGTGGTTGGCTGCCTCTGACTAAACTACCATAATCGCCAGCCCGGACGCACCATGCGCGCCACGTTTCCAGAATCGGCCCGGTTGCTGAAACCAGCGGAGTATGTCAATGCCCTGAGGGGCAAGCGCGTTGCGAAAGGGCGTCTGTTTACAGTCAGTACACCACGCGGTCCCGACAACCCGACCCAGGCAAGACTTGGCCTGATCATCGCCAAACGCTTTGCACGCCGTGCCGTGTCGCGCAATACCATCAAGCGCGTCCTGCGCGAAACCTTCAGGCAGCGTCGGCACCAGCTCTTGCCGCGCGATTACGTCTTCCGGTTACACTCACCCATTCCGCAGGTGTCATTGAGGCAGTTAAAATCGATGGTTCGTATCGAAGCCAATGCCCTGCTCGACAGGTTGACACCGTGATCAAAGCCATCGTGATTGCTCCAATCAGGTTTTACCGCTATTTTCTGAGCCCCTGGTTCGGACACAGCTGCCGTTTCACGCCAACCTGCTCTGTCTATACCATTGATGCAATCGAAACCCATGGCGTCTTCAGGGGCCTGTGGCTGGGACTGAAAAGGATTGCACGTTGCCAACCCTGGAGCCAGGGCGGCCACGATCCCGTTCCCAGCCTGAATAAAACAGGCGAATAAAACCACACCTCAATTCACTGTACCGGCTCACTGCTGTTTTATCAATATGGACATACGACGCACCCTTCTCTGGGTTATCTTTTCCTTCTCCCTGCTGCTGTTTTGGAACAACTGGCAGGTGTATAACGGCAGGGAACCCTTGTTTGGCGCGGCGCCGCAAAGCCAGACAGCAACACCGGAACAAGCTGCCACTGACGAAGCGGCCGAAGTCGCAGATACCGCCATTCCCACGGCAACGGCACCCGAGCGCCCGGCTGATGAAGACACCAGCACCGAAGTCACCACTGCGCCAGAGCCGCAGGCGCAAGACGTGTCCTCCGAATTGACGACCATCGACACCCCGCTGCTCAAATTGACGTTTGACACCCTGGGGGCGCAGCTGGTGCGTGCAGAACTGCACGAATACACGGCACCCAATGATCCGGATCACCCCATGGTGTTGTTCGATCATACGGATAATTACACCTACCTGGCCCAAAGCGGCGTCGTCGGCGCACCCGCCGGCCAGCAGTACCCCACGCATCAGACTCCCTTCGAGCTGGTATCAACCGATGGCGCAGCCGGCTCCGGCCCCGCCGAGGTTGTGTTCAAGGCAACCGATGGCGATATCGAAGTCACCAAGACCTTCCGTATCGAGCCCGACTCCTACGCCATCCACGTCACGCACGAACTGACCAACCATGGTGATTCAGCCGTACAGCCGGCGGTCTATCACCAACTCGTGCGCGACGACTCCGACCCACAGGAAACCTCCACCTTCTACCGTACCTTTACCGGTCCGGCCCTGTATTCGGAAGACGAAAAATTCCAGAAAGTTTCCTTTTCGGACATCGACAAGGGCAAGGCCAAATACATTGCCAGCGCAGACAACGGCTGGATAGGCATGGTGCAGCACTATTTTGCCTCCGCCTGGGTACCGGCACAGGGAACGGCACGTACCAACGAAGTCCTCAACTTGCGTGACAACCTGTACGCCATACGCACCATCGAGTCCGCAGGCAGCATTCAGCCCGGTGACACCGGTCAGGTCAACGCCGATCTATGGGTCGGCCCGCAAGACCAGAAAGCCATGAGCGAGCTGGCGCCCGGCCTGGAACTGGTTGTGGACTATGGCTGGCTGACCATTCTTTCCAAGCCACTGTTCAAACTCATGACCGGTATCCACGCGCTGCTGGGCAACTGGGGATGGACCATCATCGTCCTGACCCTGCTGATCAAGGCCGTGTTCTATCCGCTGTCGGCCGCCAGCTACCGATCCATGGCCAAAATGAAGAACGTGGCCCCGCGCATGAAGGCCCTGAAAGAGAAATTTGGCGATGACAAGGCCAAGATGAACGCCGCCATGATGGAAATGTACCGGACAGAAAAAATCAATCCGCTGGGTGGCTGTCTGCCCATGCTGGTGCAGATTCCGGTATTCATTGCCTTGTACTGGGTTCTGCTGGGCAGTGTCGAGATGCGGGGCGCACCCTGGGTACTCTGGATTCAGGATCTCTCCGTGCGCGATCCCTGGTTCATCCTGCCTGCCTTCATGATGGCCACCATGTTCCTGCAGATCAAGCTGAACCCGACGCCACCCGACCCCATGCAGGCACGCATCATGATGATCATGCCACTGGTGTTTGGCGGCATGATGTTCTTCTTCCCGGCCGGTCTGGTACTGTACTGGTGCATGAACAACGCCGTATCCATTATCCAGCAGCGTTACATCATGCACCGCATTGACAAGGAAGCCGCCGCGGCTGCACGATAAATGCCGGCGGGCCGGGGCCCGCCCACGGTGCATGGCGTATGCGCTGCATGAAGTTGCCCGGAGCGACTGATGACTCAGCCCCCCTATGCCACGTCCAGCCCAGACGCCCATCACGCCGAACCCATTGTTGCCATTGCCACGCCACCCGGACAGGGTGGCATTGGCGTCATACGCATCTCGGGAACACAGCTGGATGCCCTGGCCCATGCCCTGTTTGATCGCACCCTGACACCCAGACAGGCGCACTACCTGCCCTTCAATGATGCAGACGGCCAGGCCATTGATGCCGGCATTGTGCTGTACTTCAAGGGACCCCATTCCTACACAGGCGAAGATGTACTCGAGCTCCAGGGGCATGGCGGTCCGGCCGTGCTGCGGCGGGTACTGCAGCGTTGCATGGAGGTCGGCCAGGACCTTCGCATCAGACATGCCCAGCCTGGTGAATTCACCCAGCGCGCTTTTCTCAATGACCGCCTGGATCTGGCCCAGGCGGAAGCCGTGGCCGACCTCATTGAAGCCTCATCCGAAGCCGCCGCGAAAAGCGCCATGGCATCCCTGAGTGGGGACTTTTCCGATCGCATCACCGATCTGAATGACCGCATCATCCATTTGCGCATGCTGGTGGAAGCCACGCTGGATTTTCCTGAGGAAGAAATCGACTTCCTGGAAAAGTACCAGGCCGCCGAAACCCTGGCAGGCATCCGGCAGACGCTTTCTGACATTCAGCAGCAATCAAAACGCGGCATGGTGCTGCGAGAGGGGCTGCATGTGGTGCTGGCCGGTCAGCCCAATGTGGGCAAATCCAGCTTGCTCAACGCCTTGGCAGGCGATGATATCGCCATTGTCACGGACATTGCCGGCACCACCCGCGACCGCGTCACCCAGCTGATTCATCTCAATGGCGTGCCGCTGCACATCATTGACACCGCCGGCCTGCGAGAAACCACCGACACGGTTGAAAGCCTGGGCATTGCGCGCAGCTGGGCAGAAATCGAAAAGGCCGACGTCATCATCCATCTGCAGGATGCCCGCCAGCATGCCACCGGGCTGGATGCAGAGATTACCCGCCGTCTGCCTGCCAATACCCCGGTACTGAATGTTTTCAACAAGTCAGACCTGGTCGACGGACCATTGCCTGATCAGGCGCTGAAGACTGAATCCGAAGATACCTCTGATACGGACAACGAACGCACATCAACGCAAACACGGCAGCCCACCCGCCTGTTCATTTCCGCGAGGACGGGTTACGGACTGGATGCCCTGCGTCATGCCTTGCTGGATATTGCAGGATGGTCCACCAGTGCACAATCGCCGTGGCTGGCACGGCAGCGCCATGTGGACGCGCTGGAACGTGCCGGCCAGCACTTGTCCATGGCAGCGGACCATGCGGCTCAGAGTGATCAGGTTCTGGATCTGTTTGCCGAAGAGCTGCGTCTGGCCCACGAC
>Ga0079226_10003756_pt1 | contig 11644 bp, 6 predicted proteins | sample Poulit2014_FD_76345 | JGI IMG/M metagenome (GOLD analysis project Ga0079226, IMG submission 76345) | Agricultural soil microbial communities from Georgia to study Nitrogen management - Poultry litter 2014 | ecosystem: Environmental > Terrestrial > Soil > Agricultural land | place: USA: Georgia...
AATACTTCCTTATAAACCTCTATTGGTTAATTAAAGGGGTTTTCCTGCTCTAAGAAACGTTTGTGCAGTAGAGGGTAGGACAACCGTAGGTATTTCAAACTACTCATACCGTAAAGCATCATTCCGGACTTAATCTGCCGGCAGCCGGACTTGTTCCGGAATCTGCCCCGGTTTAGGATATTAAAACGGAGATCTTGGATAGGATCCAGGATCACGCCTTTGGCTTTGTAAAGGACTCTTTTAATAGTCTGTTGTATTCAGAAATCAAATAGGTTCAGCAACAGAATAACCCAACCCTTCAGCGAAGTAGAGGCTTCATAGAACAGGTCCAGGATGACGCTTTGGGTTTAGCAAAGGAGCCTAATAATCGAAATAATTTTTACCCAGAGGTAATATATTCACAAATATTTGCAATATCATTATTTTCCTTATATTAAGCGTGATTTTGAATTATTGGTGCCGAATTAACTATTCATTAAAAACTTGACTCCTATTACTAAGCTAAACCAACATTATACTATAGCTCTACTGCTGGTGCTGCTGATCGCCTGTGCAAGTATTCCTCAACGTGTCTATGCACAGTCTATTCCCATAGACGATATCAAAGACAGCCAGTACCGTAACTTGCAGCTGCTTTCCGACTCCACTATCCAGGATCCACTAACAAATCGCACCATATGGATGCCTGCTTATAAGGATCTTATAAAACAATTTTCTTCTACCTCGGATGCCTGGTGGGCACAGCCCATAACAGGACCTGAAACAAAGTTTTGGGATTTTTTTAAAGCGGGAATTTACCAGCCTGTATTTAGAAACACCTATAATACGGCTCTTCCCTATGGCGGCAATAACGGATCCGCCTGGTATGGGAAGGGGTTAAATACAGAACTTGAAGCGGGTTTTTACCTGACATCAAAATATTTTACGGTCAGTCTGCGCCCTCATCTCTCATATTCTCAAAACCAAGACTTTCCCAAACCCCGATTTATACCCACCGATAACTATGGAAACCCAAAATATCAGGCAATAATCGGCGGTATTGACATGCCCTATCGCTTTGGTCCGGACTCTTTTTCTACTTTTGACTGGGGCCATTCTTCCGTCTCTCTCCATTATAAAAGCATTGCCGCGGGTTTTAGCACAGAGCCGCTCTGGTGGGGACCGGGCATCCGAAATGCACTTATACTTAGTAACAATGCTCCCGGCTTAAAGCATTTCTTTTTGGGTACACGCTCCCCTCTCGCTCTCCCTCTGGGTATTGGGAGCCTCAATCTCAAAGTTATATGGGGCGAACCGGAAGATTCAAAATACTTCCTAACAACTGAAAAGACCGATCACCGGCGATTCACAACCGGTGCAAATATTTCATACACGCCCGGCTTTGCTCCTAATCTTACATTGGGATTTATTAAAGTTGCCCATCAATACTGGCCGGATGATAGGCTGGGACTTAATGATTTAACCTTTTCTCTTGATTTCATCAATACCCGTCAGCAAGGGGGAAATGACCAATGGAATAACCTGATGGGTGCCTATTTTCGACTGGTATTCCCAAAAGCTGATGCGGAACTATATGGAGAGTATTTTACCGAAGATGGCTACTATAATGGCCGGGATCTATTAATGGAGCCGGACCATAATCGGGCCTTTACCCTGGGTTTCCAAAAGATTGTGGAAACAGATAATTGGCTGGACTTCTTTAAGATCAATGGCGAAATTACGTCTCTCGTCCCTACTCGGGTAGAAGAAGTACGTAAAGAAGGCTACTATTATAGGCATTCCCAAATCCGTCAAGGACATACCAACAAAGGTCAGGTATTGGGTGCCACTATTGGACCTGGTTCAGCCAGCCAATTTGTAGGGGTTGAAGGGTATCTGCATAAAGGTATGCTTGGTTTATTTGTTCAACGCGTAGCAGTAAACGACTTTTTCCATTACCGGTGGAATGATAAGAAAAAACCTAACCCTCCTGTGGGTGATATTTATAATCATCGCATCAACTTAAATGTGGGTTTAAAAGGACATTACGATACGGGACCGGTATTACTGGGAGCGAAGCTTATCTGGAATAAGAACTATAACTATGGCCGCTATGATTACGGCAACACGGATATTGACTTCGATAATACCGGAGCTCACGATAAAGTGAATATGCAGCTAAGGCTTTCCGCTCGTTATTTGTTTTAGGAAATTAAGCAGGCCCATAAAAGGCATCTAACTCTTTATTTATACCAAATTCTAAAAGCAACTATGTTGATGTACTCTTTTTTACAAACGGCCCAAAGAAAATGCGGCTTTTTTATTCTTGTGGTGTTGGCAGGGATAGTCTTCAGAGCTCCCCATGCTCAAGCACAGACAATGCCGGTCGGCAGTTTTTATGATAATCAATTCCGGATTTTACAGTTATTATCAGATTCTACGTCTGAAATATCTTTTATGGATCGTCCGATCACCGAAGAAAGCTATCAAAAGGCGTTAGAAAACGTTAGAAAGTCGGATTCTTGGTGGGCTCGTCCAGCACATTCCTTTGAAATAGATCTTTCGGAAGACTTTGTCCTTGGCTTCTACGATCCAATTATTAAAGGAACTTATAACAGTATGTTGCCATATGGCGAAAATAATGGTGCGGCATGGTACGGACGCGGTACTAATATGGAATTTATGGGCGGCTTCTATATTAGCTCAGATTATTTGGATATCAGTTTTCGCCCCCAGGTGGTTTATCAGCAAAACAAAAACTTTGAAACTCCGTCTTATATCCCACATAAACCCAATGGGGATATCCTCTATGCCGCTCAAGGCACGCTGCCAGAGGACTCTCTAAGCCAGCGCATTGACCTGCCTTTTCGGTTTGGGCCTGACTCCTTTACGACCTTTAGCATGGGACACTCTTCTATCCGTCTGCACCTTTATGGCTTTGAAGTAGGATTAAGCACTGAGCCGCTTTGGTGGGGACCGGGCGTTAAATATGCGCTGACGATGAGCAATAATGCTCCCGGTATGCCACATTATTTTGCTGGAACTCACGAGCCTCTTGAGCTTCCCTGGAATATTGGCCGCCTGGAGTTTCACTGGATGATCGGATATCCGAGAGATTCCGATTACTTTACGTATATTCCCCAGTATCAATCCAAAAGTCGGTTTATGAATGGGCTAAATATTGTATATAGTCCTTCCTTTATGCCTAATCTCCATATCGGAACCAGCCGAATTATTCAACAATATACCCCTACCGGAGGCCTCAGCTTCGGCGATTATTTTGGTGTTTTCGCGCCCTTTCCTAAACCCGATAAAGAAGCTTTAAAACGAGCACGTGACGAAAGTCACTATGAAGATAAATACGCACTAAAATCGTTATACTTTAGGTGGGTACTGCCTAAAAGCAATGCAGAAATTTATGGTGAATATTATAAAGAAGGTCGGAACTGGAATTTCCGTGACTTCCTGATGGAGCCGCAACATGGCGGGGGCTATACTGTGGGCGTTCAGAAGATATTCAAGAGTAACTGGATTGACTTTGTAAAAGTAAATGCGGAAATCAATTCCTTAGTACCAAGACTGCTCGATGTAGTGCGTCCACAAACTTATTATTATACACATAAAAATATTAAACAGGGTCATACCAATAAAGGCCAAGTTCTGGGTGCCGCCATTGGTCCGGGTTCAGAAAGCCAATATCTCGGAATTGAAGGCTTTTTCAAGAACGGTAAACTGGGGCTCTTCGCCCAGCGAGTCGTTAAAAATGATCATCTTCACTATGAATTTTCTCAGCGTTTCTTCCCGGGACGGAATTTCAAGGACCAGGTACACCATCGGGTTAACTTAAACCTTGGTTTATCAGGTGCTTACCAGTTCAACTCAATCCTTCTAAAAGGAAGTGCCGTATGGAATAAAAACTTTAACTATGGCCGGCATAAACTCGGGAAGCCTGAATTTTATACGATTACCGGCCATAATGTCGTTAATATGCAATACCAACTATCTGTACAATATTTGTTTTAAAATAAGGCCGATATCCTCATCATTAAACTTCTACTGCCTTGAAAACAGCCATTATAACAGATTTCCTTAATCAGCTGGGAGGAGCTGAAATTGTCACCCATCAAATTGCTACGCTCTTTCCGGAAGCAGATATCTTTACCATGATGGCTGAGCAAGAAGTTGTTGATACATACTTCGGTAATCACCGGATCATCGAGCATCCGAAGATGAAGGATTCGGGATGGCGCCGCAGGCATTATCGGAAGCTGCTTCCACTCTACCCTACCTATGTGGAAGATTTTGACCTAAGGGCTTATGACCTGGTAATTTCCAGCTCATATTTATGGGCTAAAGGCATCCTCTGCCGGCCGCGAACGCTGCATATTTCATATGTTCATACTCCAATGCGGCAGGCCTGGATTAAATATCATGAATATTTAAAAAATGAAAACGATATTGGCCGCTTTACGCGTACTGCGCTGCGCTATGTGATGAACTATCTGCGGTTATGGGACCAATCTACGGCCAACAGAGTGGATTATTTCATTGCTAACTCCACAACCGTACAGCGGCGGATTAAAAAAATCTATCAGCGGAAATCTAAGGTGATACATCCGCCAATAAAGGTACAAAAATATCGCAATTTGGAAGCGGAACGCGGGGATTATTATATTACAGTTGGCCGATTAGTTCCTTATAAACGCGTAGATCTGCTCGTAGAAACCTTCAATCAACTCCCCGATAAAAAGCTTTATATCCTCGGTTCGGGTAACGATATGGATCGATTAAAAGACCTTAAAAAGTCAGAAAATATCCATTTCAAAGGCTTTGTTGACGAGGACACTAAAACGAAGCTAACCGCCGGTGCAAAAGCATTTTTATTTGCAGCGGAAGAAGATTTCGGGATGAGTCCTGTTGAAGCCATGGCTGTTGGGACGCCGGTTATCGGTTATGGGAGAGGCGGTACGCGCGATTATATTAAACCCAACATCAATGGCCAATTTTTTAACAATCAGTACGTAAAAAGCCTTACTAATGCTATTCACCGTTTTGAGCAACAGGAGTTTGACCATCGAGAAATTAGAAATTCTGTTCGGCCATTTGACGAAAGTGAGTTTATAAAACATATGCAGTCTTTTATTGATGATAAGCTGCAAGAACACGCTTATCAGTAAAAACAACCCTTCTCTCTTAAAAATAAGGGTTATTTCCTGTAAACTTATTGTCATAATACACAACGAAACAACCGGAATTTACTGGAAACTTAGCCAGTAAAAACTTCCCATATATAGGAATAGAAGTTACAAAACCTGCCATATACCGGACATATAAAAGCCTCCAAAGGCATTTGCACCCCGGAGGCTTTTACTTTCACTGTCTTCTGTTACTATATAAAGAGAATTAGATAATCATTCCTGCACCCATGGTTTCGTTGGTATATTCATCTATAATGATAATACTTCCAGTGGAACGGTTTTTATTATAGCTATCGTGGAAGAGGGGTTTTGTTGTGCGGATTTGCACACGACCGATATCATTCAGCCCAATTTCTTTATCTCCTTCAACGCGGTGCAGCGTATTGATGTTAACCTTATATTTCACCTCCTTAATAATGCACCGGGCCTCTTTGGTGGTGTGCTTTATTGCATATTTACCATTTGGATTCAAGGGCTCTTTATTCAGCCAGCAAACCATCATATCAATATCCTGTCCTACCTTGGGCTGGTTATCAGGTTTAGCAATCATATCACCACGACTAATATCAATATCATCCTCCAGGGTCATGGTAATAGACATCGGCTGGTAAACCTCTTCCTCTTCATTCTGATAGGTTTCCACCGTATCAATTTTACTCTTAAAGCCGGAAGGCAGCGCAATAATCTCATCTCCCGGTTTAAATACGCCTCCGGCTACTTTACCAGCATATCCACGATAATCATGATACTCGTCGTTCTGTGGTCGGGTCACCCATTGTACCGGAAAGCGACTATCCACATGGTTATAGTCAGTCCCTACCTGTACATTTTCCAGCGTATAAAGCAGTGTAGACCCCTCATACCAAGGCATTTCATCAGATTTTTCAACAACATTATCCCCATAAAGTGCACTGATAGGGATGTAATGAATATCAGGCACATCCAGCTTGGAGGAGAAAGAGCGAAACTCTTCGCGAATCTCCTTAAACCGTTCTTCGCTATAGTCTACCAAATCCATTTTATTAATGCACAGCACGATGTGCTCAATCTGAAGCAGCGAAGCAATAAAAGCATGCCGACACGTCTGTTCAATTACCCCGTTGCGTGCATCTACCAATATAACAGCTAAATTTGCCGTAGATGCCCCTGTTACCATATTCCGGGTGTACTGAACATGACCCGGGGTATCAGCAATGATAAATTTCCGATTCGGAGTGGAGAAATATCGGTAAGCTACATCTATGGTAATACCCTGTTCGCGCTCTGCGGAAAGGCCATCCGTCAATAAAGCTAAATTGGTGTATTCATCACCCTTTTTATTACTGGATTCCTCAATTTTCTCCATCTTATCATCGAAAATCGATTTAGAATCATATAGCAGCCTTCCAATGAGGGTACTCTTCCCATCATCCACGCTTCCCGCTGTGGTAAAGCGAAGAAGGTCCATATCCAAAAATTCTTGTGCTTCGTTATTGTTGCTCATTTGTACTGTTTTGTCCAAATTTATATTCTTAATAATATTTAATACAGACTACAGGTTCAGGGTATATAAAAATCAATTCACCTAAATGTAATCTGCAATCCGGTAGAAGTCCTTGTCTAATAATGAACTCCTATGCCCTGCTTTAAAAATAACCCAGCTTTTTACGCTCTTCCATCGCAGCTTCGGCTCTTTTATCATCGGTACGGTTTCCACGCTCCGTAATACGTGCAGAAGCAACTTCTTCAATAACTTGCGGGACTGTTGATGCATCAGATTTGAAGGCTCCGGTACAAGTCATATCTCCAATTGTTCGGAAGCGAACCGTCTGTGTTTCATATTCCTCATCCTCATCCAGGGTAATAAATTTTGATTTGGCTAAATAAGTACCGGCACGCTCAACCACCTCTCGTTCGTGCGCCAAGTAAAGACTGGGTACCTCCATATCTTCAGCAGAAATATACTGCCAAACATCCATTTCCGTCCAATTACTGAGCGGAAATACCCTGAAATGCTCTCCGTGATTCTTTCGGCCATTATACAAATTCCATAGCTCCGGCCGCTGATTTTTGGGATCCCACTGTCCAAATTCATCACGGTGAGAAAAGAACCGTTCTTTAGCTCGTGCTTTCTCTTCATCGCGCCGGGCTCCGCCAAAGGCTGCATCGAACCCATGTTCTTCCAGTGCCTGCAACAGGGTGGGAATCTGAAGCTTATTACGGCTGGCATCCTTGCCATTTTCTTCCTTAACCTGCCCAGAATCAATCAGATCCTGAACTTTAGCCTCAATTAGATTCACTCCCAGGCGATCCATCAGTTCATCTCTAAATTCAATGGTCTCCTCAAAATTATGTCCGGTATCTACATGCAGGAAAGGAAATGGTATATTGCCCGGCCAGAAGGCTTTTTGTGCCAGCCGAGCCATCGTTATAGAATCCTTGCCTCCAGAAAACATTAGTACAGGATTTTCGAACTGTGCAGCAACTTCCCTCATTACATGAATAGATTCAGCTTCTAACTGCCGAATATGGCTTAATTGATACTTTTTCATATGGAATTTATTGTTATTAGCTATAAAGCTGTCGAACTTAAGCATAAATTTATGGAATTACCACATAAAAACCCTCTTGCAGTGTTCTTGGTCCATTATGAATAGCTAAGTTCCTATTATTATTTAAACTGTTTAAAGCATCTGTCAAATCACTTTGGGACGGCTTCGTCCCATTAAAATGGATCAAGAATGTTTCTGGATATAATATTAGGTTATATATAAAAGAATTATATTAGGGCTGGTCAGAAATGTCGAAACTTCCAAAAAAAATACAATGTAGGTTTTCCTCTAATTTCATTAAGTTGACGGCCAGTAAAAATTATTTCCCAATATATAGATATATCTACAATGCGACTGACCAAAAGCATTTTACTTTGCACCGTCCTGTGCTTATCGGCTATTACACTACATGCTCAAAGCATATCAGACATTGACTTCAAGAATATAAGGGTTGATGAGCTTAGTGATCAGCAAATCCAACGAATATATAAGGGAGCCCAATCCAGGAATCTTTCTATTGATCAGGCCGTAAATATGGCTGTTTCACGTGGCCTTCCCTCCTCTCAAGCTTCTAAGCTAAAAAGACGGCTCCAACAGGTACAGAGCGGCAGTTTAACTGGGCCCGGGAACGAAAGTCAGGCCCCGGGTAACCTTCGCAATGCTGTTCAAACTCAAGGCCCTCCACCCGACTCCACTAAATTGGACTCCCTGTATATGATCGCTGACTCAGTTAGGCTGGCCAACGAGCAGCTTAAAGACAAGATATTCGGCTACAATTTATTTAACAACAGCGACATCTCTTTCGAGCCCGTTCTAAACATCCCGACCCCTACGGACTATCAGCTTGGCCCCGGAGATGAAATTATTATTGATATCTGGGGGGCTGCACAGATGAATTATCAGCTGAATATAACCCCCGGTGGCATGGTAAATATCCCCAATATCGGTCCGATAAATGTTAACGGCCTTACCGTTGAGGAGGCTACCAATAAGCTGCGGTCGCGCCTTGGAGATATTTATTCAGGACTTAACCCTTCTGACGAGTTTAATAAAGATACTTATATGCAGCTCTCGCTGGGTCAAATTAGAAGTATTAAGGTAAATATCATTGGTGAGGTAAATACTCCCGGTACTTACACCTTGTCTTCACTGTCAACCGTATTTAACGCACTCTATGCAGCGGGCGGACCAAGTACCACGGGGAGCTTTCGCGACATTAAAGTTATTCGCAATAATGAAACCGTTGCCACTTTTGATTTATATGATATGATGGTATATGGAAATCAAGCGAGTAATATACGCTTGCGATCTCAGGATATCATCAAAATAGCTCCCTATCACAACCGGGTAGAAATAGAAGGAGAAGTAAAGCGACCAGGCATTTACGAGCTTGTTGGAAATGAAACGCTAAAGGATTTGATTGTTTATGCCGGAAATTTCACTGATAAAGCTTATACCAATCGCATTAAAGTAATTGGAAATACTCCTAAACAGAAAAAGATTGCTGACGTCAAAAAGGGTTATTTCTCAGATTATATACTCCGAAACGGCGATTCTGTTTCAGTCGATAAAATATTAGATCGCTTTACGAATAAAATAGAAATTGAAGGAGCCGTTTTCCGTCCTGGTGAGTATTCTCTCAATGACACTACTTCGCTCTATTCACTCATACAGCGGGCCGATGGCCTGATGGGTGATGCCTTCATGAATCGCGGAATTATTTACCGTGAACGGGCTGACTATACCATTGAGGCCATTTCGTTCAACCTCAGAGAATTAATGAAGAATCCCCGGGCAAGAGATATTCCACTGGAAAAAAATGATGTTGTCCATATCTCTTCGATTTTCGATATGCGGGAAAATTATTTTGTCGATATTAAAGGACCTGTACAGGAACCGGATCATTACGACTTCTCTTATGGCATGACCTTAGAAGACCTCATCTTTAAGGCCGGCGGTTTTAAACAATCTGCCGCGCCCTATCGGGTTGAAGTCGCCCGACGTGTTCAAAATCCAGATAAGCCCGGTGAAATTAGTTCAGTAATTGCAAGTGTCCAAAAGTTTGAAGTAGATGAAAATCTGGAGCTCAGCGAAAAGGGTGCTCATTTTGAGCTTAAACCTTTTGATCAGGTTTATGTTCGTACACTTCCGAATTATGAAGCCCAACAAGAGATTCATGTCGTTGGTGAAGTAAAATATCCGGGCGTTTATACCATCACCAATCGAAATGAGCGGCTTTCAGATATTATTGAGCGTGCCGGAGGACTTACACCGGATGCTTATACCAAAGGAGCTACACTCTTCAGGAAAAGACAACATGTCCAGCAAGAGTCTCAGCAGGAAACAGCAAATATAGGTGCTGCCGATATTGACACAGTTAGCTTAGAGGAACAAACTAAATTTGAAAATTCAGCTCAGGTAGGTATAAACCTTCCGGCCGTGCTGGATGAACCCGGCTCTAAATATGACCTGCTTATCGAGGAAGGGGATTCCATTTTTATTCCTACAAAGCTTGAAACCATTACAGTTGATGGCGGAGTACTGCATCCTACGACTGTTCGATATGAAAAAGGCATGGATTTTAAGGATTATATAACAGCTGCCGGTGGCTTTAATGATTTAGCAAAGAAAAAGCGGTCTTATATTGTTTATGCGAATGGAGATGTCAACCATGCCAAAAAATTCTTGTTCTGGAATCGTTATCCGCCAGTAGAACCGGGAGCTACAATTATGGTGCCTGAAAAAGATCCGGAAGCCGGCTTGTCTCCACAGGAGCGAATCGGCATACTATCGGCCATCACCTCTACAGCGGCTCTTATAGTTACAACGATTGTACAAGTATCCCGTTAACCAAGTTTTATAACAAAACCTGCAAGCTACAACAAAGGCTGCTCAAACCCGGCAGCCTTTGCTTATTTTAACGGTCTTCTTTGCAAAGCAACGTTGTCCACCTTCAAGCCTATATAAGCTAACTTCCTCAGTATTGAAGTATTGAATAATTTTAAACCGATGTTCAATGAGGGTTATTCAACCTATCTTCAAGAGAGCTTTGAAATCCTCCGCAGCGCCTCATAAGGATATAAAAAAGGTTTATAAGGAAATATTTTAACACCTTTTGCAAATATATTTCATATCCTGAATAATTTTGTTATCTATCACTTTATGATACATATTTTCTGACTAACAAATTATTCATCTAACTTTATGGGGACCATATTTCTTTTTCAAAGCCTGGGTGATATCCTGGATACTTTCATAAGAAATATACGAATTATCGATATATTCGATATCGCACTAATCAGTCTCTTTTTGTATATCGTACTCAATTGGTTGCGGCGAAGTGCATCGCGTCGCTTATTGATTAGCTTTGCCATTTTCATCACTCTGTACCTGGTCGCTCGCTTTAGCGGTATGTATCTAACCGAAAGGCTGCTCGAGTTCCTGTTTGTCATAATTTTTATCGGTATTATCATAGCTTTTCAGGCTGATATGCGGCGGATTATCGATCGGATAAGCAGTTGGAATCTATTTAGAAAGTCCAAACCGGAATCTGCAAATATTGTCAGTAATGTTATTACGGAAGCCGCTACTTCCATGGCCGAAAAGCGCATTGGTGCCCTTATTGCCATTCGAGGCTGGGAAGATTGGAGCCGTCATATTCACGGAGGTATCAGATTGGACGGGGAGATAAGCATCCCCCTGTTACATAGTATTTTTAATACTAAAGCCCCCGGGCACGATGGAGCCGTTCTTTGTGAAGGAAATCAAATAAAAAAATTTGGTGTTCATCTCCCACTGTCAACAAACCTTTATAAAATGTCAGCTGGTGGTACCCGCCACACAGCGGCTTTGGGCCTCTCGGAGCTTTGTGATGCGCTGCTCATTGTCGTTTCTGAAGAACGCGGCACCATCAGTATTGCTAAGGATGGGGAGATA
>Ga0079226_10003757_pt1 | contig 11643 bp, 14 predicted proteins | sample Poulit2014_FD_76345 | JGI IMG/M metagenome (GOLD analysis project Ga0079226, IMG submission 76345) | Agricultural soil microbial communities from Georgia to study Nitrogen management - Poultry litter 2014 | ecosystem: Environmental > Terrestrial > Soil > Agricultural land | place: USA: Georgia...
AGCTTTTCTGGGGCATCGCGTGAGCCTGTAGTCTCACGCAGATGCTATTCCCCTGGAAGTCTAACGTCCGGCTTTTAAAGTATAATCGATTATTTTTATATATCTTCAGGACTTATGTCCCAGCCTCGTGGTTTCCTTCATAAGTAAAGCTTGCTTATGCGTTCAAAGGATTTCCGCCTCTCTTCCCATTCATACAGATTACAGAGCAGCAGCCAGTCTTCACACTGGTAGATTTCACTGAAATGGTCAAGTTCCCTCTTGACTTTTTCTGAGCCGCCGATGATCATCCGTTTCCTGTTCCTATCGACACTTTCTTTTTCCTTTTCGTTCAAGGAGGCCATCCGTTCCTGTGCTGTTGTGACATCCGGTATCTGACTGTCCAGTCCTTTTTCCACATTCAACAGCCAGATATGCTGTGATGCCGAGAGATATTCTGCATGTTCATCATCCTCGCCGCAGACAACGAAGACGCAGGCCTTCGCCTTCGGCGACTCAAGCAGCCCCGGTCGGAAATTCCTGCGGTATGCTTCAAATGTTTCTGCACCTCTGTCAGGTTTGATGAAATGTCCAAAAACATATCCGATACCGAGAGATGCCGCCAGTTCTGCACTGTTCTCCCCGAGGCCGAGAGCATAGAGATCCGGCTTGCCTTCTGTCCTCGGTGCCGCCCTGATCTGCCCTTCTTTGTTGAGATAGCCGGTCAAAGCTTCCAGCTTCTCCGGGTAGTCCCCCATCTGATTGTGCTTGAAATCGGCAAGCCTTTTCCTGACGAACTCGCCTCCGCCTGTGGAACGCCCGACACCGGCCTCTATCCTTCCCGGGTACAGGGCCTCGAGCTGTGATATTTGTGCTGCTACCTTATATGCACTGTACTGGGGCAGAAGAATGCCGCCAGATCCGACTTTTATACTCTCCGTCCGTGCCGCAGCAGCGGCCATCATGATTTCCGGTGAACTCGATACCATGCCGCGGGTCGCATGGTGCTCTGCGAACCAATAGCTTCCATAACCCATACTTTCGGCATGACGGGCCATCTCAAGCGCACCAGCCGCAGTCTCTTCAGCCGTCCACCCTTTTGGCTGTGGCATCTGATCCAATATTCCAATTCTCATTCATTGATGCTCCTTAAAATCAGTTTTTCAGATGGAATCCATCTTTCTCCAATATACTTTTCAGAACCAGACTGTATAAATGATGAATGTCGCAATCACCATGGTAATGAGTGACAGAGGGGTGCCGACTTTGATGTAGTCCGAGAATTTGTACCCGCCGGGCCCATACACTATGAGGTTTGTCTGATAGCCGATCGGTGTAATGAAACTCGCAGAACCTGCAATGGCAATCAGTACGACGAATCCGATATGATCGCTGTCCATCTGTGAGGAAATTTCAAGCGCTATCGGGAACATGAGGACCGCTGCTGCACTGTTGGTAATCAGCTCGGTGAATATATTGGTCACGATATACAGAATGACGATGATTCCTATAATGCCGAAGGGCCTTGCGAACGCCACCATATTTTCAGCTATCAGCTGTGCCAGCCCCGACTGTGTGAGGGCGGCACCCACACCAAATGCGCTGGCTATCAGAAGGAGTACATTCACCTGTATATAACTGAATGCCTCCTCTGCATCGATGAGCTTGAACCCAAGAAGAATGACCACTGCAATCAGCATCGCTTCAAACATGCTGAGGAGACCTAAAGTGACAGAGCTGACCATGGCAAGCAGCAGGATGATTGCAATCCACCCTTTCACGCTGTTCTGTTTCAGTGAATCAGGCGGCGAGACCGACGTCATTACATAGAAATCCGGGGAATGCATGTGATCCTCGAGGAACCTTTCACCGCAAAGCATCAAAAGTGTGTCCCCGGGCTTCATGATGATATCCCCCACACGGCTTTTGATCCGTTCATTGTTGCGGTGGACCGCAATGACACCTGCGTTGTATCTATTGCGGAACATCGACGATTTCAGGGAATGGGAGACCATCGATGACTGATGGGAGACGACCGCTTCAACCAGATGGTTATCACCATAGTTCAGGCTCTCCAGAGTTTCGTTCGTACCGGTGATCACATTGAGCCCTTTTTGTTTCTGGAGGTCGGCAATCGTATTCAAGGTTCCCGAAAACAGGAGGTGGTCCCCTTCACGGATGATCGTGGTCGGGGTAACCGGAAAAATACGCTCCTCCTCCCGGATGATTTCGATGATGTATACATTTTTGAGAGATGTGGTGGAGGCATCGATGATATGGGAGCCGATATACTCAAAGTCCTTCTCAACGACCGCCTCGGCCAGGAATTCCTTCACTTCCTGCCTGATCTGCTCTTTCGCACCGAGTGTACTCGGCAGAAGCAGATAGCCGATTGTAAGTACATAAATGAGGCCGGATATTGTAATCGGTATACCGACAACCGACAGCTGGAAGAACGAAAATCCCTCGAGCCCGGCCTGGATCAGAAGCCCGTGGACAATAAGGGTGGTAGAAGTCCCGATCAGAGTTACCGTACCGCCGAGTATTGTCACATAGGATAGCGGAATCAGAAGTTTGGAAGGCGATATGCCGTTTTTCTGGCACCAGTTCTTGATGATCGGGGTCAGTGTGACGACGATGGGTGTATTGTTCAGGAACCCGGATGAAAAAGCGACCGGTGCCAGCAGTTTCAGCATGGATTTTCTCGGACTTCGGCTGTCATTGAGAATCCTGTTGATGAAATTTTCAATGATGCCGTGCTTCTGGATTGCCCCTGCCACGATGAACAGGAGCAGTACGGTCAGCATACCCTCGTTGGAAAAGCCGCTGAGTGCCTGCTCTGTTGAAATCACACCCGTCAGCAGGAAGATGACCAGGAATGTAAACACAGTGAAATCCGCACGCATCACTTCAAACAGCAGCATGATCAGCATAACCACTATCATCAATGCGACAAATATCATCTCTCCGGTCATATCCATCCCCCCCATCCCAGGTGTTCGTTCCTCTTATTACCTCATATGATAGCATATGGACAGAAACGCAGTAATCATTTTTGTCTGAAATTTCCGTTTAATATTCATGTGAATACATATATATGCCAAAGCGGGAAAATTTTAAAATGAAACCGCTTCAAGTTGTATTTTTTCATATCACCATGATTAAACGCCTCAAAATCGGTTATAAAAAATATTACAATCAGGAAATCATTATCAGGGAGAAAAGGAGGTATAACAAATGGAGAAGTTTTCCAAAGATGACATCAGCACCATGCTGATGAAAAAAGGGAACATTTCCATGCTGAATGTACCGGACAAATGCCGGCATGGACACATCGTCAAAAGCTATGACAAAGGAGCCCCCGACAAATATGTCTGTACTGAATGCGGCATGCCGAGCAAGAACAGGGCAGCATTTTTCAAATACCGATGTTCCCACAGACTGATTCATTGAGACAAAAATTTTGGGGGTGACCAGATTGACACCGATGCTGATTGTTAACACTGTGAGCCGGCAGAGAATCGCACAGAAGGACTCGCAGTCATTGGAACCCCGCCAGCCGGTTTAACAATCAGGAGCCGGGAACAGAAGACAATATGACCGGGAAGCATCCACTGGAATGAAGTATTTCAACCCTTCCCGGCATACAGGAAATCGCAAAAATCTGCATTATGAACATCTTGTGAATTCTTGCGGCTACAAATGGTATTTACTTTACTTTAAAGTGGTGAGGTACTATATTCTATGTACATCACATTAGTGGTGTAACACATTTTACCTCCCCTAAAATATGACTCGGCTGCGCCGGATGGCGCAGCCGTTTTATATATACAGAAAGGTCTGTTGGAATGTCACAAGGTGAAAAAGAGCTCCAGGAAAAGTATGGTACAAAGCGGCGGGCGGATGCGTTCTACAACAATCAGATGATTGATTTCCTCAATCCGCGCATGAAGGAGTACATTGCAGCGCGTGATCTGCTCTTCATTTCAACATCGGATGCTGCAGGAAACTGCGACGCATCACTCAGAGCAGGGCATCCCGGTTTCGTAAGGGTCCTCGGAGACAGAACGCTCATCTATCCTGAATACCGTGGAAACGGTGTGATGGCAAGCATGGGAAATATTCTTGAAAATCCGCATATCGGCCTCATGTTCATCGATTTCACAGAGGATCAGATCGGACTTCATATAAACGGTGCAGCACATATAGTGGAGCATGATGCACTGCACACACTCGGTCTCACCGAAGAAAACATCCGGCTTATGCAGGACATCGAGCAGGGCCGTGCCGAACGCTGGGTCGCCGTCGATGTCCATGAAGCGTACATCCATTGTTCAAAGCATATTCCCGTCATGAAGAAACAGGCGGGGATTTCGGATCCAGAATCCCGAAAGAAAAACAGCGGAGACTACTTCGACGTCAAAAAATAATGAGTGAGGGGAAATACCCCTCACTCATCAAGTTCCGCAAAATGTCTGAAGCACGGCTTCTGACGCTTCAGGCGGGTTTTTATACATATCTTCATGTGAATCATCATAAGGCTTTGCCAGCACTTCATTCAATTTGTTGAAATGTCTGTAATCGCCGTAATGCATCGCTTCATCCAGTGCTTTTTCCACAAGGTGATTCCTCGGGATGACTGCCGGGTTCACCGATTTCATCAGTTCATAAGCCGCCTCGATCCCCGTCTTCTGATCCTCGAGCTTCTGCTGCCATCTACTATGCCATTCATCGAAACCTCCATCTTTCGCCAGTTCGGTTTTTTCAAGCCGTCCATTCGCCATCATCCTGAACACTCTTGTGTAATCGGCCTCAGCCGCCACCATCATGTCCAGCAGTTCTGTGATGAACGCCTCGTCGTCTTCAGACTTCTCTGTCAGACCGAGTTTCTTCCGCATACCGTCGAGCCAGAATCCTTCATACAATCTGCCGTATTCCGACAATGCATCCTGGGCAAGCTTTATCGCTTCATCCTTATCATCATCGATCAGCGTCAATAAAGTCTCCGCAAATCGCGCCAGGTTCCACTGTCCGATTGCCGGCTGGTTCTGATACTTGTACCTTCCGTTGATGTCAATCGAACTGTATACCGTCTCCGGATGATAGGCGTCCATGAACGCACATGGACCGTAGTCGATCGTCTCACCGCTGATTGTCATGTTATCAGTGTTCATCACCCCATGGATGAATCCCACCAGCATCCAGTCTGATATGAGCTCTGCCTGGTTTCGGATGACCGCTTTCAGGAACGACATATATTTATCACTGTCAGCCAGTTCCTCAAGTTCCGGATAATGCCTGCTGATCGCGTAATCTGCAAGCGTTTTGATATCCGTCTCATTACCCGTCCTCACTGCATACTCGAACGTGCCGACACGCAGATGACTCCTTGCCACGCGGGTCAGTATGCCGCCCGGCAGAATCTCCTCACGGGTCACCCCTTCTCCGGTCGTCACAACCGCAAGACTCCTTGAAGTCCGTATGCCAAGAGCATGCATCGCTTCGCTGATGATGTACTCGCGGAGCATCGGGCCGATCGGTGCCCGGCCGTCACCCGACCTTGAGAAAACCGTACGGCCTGAGCCTTTCAGCTGCAGATCAAACCGCTTTCCCTCCGGCGTCACCTGTTCCCCGATCAGCACCGCCCGGCCGTCACCGAGCATCGACAGATTGCCGAACTGATGGCCCGCATAGGCCTGGGAAATTGATGAGGCTCCGTTTGGCATATCGTTGCCTGCAAAAACTTGTTTCCCCTCATCCGTCTGGAGCTTCTCTTCATCAAGCCCGAGCTCCGCTGCCAAAGTACTGTTGAAAGCAACAATCTCGGGAAAATCCACAGGCGTCGCACCTGCTTTCCGATAGAAGCTGTCCGGCAGCAATTCAAAAGTGTTATCAAAATTAAATCCGAATGGATTCATATTATCCCTTCTTTCACTGTGGGTCACTGTCTTCATTCTACCATTTAACAGCCCTCATCCCTAACGAACGATTTCAGTACGTGATGAAAGGCCAATCAATATTTTTGCATTCAGTATGAATGTTTCCTATTCTGGATGGACTGGGTATGATTTAACCCTTATCAAAGGAAGGTTGATATTATGAGGAAAGAAGTTAAAATTGGTAAATCTGATTTGAACGTCAACCCGATCGGTCTGGGTACGAATGCAGTCGGCGGGCACAATCTTTTCCCGGATCTCGATGAACAGGCGGGCAAGGACCTCGTCAAGACTGCAATTGAAAATGGCATTGACTTCATAGACACGGCCTATCTTTACGGTGCCGGCCGTTCTGAGGAACTCGTCGGTGAGGCCGTGAAAGATACCGGCAAACGTGACTCACTTGTCATTGCGACGAAAATCTCACCGATTTTCGACGGTGATGACATGTCCCAGAGCAATGAACCGACATTCCTGAAAAAGGAAGTCGAAAAAAGTCTGGAACGCCTTCAGACCGACTATATCGATCTGATGTACCTCCACTATCCTGATGAAGGGACACCGAAGGACCAGGCAATCGCCGCACTCAAACAATTGAAGGATGAAGGAAAAATACGCGCCATCGGCGTATCCAACTTCTCTCCCGAGCAGTTGAAAGAGGCGAACAAAGACGGTCATGTCGACGTATTCCAGGGGGAATACAACCTGCTCAAGCGCGGGGCAGAAGATGAACTGTTCCCTTATCTGAAAGAACAGAGCATATCATTCGTTCCATTCTTCCCGCTGGCGTCCGGCCTCCTGACAGGTAAATTCTCGAAGGAAGACACATTCAATGACCTGCGCGAAAACCTGCCGGCCTTCCAGAGCGGAGAATTCGAAAAAAACATCAATAAAGTGGAAAAACTCCGTCCGATCGCGGAAGAAAAAGGCGTCGACATCGCCCATGTCGTACTGGCATGGTATCTCACCAGAGACGTCATCGATACAATCATTCCCGGTGCCAAGCACTCCGAACAGGTGTTGAATAACCTGAAGGCACAGGACGTCGAGCTGACGGGCGAAGAGGTCGCACAGATTGATAATATATTCTCATGATCAAATTTCAAAAAGACAGCTCCGGCTGTCTTTTTTTACACCATTAAACAAAAATCAGGCTCATATCCACTATGAGCCCGACTCCGGATGACACTCTATTCTTTTACCGCAGGTTCGCCTTCCAGTATTCCAATGATTTCCTCGAACTTGATGTCTTTTGCACAATAATCCACCATGTCAAAATCCATGTCTCCAGTCATCTCATTCGTCAGCACAATGGCATTCATGCCCGCCCGGACCGCCGCGAGCGAACCATTCACCGTATCTTCGATGGCATATATATTGGCAGGCGGGAGCCCCAGATCCTCCCCGGCAAGCCGGTAGAGGGCAGGGTCCGGTTTCACATGTTCTACATCCTCCTTGCCGCGCACGCTGACAAATTCATCAAAAATACCAAAGTGTTCAAGCATCGGGGTAATATCCGCACGCCTGCTGCTCGTCGCCACAGCCATCGGAATTCCATTGTTCCTGCAATATCCTATCAGCTCCAAGATGTGCGGACAACATTCCAGATCAAGACATGTACGCAAGTGATCTTCGGCAATCGCACGTACACCCTCCTCACCCACACGTTCCAATATATAAGCATCCAGTTCATCGGACTCAGAGCCTATCGATTCTTTATATCTCTCTATTTCCAGCGGCTTGTGCCCCCTGTCTGCAAGATTTCTATTGATTGCATTATATAGATTCGTTTCACTGTCAATGATGGTCCCGTCAAAATCCAGGATCACGCCAATACTCATGCCGACACATCCTTACAATTGTATTTTCACATATACTACCACAGCTCCCGCGATACTTGAACCAAAGTTAAAGCGTGAGATTTGGGATTTTTGCTGATGCACTGACTGCTTTACTGATTAAATTTAACTCTTTTTGACCTCACCTATCTTTAACATTCAGATCCGTTATGGAGGTTCTTTTTTTTATCTCCATTAGTATTGGGCGATTGTATTAATCTATATATGTAATGGCATCTATAATCTTCTTACAATCTACCAGCAATTCTCTTTCAGCTTCATCTGACAACTTCGCATTCCTGGCAGGTGGATCAATCGCTTTTATTTTTTCACACAAAACATGACCGGTAGTTTTCTTATTCTTGGTTCTTCCTTCGACAGCGACATGAGTTGGATATCCTTTATCTGTGTTAGTTATGGGTAAAACCCAGATTAAACCTGTGTATTTATGTACACTTTCTTCTGAGACTACAATCGCTGGTCGATAACCTTTTTGTTCATGACCCTTTGCTGGCGACATACTTATTTTTATAATATCCCCGGCTTTAAAAAATCTTTTCATATCCACCCCTCCAAAAATAAAGTCTGTACCCTTTTCTAAAATTTGAGTACAGACACATGGTATTTAACGCGATTAACAGATTACCATTCTTCTTTTCCAATGGGCTCTACTTCATCCCACAGAGATTCCGCTTCGGGTTTTTCCCCTTCGTACCCAAGGAACAACTTTTCAAATGGTGTCAATTTACTTTTTGGAACTAATGAAATACGATTCGGCTCCACTTCAACTTCAAGCAGTGTATCGTCTTCGTCGAATCCGGCTTCTTTCAGGACTTCACGTGTGAGTCTTATCCCTTTGCTGTTTCCCCATTGACGAATCTTTGTTTCGCGCTGGATCACCTTCCGCTTAGTTTGTGACACACTAATCAACTCCCTGGAGTTCGTTTAATACATCCAGTATATACCACGGATATACATCAATCAAGTAATCACATTATTCTCGTAGTGATTGGATAATCGTGAAGACTGACTAAATGCCTTTACCGATAACACCAAATTACCTGACCCCTCTTCATTTCCCTCATTGCCGGCTACGGCGAAAACCAGAATAACATGTTCATTGAATGCTGTATTCACAGCATCCTGCATTAAATGCACAAACCGTTTATTACTTGACGAAACTAACACGAAACAATATTCTGAATTATATGATTGTTCAACATTATTCACAGGAGATGATAAATTTGCATAAAACCCTGGAAAGTGAGGGTCTTCCTTTGGAAAATCCGGAAAGCAAAGAATGATTTCAATCTAAAACAAAGGGGGAATTCGTATGGGAGACATATTACAGATAGCAAACAGTACACCGTTTTGGATATTCGCGGCTATCATCGTCGGTATCGTCGTATTCCAGGCATTCATATTTTTATGGATCGCCAAAAAGTCCGCACCGGACGCCGGCATGTCGCAAAAGGATGTCACAACAGCCATACGCGCCGGCTTCATCAGTTCCATCGGTCCGTCATTCGGCATCATGATCGTGCTCGTCTCTCTGATCGCACTGATCGGTTCACCGATCACCCTGATGCGCATCGGCATCATCGGCTCTGCAGCGACTGAATCCAGCGCCGCCACCATCGGGGCATCTTCTGCCGGTACACAACTCGGTGCCTCAGATTTTCCTGTCGAGGCTCTGAGCGCCATCGTATGGACAATGTTCCTCGGTGGGATGGGCTGGCTTCTGTTCACAATGATATTCACGAAATCCATGGGCAATGTCCAGGACAAAATCCAGAAGCGGAATCCGAAGATAATGGCGAGCGTGGCACTGGCTGCGATGCTCGGGGCGTTTGCCTATCTTGCTAACGAACAGATGGTCACCAGTCTGAATCATGCCATTGCAGGAATCCTCGCCCTCATTTCAATGGTCGGCATGATGATTGTGGCAGACAGTAAGAACATCAGCTGGCTGAAGGAATGGGCACTTGGCTTCGCCCTCGTCATCGGCATGGCGACGGGCTATCTTTCAACATTCATCATTTAAAAGAATACTGACAAAGGGGTTTTTAAATGACCTATTCAACTGACAGCACTGTTGGAGTGACCACCGCTGAATCTGAAAATACTGAACAGGACACGATGGCTTCATTCTATAGACGCTCGCATTTCTGGGGCCGTACCACTCTGCTTGTTCTGATCATCATGTGTTTTGCACCGCCGCTTTATATGTCTTTTGTACTTGATGCCCATCCGGGCTGGAGCGTCATCGCCACCGGACTGCTCGGTTATGCTTCATTCATCGGCATCATGTGGGTGCTGGAACCGATCACCTATTACCCTACCCTAGGTGTGGCCGGAACCTACCTCGCCTTTCTGACAGGCAATATCGCCAATATGTGTCTGCCATGCTCTTCAGCAGCACAAAAGGCGGTCAATGCTGAGCCGGGTACCAAAAAGGCGGAGGTGGCCGGCGTGTTCGGAATCGCCGTCGCTTCCCTGACCAACATCGCTGTGCTTGTCGTCATGGTCATCGGGGGGACATACCTCATCACATTGATTCCGCCTTATATAGAAGGTGCATTCAATTTCGTTCTGCCGGCCATATTCGGCGCGGTGCTCGGACAGTTTGCGTATAAGACACCCCAGTACGGTGTTGTCGCGCTCATCATCGGCATGATCATCCTGTTCTCACCGATTTTCTCACTCATAAAGATCGCACTTTGCGTGGCACTGACAATCACCGCAGTACTCTTCATGGAGAAAAAGAAAGGAAATATTTAAAATGAATCTGACTATCAGTAGAGACCGCCTGTCCGGACGTCTGGCCGAGCTGGCAGAAATCGGCAAGGTCGGCCAGACCGGTGTATGCAGGCTGGCATTATCCGAAGAATATAAAGAAGGCATGGAACGCGTCAGGAAATGGATGGATGAAGCCGGCCTCAAAACCCGCTTCGACCATTTCGGCAACCTGATCGGCCGGCTGGAGGGAAAGAAGCAAAATGAACCGGCTGTCATGCTTGGCTCTCATATCGATTCACAACCCTCCGGCGGAAGATATGACGGTACCATCGGTGTGCTGGGCGCCCTTGAAGCGGTTCAGACGATGATGGAAAACGGCATTCAGCCTGAAGTCCCGGTTGAAGTTGTATCATTCTGCGACGAGGAGGGCCACCGGTTCGGCGTCGGGCTGTTCGGCTCAAGGGGAATACTCGGTGCTCTGGAACCGGGCGAACTCGAAAGAGCAGATGAAGACGGTGTGACAAGACGGGAAGCACTGATCGAATTCGGAGCCGATCCGGAAAAATTGGAGGAATCAGAATACGATACAAGTAAAATCGCAACCTATATCGAGATGCACATAGAACAGGGGCCGAACCTGCAGGAACAAGATGAGCCCATAGGCATCGTCAGCGGGATCGCAGGACCCAGGTGGCTGACCGTTACACTGACAGGCACCTCCGGCCATGCCGGCACAGTTCCCATGCCTATGAGACAGGATGCCTTAACAGGTGCAGCAGAAATCATCACCGCTTTCAATAGTATAGTCCAGACAGAGGCCGGTACGCCCACAGTCGGTACCGTCGGGGACCTCAAAGTCTCCCCGGGCGGCCGCTCCATCATTCCGGAAAAAGTCGAATTCACCATCGACCTGCGGGACAGCGACCTCGCAAGACGTGATGAATACGAACAACAGTTAAGGAAAACCGTGAAGGATATTTCGGAAAAACACGGACTGCATCATGAAATATCAGACGACGGCGGCACCACACCAAAAGAGGCCAGCAGAGAGATCATGGACATCATGTCGGAAGAAAGCGAAAGCATGAACCTCGCCCCGCCTATTCTCATGAGCGGCGCCTTCCATGACGCCAGCCACATGGCAGACGCGTGCG
>Ga0079226_10003758_pt1 | contig 11643 bp, 9 predicted proteins | sample Poulit2014_FD_76345 | JGI IMG/M metagenome (GOLD analysis project Ga0079226, IMG submission 76345) | Agricultural soil microbial communities from Georgia to study Nitrogen management - Poultry litter 2014 | ecosystem: Environmental > Terrestrial > Soil > Agricultural land | place: USA: Georgia...
ACTTACGAGTGTAAAGAAAGAGGTAGAAATGGTCAATAGAGTTCGAAATATAGTGATTTTAACCGGTGCGGGGATTTCCGCCGATTCAGGGATTGCCACATTTCGGGCGAGCGATGGATTATGGGAAAACCATCCCGTCGATGTTGTCGCAACGCCGGAAGGCTATGCTGAAAATCCCGACCTTGTAACCCGCTTTTATAACGAACGCCGTGCGCAATTGATGGACCCTGATACCAAGCCCAATCCCGCTCATTATGCGCTTGTCGAGCTTGAAGCTCATTTAAATAAAAGAGGCGGATCGCTCACCATTGTGACGCAAAATGTGGACGATCTCCATCAGCGCGCGGGCTCACAATCGGTTTATCCGATGCATGGGGAGCTGCGTAAAGTGCGCTGTGTTCGCTCGGGGCGCGTCTACCCGTGGGATCGGGCGGTGCTTCCCGATGATCGGTGTGAATGTTGCGATAGGCCGCAACCGCTTCGCCCTCACATTGTTTGGTTTGGAGAGATGCCACTCTATATGAATGAGATCTATCATCATCTCGGCAAAGCGGATCTCTTTGTCGCGATCGGGACTTCCGGCAATGTCTATCCGGCAGCGGGCTTTGTGTCAGAGGCAAAGATGGCGGGGATTCCCACCCTTGAGATCAATTTAGAACCGGGCGCGAACCGGAGTGTATTTGATTATTCGCTCTACGGACGGGCAGCAGTAAAAGTGCCGGAGTGGGTAGATCATTTAATGGCTACCGGTGAGTTTGTTTAACGCTCTTTTAAGATCGGTTAGATAACAATAAAAAGCCTCTCGACGATTTGACCTAGTTAGTGTTCGAATCATTGAGAGGCGTTGTTTTATCTTATAATTTATAACGCATGACTAATAACTTATAACTATTTCGCCGGCTCTAAGGAGCGTAACCACGCGATCTCATCGGCCCAAATCTCCGGTTCGATGGTTTCTAAAATCATCGGAATATTGCGGAATCGGTCGTCTTGCATAATATAGGCAAAGGCTTCTGTGCCGATCTCTCCTTTTCCAAGGGAATGGTGACGGTCAACCCGGCTGCCGAGTGCGCCTTTTGAGTCATTTAAGTGCATGGCGCGAAGATAATCAAAACCGACGATCTCATCAAAGATACGGAAGGTTTCTTCAGCGGCCTCAAAGGTACGGAGATCATAGCCTGCGGCAAAGGCGTGACAGGTATCGATGCAGACGCCGACGCGGGATTTATCCTCAATTTGCTCAATAATTTTGGCTAAATGTTCAAAATCAAAGCCCAAATTGGTGCCTTGTCCTGCGGTATTTTCAATGACAGCGGTAACGCCTTTAGTTTCGGCAAGCACAAGATTGATCGATTCGGCAATGCGGGTGAGGCATTCATCTTCCGAGAGCTTATTGAGATGGCTGCCGGGATGAAAGTTAATGAGCTCAATCCCGAGCTGTTCACAGCGCTGAAATTCATCTAAGAGTGCATTGCGTGATTTCTCGAGCGCTTCAGCTTCGTGGTGTCCTGGATTAATCAGATAGCTTGCGTGGGGCAGAATGTGCTTTGCGTCGTAATCGTGGACTTTGCAGAAACGTTTATAATCGGCAATCACCTCTTTTTTAAGCGGCGCGGCTTCCCAACGGCGATTGTTTTTCGTGAAGAGGGCAAAGGCATTTGCGCCGATGGCGTGAGCATTTTTTACGGCATTATGAACGCCGCCTGCTGCGCTAACATGTGCGCCAATATAGTATGTCATCTCAGTCCTTTCTATCGATCTGTATGGATTAATTATAGAGTCATTATTGTAAGGATCATTCGCCTAACTTCAAGCATTTTGCGCTTTGAATTTTTGAATCATGCTGATTATAAAGGGCAAACGGGAGTGGTAACGGGGGTAATAAAGGAGTAATAAAAAGCGCCCAACCCTAGGGGAGTTGAGCGCTGCTTCGTCATTGATCACAGGGAACAGGTGTGATCATGTCATGAACCTCGTTATTGATGTTTTGCGGCTTGTTCTTCCAAAAACTCTGGGTGATTCACTTGGCGATATTGTTGGATCGCTTCAGAGATTTCATCCCCGCCCATTTGTGAGCGTACGTATTGTGCCTTAAAGAGCGAGCGTTCTTTTTCAGCCTGCGCCGAGTTATCGAATGTTGAGACTAAGAAGGTCACAATAAACGCGATCGGAATTGAGAAGAGCGCTGGGTTATTGTATGGGAAGAGCGCTTGCTCATTGCCAAGAACCGTGACCCAAACCGCCGGGCTAAAGAGAATCATCGTCACGGCAGTGATAAGTCCTGCTGCGCCGCCTGCTACTGCACCTTTTGTGGTGAGCTTGCTCCAATACATCGATAAGAAGAGGAGCGGGAAGTTCGCCGATGATGCGATGGCAAAGGCTAGGCCCACTAAGAAGGCAACGTTTTGATGCTCAAAGAGAACTCCGAGTAAAATCGCTAAGATTCCGAGCGTCGCTGTGGTTAAACGAGAGATTAAGAGCTCTGTTTTCATCACCGGTTTGCCTTTTTTGATTACGTTCGCGTAGAAGTCATGGCTGATTGCCGAAGCACCCGAAAGCGTAAGGCCTGCTACAACCGCTACCAGCGTTGCGAAGGTCACCGCTGACATAAAGCCCAAGAACATATTGCCACCGACGGCTTGCGATAAGTGGATTGCTACCATGTTGGTTCCACCGATAATTGAGCCATCTGCTGTGGTATATGCGGGTTGATTCATTACGTATAAAATCGCACCAAATCCGATGATGAACATCAGTAGGTAGAAATAACCGATAAAGGTTGAGGCATAGAGTGCCGATTTACGCGCTTCTTTCGCATCTTTTACGGTAAAGAATCGCATTAAGATGTGAGGTAGACCTGCCGTACCGAGCATTAATCCGACGCCAAGCGAGATTGAATCGATTGGGTTTGGATAGGCAAGACCGGGTTTCATTAACTCTTTTCCAGCTGGATGCACTTCCGTTGCTTTTGCAAAGAGGGTTTCTAAGTTAAAACCAACCCACGTTAAGACAACGATTGACATAAAGGTCGCACCCACAAGGATAAGAACCGCTTTGATCATTTGTACCCACGTCGTTGCGAGCATGCCGCCAAAGAGGACGTAGAGCATCATCAAAATTCCCACGATAAAGACCGCGATATTGTAGTTAAGCCCAAAGAGGAGCTCGATCAATTTTCCAGCCCCAACCATCTGCGCAATGAGATAGAGCATGACGATGGTGAGCGTTGAAAAGACCGCTAAAATTCGGATCGGGGTCTGTTTGAGTCTAAATGCGGTAACGTCGGCAAAGGTAAAGCGCCCAAGATTTCGGAAACGTTCCGCCATTAAAAAGAGAATCACCGGCCAACCGATAAAAAATCCGAAGGAGTAGATCAGCCCGTCATACCCCGATAGGAATACCAGTGCTGAAATCCCAAGGAACGATGCCGATGAGAGGTAATCCCCTGCGATCGCAAGACCGTTTTGAAAGCCAGAAATTCCACCACCTGCGGTGTAGAAGTCTGAGGCTGATTTAGTGCGGTTTGCCGCCCAATAGGTGATATAGAGCGTTGCCAGAACAAAGACGAAGAACATGATGATCGCCGTCCAGTTTTTCCCTTCGGCCGTGACATCGTGTTGGGCAAATGCAACCGATCCAATGGAGCTGACTCCGATTAAGGTGACCGCAAGCCATAATAATTTATTGATCTTATTTTTCTTTTCCATTTGCGATCTCCTTTAATAAATCCGCGGTCATTGGATCGTAGACGGTATTGGTTTTATGCACATAAAACGCCGTCAGTCCAATGGTCCAAATAATCAAAAAGAAGCCTGCGGGAATGCCCCAGGTCGTCACCATTTGTGGTGTGATGGGTTTTCCAACAAGATCGGGCGCAAAGCCCACAAATAGAATGAGTAAAATATAGAGTCCGAGGGAAAAGAGCAGTAGCCATAGACTAAAGCGTTGCTTTTTGCGGACCACCTCTTTAAAGCGGGGGTCATTGTAAATTCGATCGACCATCTCATCAAACTGACGGTCCTCGATTGGACGTTCTGACATGATAAGCCTCCTTGTTGCGTGATCGTTATTATTGGTATGGTTTATTGTTATTAATTTTTACGTATGTATCACGAGCATAGCGACCGGATGGGTCAGTATGCATGAGCGATTGTGATCGCTTCGTTTGTATATGAGTATTTATCTATCGTTGATTGAGTTAATCATCGCTCTGATGATTGGATCGGTATTTAAATTGTTGTGATTATGGTAAGTATTGTCGGATAATTCCGCGTTAAACCTTGATTTATTAGTAATTATTGTTGTTTGTGAATGATTTAACTCAATTTGATATTGATTCAAAGTTATCACAGCTTTTTTTTGTTGGCAAATCCCTGTGATCATAAATCGAACAATTTAATGTGATCCATTCAAAAAAGCTATAATTTCACCGACTTATATAACGATCATTCCGTTGCGCAGTGTGGATAAGTGGCGCAATTTTCGTGCGCGATTTGTGTGATTTTGCTTAATTGATTTTACAAACCCATAAAAAAACGCCGAGCGATCAATTGTCGACAGGGCGTTTTCATGCGTTCTTTTTATACAGGAAAATTTTACCAAAACGGCGCGATTTTCCAAAAATGAAGCGTGAGAATGATTAAATCACTCGCGAGAAGCGGTTATCATTTTTCTTCAAATAAGCGTCAAAGACCATTCCGATGTTACGAATTAAGAGACGCCCTGCATCTTGGACGTAGTAGATGCCATCTTTAATGAGGATTAATCCATCGTCCTGCATTGCATCAAGTTCAGGAAGATCGTCTTTAAAGTATTCGCGCGCATCGATATTGAATTTTTCGCTAATCACATCAAGATCGAGTTTTAAGTTACACATGATTTCGCTAATCACGTGGCGACGGATCACATCATCTTCCGTGAGTTTCACTCCGCGCTGAATGGAGAGCGTGCCCTCGTCGATCATCGCTTCATACTCTGGCATCACTTTGGCATTTTGCGAATAGATGCGGCCAATTTGCGAGATGGACGAGATTCCCATACCGATGAGATCACAGTCGGAATGGGTGCTGTACCCTTGGAAGTTACGATAGAGATTCCCCTCTTTTTGCGCAATGGCGAGGGTATCGGTAGGTTTGGCGAAATGGTCCATCCCAATATAGATATAGCCCGCATCGGTGAGGCGCTCGATAATCATCTTAAGAATCGCCAGTTTTTCATCAGGCGTTGGCATATCCGCTTCATTCATCTGCTTTTGCGTTTTAAAGAGATGGGGCATATGCGCGTAGTTAAAGACTGAGAGACGATCGGGCGAGAGTTCTAACACCTCGTCGATGGTTTTCTCAAAGGTTTCCACCGTTTGGAAGGGAAGCCCGTAAATGAGGTCGATCGAGATGGAGCTAAAGCCACATTCGCGCGCCGCATTTAAGGTTTCAAGAGTGATCTCTTTAGGTTGAATACGATTCACCGCTTTTTGTACTTGCGGATCGAAATCTTGTACGCCCATACTTAAGCGGTTAAAGCCGATTGAGCGAAGGAAGCGCACCGTATCGGCATTGGCTTCACGGGGGTCAACTTCAATTGAGTATTCCCCTTCATCATCGGGCAATAGATTGAAATGCTCGCGGGTTTTATCCATTAGCGCTTGCATCTGTTCTTGGCTTAAAAAGGTAGGAGTACCACCGCCCCAGTGGAGCTGTTTGACCGGCGCACGATTGGGAAATAACGCACTTTGACGCTCGATCTCTTGGAAAAGGCGCTCTAAATAGGGCTCCGAGCGTTTACGGTTATTGGTAATAATTTTATTACAGCCGCAATAAAAACAGATGGTCGCGCAAAACGGCACGTGGAAATAGAGCGATAGCGGCGTGTTATTCTCATTGGAAAGGCGCGCAGCTTCGATGTAATCTTCATTGGTGAAGGCATCGGTAAATTGAACCGCCGTAGGATACGAGGTGTAACGGGGCCCCGCTTTATCATATTTGGCGATGAGCGCTTCATTAAAAATTTTATTCATATGGGATCTCGATTGCTTTGCTGAATTGAAAACCTCCCAGACCAGACCTTTATCGACATATTGATAAGAGCGTATTGGGAATTGAATTATATTTCCCCATTATACCGCAGTTGAGTTCAATTGTGAGGACGAATCGATAATCCTCGCTAAGTTTATGAAAGCGTTATACTATACTTAAAAGACGCTCGATGGGAGTGGTCGGGCGGATATTCTCGAATATATGAGCAACTCACTCATCATTTATCACCGATAAAAACAAGGAGAAATCTATGCTTCGCCGAACCAAAATTGTTGCAACGCTTGGCCCATCTACTGATAAAGAGGGCGTGTTGGAAGCACTTATTAAAGCGGGGGTGAATGTCGTTCGCCTTAACTTTTCTCACGGCACTCATGATGAACATATAGCTCGCGCGAAAAAGGTGCGCGAAATCGCTAAACGGCTCAATCTTCAAGTGGGAGTTTTATCGGATTTACAAGGCCCTAAAATCAGAATTGATCGCTTTAAAGAGGGTCCGATTGAGCTCAAAGAAGGTCAGCGTTTTATCCTAGATAATACCCTTGATGAAAATGAAGGAACCGTTGAGCGCGTTGGTATCTCCTATAAAGAATTGACTCAAGATGTGAAGCCGAAAGATGTGCTTCTCTTGGATGATGGAAAAATCGTACTTGAAGTTGAGATGATTAAAGAGAACGAGGTGCATACCATTGTGGTGGTACCGGGTACGCTCTCCGATCGTAAAGGAATCAACTTAAAAGGGGGCGGGCTCTCAACGGCGGCGCTCACCGATAAAGATAAAGAAGACCTGATTTGTGCAGCCGGATTTGATACCGATTTTATCGCTGTGTCGTTTCCCCGTTCTGCCGATGATATGTTAGAAGCGCGCGAGCTGTTAAATGCGGCGGGCTCGAATGCCTCGATCGTCGCGAAAATTGAACGCACCGAAGCGCTCGATAATATTGATGAAATCTTAAAAGTGTCCGACGGCATTATGATTGCTCGGGGTGACCTTGCGGTTGAGATTGGCGATGCAAAATTGATGGGCGTGCAAAAACGCTTTATCAAAAAGGCGCGTCAATTTAACCGTTTTGTCATTACCGCTACGCAGATGATGGAATCGATGATCGAAAACCAATCGCCAACCCGCGCGGAAGTGATGGACGTTGCCAACGCAGTACTCGATGGGACGGATGCGGTGATGCTTTCAGCAGAGAGTGCGGCGGGTAAATATCCCGTTGAAACGGTGAAAGCGATGGCGGAGATCTGCATTGGGGCCGAGAGTGAAATCGTGCCGATCTACTCCAATCTTGATCTGTTACAGCGTAAGAAAAAATTCAAACGCACCGATGAAGCAATTGCAATGTCATCGATCTTCCTTGCGAACCAATACGACGTTCAAGCAGTAGCATGTTTAACCGAAACGGGCACCACGGCGCTCTTAATGAGTCGCATTAGCTCAAATCTGCCGATCTACGCCTTTACCCGTCACACAAAAACCTGCAATAAACTCACTGTGTGCTGCGGGGTGAACCCCATTGGCGTCGATGTTAAACACGCAAGCGATGAGGAGATGACCGCTGAAATTATTAGTGTTTTAAAAGCGCATAACGCGGTCGAAACCGGCGATCGAATCATCATTACCCGCGGATCCCTTAACTATGTAGAAGGCGGTACCAACACGCTTCGCATCGCGGTAGTTGATTAAGGATTTGTGGGTTAACGATTCGAAATGCTGAATTTTTAACCAGATGATAAAAAGAGTTTGCATTTTATTTCCTACTCTATATAATGCATAACTCTCAACTGGAGGTGTGGCCGAGTGGTTGAAGGCACCGGTCTTGAAAACCGGCAACGGGTTAAACCGTTCGTGAGTTCGAATCCCACCACCTCCGCCATATTGAAAAGCCCTGATCATTTAGTTGGTCAGGGCTTTTTCTTTTGTGTTTTTTAAATCACTTATTGAATATTGATTTGCCTCTGATTGGTGATTTCTGCTATCACTATCTTTCTAACCGACATAAAAACAATATTGATTAGGAGGATTGGAATGTTTAAAAAGACGTTATGGCTATCGGCGGTGATTGCGTTGGGACTAGGTATGGCAGATGCTCGTCCTTTAAGTGAAATTGAGGCATCTGGCGTTTTAAAAGTGGGGGTGCCAGGCGATTATGCACCACTTGCATTTTATCAAGATGAAGCATTAGTTGGATTTGATGTTGATGTCGCTAATGCGGTGGCTAGTCATTGGAATTTAACACTCGAATTTGTCAACACAAGTTGGCCGACGCTGTCTGAGGATTTAGAAGCCGATAAGTTTGATATCGCGATGGGCGGTATTTCATTCACAAACGATCGTAATGAGCGTTTTCAGTTAACCAAACCCATTATTCCAGATGGAAAAGTGGCGATGGCGCAGTGTGAAAAAGCGACGTCCTTGAAAACGCTTGACACGATTAATCAAAAATCAACGATTGTAGCGGTTAATCCGGGCGGTACGAATGAACGCTTTGTGAATGCTCATTTTGATCAAGCGACCATTGTGAGAACGCCGGATAATGTGAAAAATATTCAGATGATCCGTGATAAAGAAGCGGATATGATGATTACTGATATGATCGAAGGAAACTATTATCAGCATCATGAGCCTGAGAGTTTTTGTGTGACAAACGACAAACCATTTGCAGGTACAGAAAATCATCAAATTTATATGACGCAACAGGGAAATGAAGCGTTGATTCATAAGCTCAATGAGTGGCTCGTTGATGATCATCTTAATTTGATTGCCGAGAAGTGGGGCATTCAATTACACATTGATTAGAACGATATATTCTATATATTTTATTGAGTGAATAAAAAAGCTCAGACCCTAAGGAACTGAGCTTTTTGCTATTTGGAGAGAGGGGAATCGTCTCTTTATCTAGTCAGGCACATAGGGATAAAACGGTTTGCCCCAATCGGTTTCGGGGTGATTGAGCAGGACGCGAATGCAAAGGGCGACAAAATCGAGCAGGAATGCGTAGGCATCGTGGAGTTGGTCGCGGTTGGCTTTACTGTTATAGGTCGCGCCCCCGTGGAATACTTGGTTGCGTAGGGTGTAGAGGCGTTCGCAGACAATATTAATAATCGCCGCGGTATTTTTATTGGCGAGCGCGCGGTGGGAGCGTTTTTTCGCCTCTTCAAAATCTTCAAGCCAGGCATTTTCACCATAAAGACCGTTATGGAAATCCCAAAATGGTTGGAACACATAGCGATTATCCAATAAAAGACGAATGCTCGAGGAGTATTTGCTCCAGACAAGATTGTAGGTGGCTTCAGGCTCAAACTGACAAATTGAATGAATAAATAGGCGAAAACCCTGTTTATCGGAGGAGTTAAAGAGGGTCTCTTTGGCGTAGATGGCATTAAACCCGATCCAGAGCGCGATAAAACCCATATCAAGATCATCTCGTTCACCGGCCGCCTTTTCAAGCCAACTGATTGCGCGATGCACTCGCAGACGTAATTCTGGCGGTAATTGCTCTCGGATTGCGTGGTATTCTGCTTTTAATGCCTGTTCCATGACTCCTCCTCAATCGGTTTAATAATCAAATAAATATATCATTTATGAATATGAAGCGGAATTTTAAAATCAATTAGCGGATATTTTGGGGAAACTGTTGTCAAGTCACCATTTCAAACAGATAATGAAGGCATCGTGTTTTACGCTGAAGATTTGGATAGAAAAATGTACGAGATTGATGCCGCGCATCGCGCGTTTGTAGAGGCGGTGGGCGCCTTTTTGGATTCATCACAAATATATACCGATTTTTTGAGCCGATTTGCTTACGGAACTGACGCGAGTTTTTATCGCTATGTCCCGCAGGTGGTGGTGCGCGCGCATACGGAAGCGGAGATTATTCAGCTCTTTCAGGCGGCGAAAGTCCATCGAGTCGGGCTCACCTTTCGTGCTTCGGGCACCTCGCTCTCAGGGCAAACCTCGGCAAAATCGGTCTTGGTGTTGATGGGCGATAGTTTCTTCTCGTGGAATATCTTAAATCAAGGCGAGCAGATCGAACTTGGGCCGATGGTGATTGGGGCGCGGGCGAATGGCTATCTTAAACCCTACGGCGTTAAAATCGGGCCCGATCCGGCATCGATCAACACGGCGCGTATTGGCGGGATTTTATCGAATAACAGTAGCGGCATGTGTTGCGGGACGAAAGATAATAGTTATCACACGCTTGCCGATCTGCGGGTCGTACTCACTGATGGCACGGTGCTCGATACGAAAGATCCTGAGAGCGTTGAGGCATTTCGAGCGTCGCATGAGACCTTTTTAGCGGAATTAACCGAGCTTGCTGAGCAGGTTAAACATGACCCGAAACTCTCTGAGCGGGTGCGCCATAAATATCGCCTTAAAAATACGACGGGCTACGGCGTTAATTCACTGTTAGATTACGATGATCCGATCGATATCTTAAAACATCTCTTAGTGGGGGCAGAAGGAACGCTTGGTTTTGTCAGCGAGGTGACCTATAACACCGTGCCCGATTATGAAAATAGAGCGTCGGCGTTTCTCTATTTTGAGTCGCTCGCGGATTGTTGCAGCGCCGTTGCGGGGATTAAAGCCGGTGCGATCGTCGATGCGGTGGAATTGATTGATGGGAAGAGCATTCAATTTGTCGGGAATGTCACGCGGGATCTGCCTCCCTTTTTCTACAATGAACTAAATGAAGATTCGGCGTGTCTTTTAATTGAAACAAAAGCGGAGACGGCGGCAGCGCTCGATGAGCAAATCGCGGTGATCGATGAGATCGCTAAAGCTTATCATTATAGTTATCACACCGGATTTCAGAAAGATCCTGCCATTACCGAGCATTATTGGAATGTGCGTAAAGGCTTGCTTCCAATCGTTTCAAAAGGTCGGCCAGAGGGAACCAATGTCATCACCGAAGATGTGGTCTTTCCGATGGAAAAAATGGTGGATGGCGTTCGCCGTTTGACGGAGCTTTTTAAAGAATATGAGTATCCTGAAGCGATGATCATGGGGCACGCGCTTGAGGGAAATCTTCACTTTGTCTTAGTGCAAAAGATGAGTGATGATGCGGCGGCGAAACGGTTTGATGCCTTTTTAAATGCGGTAGCGGATCTTGTGGCGGTTGAGCTCGGCGGATCACTTAAAGGCGAACACGGCACGGGGCGGAATATTGCACCCTTTGTCGAGCGGGAGTGGGGCGAGGAGATCTATGAGATTATGCGCCGCATTAAAAAACTGTTCGACCCGAATGGCATTTTAAATCCCGATGTCCTCATCACCGATAATAAAAACATTCACATCGAATCGATCAAAGCGATTCCACAGACGGACGATCTAATTAATGATTGTATGGAGTGCGGATTTTGTGAGCCGGCGTGCCCATCTGATGGCTATACGTTAACGCCACGCCAGCGCATCAGTGCTTATCGCAATATGGAGGCGCTTCCGGAGATTCGAAATAATCCGGCGCTCTATAACGAGATGAAGGCGCTCTATCAATTTAAAGGGGTTGAGAGCTGTGCGGAGACCGGGATGTGCGCGTTACGGTGTCCCGTTGGGATCAATACTGGCGCGTTTATGCATGCGTTGCGTGGGGAAAACCCGAGTAAATTGCAG
>Ga0079226_10003759_pt1 | contig 11641 bp, 11 predicted proteins | sample Poulit2014_FD_76345 | JGI IMG/M metagenome (GOLD analysis project Ga0079226, IMG submission 76345) | Agricultural soil microbial communities from Georgia to study Nitrogen management - Poultry litter 2014 | ecosystem: Environmental > Terrestrial > Soil > Agricultural land | place: USA: Georgia...
ATTTATTAATTAGAATTAGACTCGAAGAAAATATTATAAAAGAAAAGGAATCAAACAGCTATTTCTTAGCTGCTTAATTCCTTCTTAAAATTATCCATCAACAGGATTTGCAAAAGAGCCCTATTTTCTAGTTGCTTAACTCTTTTTACAAACTACTCATCAACAGAATTCGACGAATCGTCCTATGCCTTAGCTACTTCATTCTCTTCTTAAAATTATCCACTAATAAGATTTGCAAAAGAATCTCTTAAATATGCCTGTTTGAATCAGGTGTATATCAAATTCGTTTAATTCTAGAATATATTTTTTCTATGTATTCCATTGCAATATCATTATTCATTAGAACTAAAATAGCCGCATAAATCCCTACTGAAAGCACCACTGAAAGAAGAGTTCTAATCGTTAATGAAGAAACTCCAATTTTTAATAAAAAACATACTACGACTATTCCCGTACATCCAACTAAAGCATCAATTATATTTTTAATTGATTTTTTAGAATTAAAAATGGGTTTAATATAGTCACGTGCCGACCACCCATTTAATATCATTACCATAAACTCCGCAATAACAGTACTTAATGCAGCTCCATCATAAGACCATAAAGGAATTAAAACAAAATTCAAAACAACATTTACTATACCTGTAATTAAAGTATTATAGAGAGAGCTATTTTCTCTTTTGGCTGGTATAAGAATACACTCATTAAAAACCATCCCATAATTTGAAAATATAAATGCAGAAGTTATTATTTGTAAAGAAAAAATAGAATTTAAATATTTTTCACCTGCTATTATGAGGACTACTTCTTTACTTAACATTATTAATCCTATAGCTGCAGGTAAAACTAAAATTGATACTGACGAAATCACCTTTCCAAGTACAATTTTATATTCTTGTATTCTCCTCTTTCCCAAAAGCATTGCTAATCGCGGAATAGTAACTATTAATAAACCACTGATTAGACTACTAGCAATAGTATATATCTTTACAGCTACTCCATAGATTCCAACTGCGTAATCTCCTTTTAATAGTCCTAATATTGTAGTGTCAGAAGATACGTATAAAGTTATAGCAACAGAAGAAGCAAAAATTACTAATATTGGTTTCAAATGGTATTTCCAATTAACTCTTTTTGTTAGTCTTATATCCAGTATTTTTTTAGCATTAATATAATTTAATGCATTTGATCCAACACTAGCAAAAACTGTGATTCCCGCATACCATAAATAATCAGTTGCATTTTTAACAAAAATAAAAAGTAATATAATAGATATAATCTTAAAGGCTATACTTCGGATAGTTATATAGCTATAATCTTCATAAATATTATAAACCCATTCAGTACCAATGGTATTAAATAGTAACTGTAGAGAAAATACTAAAATACAAGTTATATATTTATACAAATTATTAAAAATAACCAAACTGCAGAAAAGTAGAATATAGGCTAAAATTGTAGAAACAATATTAATAGTGAAAACTTCACTAGCAAAACTGCTAATTTTATCCCTGTTATCCCTATATTTAGCACCTTCTCTTACAGCATAAGTTGATACACCAAGACCAGCTAATAATACGAAATAATTTATATAAGTATTTGAGAAATTGTATATACCCATACTATCAACTGATAATATGCGAGAAACATAAGGAAAAGTAATTAATGGAAAAATTAAATTTAATGCACTCCTAAGTCCATTTAAAAGAGCATTTATTTTAATAGATTTTTTACTCATGTAATTCAATTTTACCTTTCGAACCTATCAGGTCTAAAGTTCAATTTATTATAATCTAACTTTAAAAATTATCATCAATAAATTGTTTAAACTTCTCCGACCAAGCTTTCCAACTTGTAGAAGTATTATATATTTCTTTTGCTTGTAAAGAAAAATCCTCAAATTTTCTTTCTTTATATACTTTTGCAATACATTTTCCAAAATCAATGCCATTTGCATCTAAAGGTAATCTATATCCATTTTTTTCATTAATAACGTAATCAGCTATACCACCAGTATCAGTAGAAAATATCGGCATCCCAAACGCATTTGCTTCACTAAAAACTAATCCGGCACATTCAGCACGTGTAGGGAGAATAAATGCATTACATTTATGATATAAATTCAAGTATTGTTGATAGTCTTGTGAATTATTTTTATCCATATAGCCGATAAATTTAATAAAATGCTTATTTTTCAATTTTTCGGGGAGATTTCTAATACCTGCAATATATAATGTACATTTTATTCCAATTTTATTTAAATAATCAGCAGCTTCAACTGCAATATCTCCACCTTTTCGATCCCATTCTTTACCAGAAAACAATAGCTTTAACTCATTGTCTTTATAGTTTGGTAAACTTGCATTTTTATGTTTATCTGGGACATCAGCTCCAAATGGAAACACATACGTATTATTACTATCCCCATCATAATCTTCAACAGTAGACTTAGCTGCCCAATGAGAAGCTCTAAAATTGTAGGCTGCATTTTTTATTGCCGTCTTTTCAATTTTATTTCCTTCTTTTATTGCTTTTTTAGAGAAATCAAACCAATAATAATTAATCATTATTTTAAATGTGGCATCAGAATAATATATTATGGGAATATTATCATCTAATCCAGCAACTACTTCACCTTGGCCTGCAACAAAAAGCAAATCATACTTATTTAGTTTTTGTTTATTTAAAAACAATTGATGAGCTTTGGTCATGGTTGTACTATGTGCTGGTGAACCATTTCCATAATTTATTCTATACATAGTAGCAACGCTTTTCGTTATAACTTTATATAAAAACTGCGGATGATTAGAAGGAATCCATTCAATGTCTATCCCCGCGTTTTTTATTGCATGAAAAGTATTATAAAACGTCCCCGACCATGTCATTCTATCTACATTTGGATCGACAGGTGAAATATATCCTACTTTAACCATAATTTTTGTTGTTCTCCTTAATTAGCAAAGACTATATTATAATATCGCTTAAGTAATATTTACCGTGTAATCAATTCATCACGGACTGTCTCAAGTGCAGCTGCAACCACTTGATCCATATTGTAATACTTATATTGACCGAGACGACCACCGAAAATAACTTTATCATTTTCTTTTTCAGCTAATTCTCTATATTGCTTGTACAATTCATTGTTTCTTTGATTATTAACTGGATAATATGGTTCATCTCCACGTTTCCAGTCAGCAGGATATTCACGTGTGATAATTGTTTTATCTTTATCACCTTTACCAAACTCAAAGTGTTTATGTTCAATTACACGTGTATATGGAGTTTCTGCATCAGTATAATTTATTACTGCATTCCCTTGGTAATTATCTATATCTTTTTCTTCATTTTCAAAGCGTAGTGAACGGTATTCTAGTTCGCCTAACTTATAATCAAAAAACCTATCAATCATACCTGTATAAACGATCTTATCGAATTCTTTCATATACTCATCTTTTTTATCAAAAAAGTTAGTATTTAATTTAACTTCAATATTTTCGTCATCAAGCATCTTTTCAACGATTTGAGTATATCCACCCTTAGGAATTCCTTGATAATCATCATTAAAATAGTTATTATCATAAGTTAATCGAACTGGTAAACGTTTAATGATAAAGGCTGGTAATTCAGTGGCTTTTCTTCCCCATTGTTTTTCAGTATAACCTTTAATTAACTTTTCATAGATATCACGGCCAATTAATGAAATAGCTTGTTCTTCAAGATTTTTAGGGTCTTTTCCTGCCATTTCTTGACGTTGTTCATTAATCTTATCCATAGCCTCTTGTGGAGTTTTTACTCCCCACATTTCACTAAAAGTATTCATATTAAATGGTAAATTATACATCTTCCCATAGTAATTTGCTACAGGACTATTAGTGTAACGATTAAATTCAGCAAATTGCTGTACATAGTTCCATACTTCTTTATTTGAAGTATGGAAAATATGTGCTCCATACTGATGAACTTGAATTCCATCAACTTCTTTAGTGTAAATATTTCCTGCTAAATGATCTCTTTGCTCAATTACCGTAACCTTATTACCACGTTTTGCTGCTTCATGAGCAAATACTGCTCCAAATAGTCCTGATCCTACTACTAAATATTTCAAACCTTTTATTTTCCTTTCACTTGATTATATTGCATTTTTTGAATATTTTTTATTACATTAATATCTGCCGTCGTTTCAAATAGTTCTATATTTTTCTTTATAATTTCATAACCAAATTTTGAAAAATCAATCTTCATTAATTCATTAATAGTTTCTTCATTAAATCTATATTTAATTACCTTTGCTGGTATACCTACTGCAATAGCATACGGGGGAATATCATGAGTAACTAATGCTTTTGCTCCAATAACTGCTCCCTGACCAATTGTAACACCTGACATGATAGTAGCTTGTGCTCCAATCCAAACATCATCTTTAATTATAATGTCCCCATTTTCTAAACTTTCTTCCTGTCCACAGAGCATATTTTTAAATGGATATGTTGTAGCATAATGTAGAGGATGACCTCCTCCAAGTAAAAACAAATTATCCATCGCTATTGAACAATATGCTCCTATCTTTACTTTTGCTTTTCCTGTTTGAGGGGAATAATCCATGATATTTAAAGATCCATATGTACCTTTGCCAATACTTACTTTATCCAAATTAATAAGTCTCTCAAAATAAACTTTACTGTCTGGATGTTCTTTTTTCCATTTCTTATTACATTGCCACAGTTTTATTTTGTATTTTAATTGTCCAAAAGCCATTATTTATTCCTATATATTAATTCTTTTTAAAATAACCCATCATTCTTCTACTTTGCTCAATATATTTAAAACACATTTTTTCTAATCCATATTTAATCGGATTTTCTTTTAAATATGTCTTATAGAAATATAATTTGCTTTGATCTAATATCTTCAATTTTTTCACTTTATCAGGGATGCTTTTATCAATTGAAGCAGAATGTAAATGATTATAGCTTTCATAATTTAGAAGATATGTTTTATATTCCTTTTGTTTAAACTTGTATCCTAATACAGTTTCTTCACCATATAAAAACATATTCTCATCATATCCACCAACATCTAAAAATTTTTCAAGATCCAGTAAAAACATGGCTCCTGAGACACAATCTACTTCACTATATTCAGTTCTAAAATGTTCATCCGGATAATGAAATTTATTAAATGATAACTTCCGCAATTTGGTCTCATCCAAAATCCACGCAAATGGGGTTGGAATCTTCCAAGCTTTGTTTATACTAGGAACTTTATTTACTTCAACAGCCGACGTAAGAGCAGCATTAGTTTTTGTCATTATATTTACTAACTTAATGACAGTTTGTTCCTCAAATTCGACATCTGGATTACAAACAATTGCTTTTTTAGCCTTTAATTCGTTTACTGCATAATTTATACCAAAATTATTTCCATAGCCGTATCCCCCATTTTTAGGAGAAGAGATAACTCTAATTTTAGGATTTTCTTTATACATTTCCATCAATTTTTTAAAAGAGCCATCAGACGAATTATTATCTACAATTAATATATATTCAAATATGTGATAGTCTTTAATTTTATTTACAATCTTCTTAACATGAAATACATCATTATAGTTAAGAATTTGGCATATAATAGAGTTATTTTCCATATTTTTATTTCTTTCCTATTAGATGTTTTATAGAATCTTTACCAGAGATTTTTAAACATAGTAAAATGTATTTAACCAAAACTAATTTAGAAGGATATTTTTTTGGAACCCTATACTTCAAACCATTCTTTTTAAAATATGATTTCAAATCTTTTCCAAAATTCAAAATAAATGGTCCTTCTCCTAAAGTTTTTGGGAAACTTTTTAACGGTTCATAATATCCATCAAGGTAAACTGGCTCAATGCCACTTACTTCACTAAGCTCAAACATATTAATATGTAATAGACTAGTTTTATTTATTATAACTAGATGTAAGTCAGGAGAACCAAATACTATATCAAAAGGTATTGAACCGTTTACGCATACAATCTCTTTTCCCTTCTGAAAAATTGCTATTTGTTCTTGGATGCTTAATTTTTCCGGTGAAACAATATTATACCCATTTCTTTTAAAATTTTCTTCAATGATTTTTTCACCAAATTCTTTTTTTTCTGCTACTTTTAAATTTGTTCTAGTCAAGTAAATTTTTTGAGGAACACTTATATTTGCGATATCTGCATTTTTTACCATTTGTCTAAAAATTTGTGGATATTCTTGACTGAAACTATGATCAGGATAGGTTGACATTTGGGGAATAATTATTTCTTTAAATCTTGTAGCTTGGTCCACGACAAGGATTTGAGAGGGCTTCAGACCTAATAATTTTAGAGCTTCTAAATAATTTCCATCTATCTTTCGATTATTTTCACTTAAAAATGCAAATTTATATTTTTTTATATCATCCAATTTAGAAATAATCCATGCTCTACTTAAAGAATCTAAAATGAAATGGCCCCATTGATGTATAAAAACTCCTAAATAGACTACAGGCTCATCAATCTCTAAAACTGGTTTCTCCTTATATTTTCCTCCCAGCTTAAACCACTCTCCGTCATGGTATGACAATGAAACAAAGTCATTATTTTTATTTAAAACTCCACCTTTATTTTCTCTTAACGGTAAAATAGTCCCCTCTGATATTTTTTCTATTTTTAATGGTCTATTATAATATTTATTTTTATATTTATACTTTTTATTCACCGCATTTACCCTAATCGTTTTACACACAATCTCTATAAATCTTTTTTCTTTAATCGATGACTAATTGTTCGCATTGTATTAAAAATACGTGCCGTTTCTTGTATTCCGAATATTTTTCTCATTTTATCAAAAAGAAAATACTTTGGAATTGATCTATTTATATAGTCTAAGTTTTTACTGTTTTCAAAAATAAATTTATAACACTTTTTTTTATCTGTTGATCTAGGCAACAATTCTATTTGAAACAGAGTACTAACAAATTTATCAGCAAAATAAGTCTTTAAGATATCATTATTTTTAAATTGTTCAATTAAGTTGTTAAAAACCCATAATTGACTAAAAATATTGTTATAAGTTTTACTTTTAATTAATGATCCTACTGTATCTACTCTATATTTCACAAAGCTTTCAGTCACAACCCCAAATTCATGGACAAAGCTTATAAATCTAAAGAAGAAATCACAATCTTCCCCAACTGTTAAGTCAGTATTAAAAAGAAGATGATGTGTCCTCATAATCTCTCGCTTCCAAAAAGACTGATAGGGATTCCATGGAATTTGATACTCCTCTTTTGCATATTTCATACAAAGTTTATAAATATCTTTTTCACTAATTACAAACTCTGTATTTGTTTCTATATATTTTTTATGAGTACGCGTATTCCAATGAATTACATTTCCAATAAGTAAATCAATATCTTCCTCTAAATATTTATCTATTGACTTTAATATTCCCTTACACATTACATCATCGCTGTCAAGAAAGAAAATATACTCTCCACATGCTTTTTTTATTCCTAAATTTCTCGCTGCTGAGGCACCCTGATTAGTTTGACAGTAGAGGGCTATATTATCATAAGTTTGTACGTACTCTTCACAAATCAACTTACTATTATCAGTTGATCCATCATCTATCAAGATTATTTCTAAATCTAAATAGTTCTGATCTAGAACACTTTCAATACATTCTTTTAAATATTTTTCTGAATTATATATTGGAATTATTACTGATATTTTCATGTTTATTTCTCGAGATTAATTTCCTATTTTCAACTAATAACATCAAGCCAAAATAAATCGGCACAATAGTAGATAAATTCAATAAATATATGTTTTCTAGAGATATTAAAAGGAAAAGAGTTAGACCAATGAATAAATTACTATAAAAAGCACCTATTTTAAAAGACTTTAATGAAACCACTATTCCCTTTATTAGAGGATAAATCAAAATTAAAAAGCCTAAAATTCCAAATTCAAATAAATTAATATAAATACCAAAATCACTAATCCAATATTTATTTAATCCTACTGCATGACCATCTGGTGTAAAACCAAAACCTAACCATCTACTACTATTTTCCCATTCAGTAAAAAAGTAATTAAAACTATTTATACGAACTGTTGTAGAATATCCATTCACAGAATTAGGATCAAAAGAATTAAAAAAGGAGATTATGTGCTCTCTATTGAAAAGTATCAACATTAAGATGGCAATAACACTTAATACAAATATTCCTATCTTTTTTGAATTTAAGGCTTGTATCAGTATCATCAACCCTAAAATAATTGTATACACTAACAATTGCATTCGAGTCTGACTAACAAAAATAGCATAAAAATAGAGCAGTGCAATACCTATCAAATTACTAGACTTCTTTTTGAAATATCCTCTATTATAAATACCCAATATACAAATAATAAATAAAAAAACACTAATATATGGTTCACTAATTCTAACTAAACTAAAGCCTAGTATCGTTCGTGTCCAATCTTCTCTTCCTTCAAAAAAACCTCGTCCAAGATTAATATGAAAAAAGTTATAAAAGAACCATAATATAATGCGCAGTATCATCGCAGCAAAACCAATATTTACAATATATTTAATGGTCCTCTTAAATTGCGTCATCAGTAGCTCATACATAGGAAAAGTAGCTAAACCAAGTAGCATTCCACCAAACGTAATAAATGCAGCACGTGGATTTATCCCATCATTTTGAATGCGAAACATTTGTAATATAAAAACACAAAGAATAAGGAAGATGCCTACAACAAGATCCCTTCCTCTTTTTATAGCCCGTCGATTAGAATCAAATATGTATATGAAAAAGGCGAATATACCTAAAAGAATAGATACAAACATAGCTTGTCTATCTAGAGCCCCAAATACATCTAAAAATCCTAAATTTAAAAATATAATTGAATAAATACAAAATTCATATATGTTACGTGTAGATATTTTCATTACTTTTCGTTTCTCAAACTTTTCAAAATTCTAATTTTATAGTTTTCATAATTAAATCTATGGACAGATTTCTCTACTTCCTCTGAAGATGGTAAAGTTCTTCTTAGGGAAATGATATCATTTAATATATTAGCTAATTGTCCACTTTCTCCCATTTTATATAACCAACCGTTATTTTCATTTACTATATCTTTCGTTCCAGTAGGACAATCAGAAGATATAATCGGAATTCCACGGGAGGCAGCTTCAATCAAAACCATCGGAAGTCCTTCAAATTTAGAGGTAAGTATAAGGGCATCGGCTTCTTCAATCCTTGACCAAATGTCCTTGTGAAAACCTTTGAAACAAATTTTTTCTTGCACATCTTTATATGCTATTTTTTTTAATTTTATTTTTGTTTGTTCATCTACACTTCCATAAAGATCGCAGGACCATTCATTTTTTACATTGTTAAATGCATGAATTAACTCAGAAGTATTTTTTTGACCTTGATAATCAATTCTTCCAATATATATAAAATGATTATGTTGTGGGCTTCTTTTAACCAAATGCGTTTTACTAAAATTTAAAGGATTATAAATAAGCCTAATATTTTCGGACTTAATTCCCATACTTACTAATTCCTTTTTTATTCCGGAACTAATAGCCCAAAACTCATCTACACCTTTTAGATATTTAAGCTTTACATTCTTCATTTTAAAGGAATAATGATACCAAGCAATGATTTTAGTATTAGGAGATATGAGTTTTCTAAACTTAGAGGCCATGCTCCAAATAATCGGATTAGTAGCAATGAAAAAGTCAGGTTTTTCTTTTTTTAAAATATTAGCGATTAAAAAAGGCATACATCCAGCATAGGCAGCTAGCTGGATGTATCTTTTTTTTGAAAAATTATATACTTTTTTATTCCAATGCTTTAACCAATCCGACTTATCAGTTCCACCAAAACTAATTAATTTCCATGATATATCATTATTACTATTTTTTACATCTAAAGCTTCCGCAAAGTTTTTAATCACCGTCTCTGTTCCACCCATTCCCTTTAAATATGGAACAGCGATTATAGCCTTTTTCATACTTATCACCTAAAAATGAGTTTGTTTTTTACCAATTCCAAATTTTCTATTGAGAAAACTGATAGCCTTTTTCATTAATTGTTTAGGACCAATTTGTCCCCATGGAATTTCTTTATAGCTTTCATTAGTTGTATATAACCAAACATCCATTAAAAGCTCTGAAATATATCCAAATACTCTTGCTTCTTGAACAGAATAATCTGAAATATCAATTTCTTTTTCAAGCTTTCCTAGAACCCCAAACATAAAATTGCAGTATGAGTCAAATGCATCAGCCTTCATAATAAACATATTAAACATGTGTGCTTTTCGGCTTTTCATCACTTTATCAAAAGCTTTTAAATATGCTGGATATGACTTTTCAATTATTTCGCGTGTTTTATCTAAAGGCTCTTTATGGTGTGCATGAATATAATGAGAATAGTTTGTTTCAATATAGTAGTTTCTTTTTTTAGGTAACAGTACATTATATTCTTCTAAAAGTTGATCCACTCTTTTTATGTCTATAACATTATCTAAGTTATACGGCTTTTTATCGAAAAAAAGACGTCGATAGTGAACTAATCCTACAGCATCGACATCTTTTAAATTTTTCCAAGCCCAATAAATAGCTGTTAATTCGTTATAATTAGAATTTTTTTCCGATATATTTTTTCCCTCATCGTCTCTCTGATAGGAAATTCCAGGTTTATAGTTTTTCTGCGCGCCTACTAATATTGGCATATATCCTTTAGCTTTAGGCATAGGAAATTCTTTATGAGCAGCTACTAAAATTTGGATTTTTTTCATATTTTAAAACGCACCATCCTGTTTTAATATACTAATTACACATTTAAAGAAAACTACTGTATCAAACCAGAGCGATGCTTTTTTTACATACTCTAATTCAATGTCACAACGTTCAGGGTACCCTACATTGCTTCTACCACTTGCTTGCCATAATCCTAAAGCTCCTGGTTTAACAGAAAGGAACATTTTTCTATCTAATCCCCTGTATTCTATAAGTTCTTTTTCAATAATTGGTCGAGGTCCAATTAAACTCATTTGTCCCATGAAAATATTTAAAAATTGTGGAATCTCATCTAATGATGTTTTTCTTAAAAAAGTCCCAATTTTTGTAATTCGAGGATCTTCACCTTCTGGAAGTTTAAAATCATTTTCTATATATTTTTGATATAATTCTGGATTTTTTTTCAGTACTTCATCCGCATTATATATCATAGATCTAAATTTCCACATCTTAAATGGTTTACCTTCTTTTCCTATCCTGGTCTGACCATAGAAAGGACTGTGCTTGTGTTGACGATAAATAAAAAAAGAGATTACTAAGCTAGGAACAAAGAAAACAATGATTGCTAAAGAACTAACTACAATATCTAAAGTCCTTTTAAAGAAATGATAGAAGACACGACCATCTTCATCACTTTTGATTTTTTCAAAAGTCTCTTCCTTTATTTTTTCTCGCTCCACTGTGCTTCTATCCCCCAATAATAAAATCAAAATATCCAGAAACGTTTCTTTTTCTTTAAAGGTTTCCAATTTAAATTAACATTATCAGAATTGATAATGTTTCTCGCATTCTGCTTAAAGCTATTAGCA
>Ga0079226_10003760_pt1 | contig 11640 bp, 11 predicted proteins | sample Poulit2014_FD_76345 | JGI IMG/M metagenome (GOLD analysis project Ga0079226, IMG submission 76345) | Agricultural soil microbial communities from Georgia to study Nitrogen management - Poultry litter 2014 | ecosystem: Environmental > Terrestrial > Soil > Agricultural land | place: USA: Georgia...
AGCCGAGTTTTTAAACACTAGATGATGTAACTGCACAGTTTAGTATCAAACACGCATAAGATTCATTTTTTAAAAAGTAACGTTCATAACTTCCCATCCTATATTTTTAGAGTAGAATGTTTTAATTATGTCCCAGACTCATGTAAGTTTTTCTTTAATCCCATCCTTCAAATGGCACGATCTCTGCTTCTGCATATTCCTCTGGATAAACTGTAACCATTTTTCCGTCAATCCATTGTGCTATTTCTGTCATACCACGATTTTGGTTTGTATACCCATCAAAATCTTCAAATTTTATCGGCCCAAAAATCGTATCCATATCTGTTTCTTTTAAAGCCTCTTTCACTCCATCCCTATCTAAAGTTTCTGCCCGTTCAAAAGCGTCTGCTAAAATATAGATAGCGCTATATCCTTCCACTTCATGCTCACCTGGTTCATGCCCTTGCGTTTCTGTAAACTTATCAAAATACTCTTGCCACTGTGGATCACTTTTATCTCCATGCCAAGGCCCCGCCGTTAATACTGTCTCTGTTAAATCTCCTGCTTGATCCGCAAATCCTTGAATCGAGTGTCCTCCTCCAGTTCCAATAAACATTTCCGGTTCAAGACTTGATTCTTGTGCTGCTTTTATAATTTGTGTTGCATCATTATCATTTGCAGCCGTCATCATAACGATTTGTGGATCCATATCTTTTACTTTTTCCATAATCGGTTTAAAATCAAGTTCTCCTGAGTTAAATTTAAACATTTCATACGTTACATCTGAATTATCCACAAATTCTTTCATTCCGTAATCATAGATCGCTTCTCCGAAAGCATCATCCGGAATAATATGTGCGATAGATGTCGGTGGGTTTTCTTGAAAGTAGTCTTGTAAAGCTGTTGTATACATACCTGCAGTTGGATTAAAACGGAAAACATATTCATAACCTTCCATCGTAGCCAAGTCACTTGTCCCATGGTCAATCAAATATGGTACGCTATTTTCATCAGCAACTTGAGCCTCAGTTAACGTCACACCTGATGAGCGTCCACCGGTTAATGCTAGGATACTATCATCATTCACTAGCTTTTCCGTAGCCGTTTTCCCTACTTGAGGCTTTTCTTGAGAATCTTCAATAACGAGTTCCAATTGTTTCCCATCAACTCCACCGTTTTCGTTGATTTCTTCAATGGCTATCGTATAAGCTGCTTTAAATTTTTCTCCAAATACGGATGAATCACCTGTCATCGGCAATACTGCTCCAATTTTTAACGTATCCCCGTCAGATGATTCTGTGTCTGAGTCTGCATCCGAGTCTGATGATTCAGAACCTGCGCCACACCCAGCAATTACAAATATTCCTGCTAACAGTAATAATATCAGTAAATTTCGAAAACTCTTCATGCCAAAAGTCCCCCTTTTTATTTATTATTCTTATTTTCTTCTTTCACTTATTATGTGTAAAAATTCAATAACACTATGGTCTGACTAAAAGATTCGCTGAACTTATATTCGCATTATAATCCCCCCCTATAACTCGCTATTTTTAAGCGCTTACATTTCATGCATGGGATTTTAATTATATCAATAATCAAAAAATTATACAAATTGTTGAAACTAGTATTTCCACATGCAATATTTTTTTAAAAAGGTCGTTAGAAAATAAAAATAAGACCCTTCTAATGAAGAAAGTTCTTATTTTGGTAGTTTTCGTATTTGATTTTAATTATGTATTCCTTTTTCATCTATTCCAAGTGTCCTCTATCATTTGTCTTGCAAACTCGTAGTCATCAGGCGTATCAATATCTTTAATGATGCCTTCGTCTGTGACATCCAAGTATACTTGACAATCAATTTCTTTTATCATTACCTTTGCTCCTTGGTCTCCGTCTAGTTTGTTGAAAAAATTTTCATCCATATTTCCAAAAAAAACTGGATGTCCGGCTACTCCTTGATAAGTTGGTCGAATCATAAAAGGATCATTCGTTTTCTTTTCCATATGTACACCTGTTTCCAGTACTTCTTGAATGGTTTCATTGGATATGAATGGAAGATCACCGAGAAATACCATAAAGGAAGAATTACTGGAAGCTATATGATTGATTCCTACTTTTAAAGAGCTACTTTGACCAGCTAAGTAATGTTCATTTTTTAGCCAGCGAAATCGGGGATCGTGAATAATGATTTCTTTCTTAATCACCGATGCTTTATGACCGATCACTGTAATAATTTCTGAAAAACTTTCTTTTAATGTTTGGTGGATGACTCGTTCTAAAATTGAAGTATTTCCCAATGGAAGGAGTTGTTTTGGTTTTCCCATTCTCCTTGCAGTTCCTGCAGCTAGTATAATACAGCTAATTTGTGCGAATGTCTTCATCTATTATCCTTTCTCCATTCATATTATGGTGAATGATAGTCGATACTAAGTTACGTTATGAAATATTCATGTTATTTTCTTTTTCTTTTCTCTCTTTGGAATCTCGGTGGATATATTCTTCCCCTATTAAAAATCCTCCAGTATGCCCATTTCGGATCGCAATAATTTCTCCTAAAATACTAATGGCAATTTCTTCTGGCGTACTTGCGCCAATGTCTAATCCGATTGGACTATGCATTTTTTGCAGTTCCTTTTCGGTAAAGGTTACCCCTTCATCTTGTAGCTCCTCTAACATTCGGACTCTTCGAGAACGTGGGCCTAGGACTCCAACATACAACGCGTCTGATTTTAAGACAAACTTTAATGTATCCTGATCTTTTTTGATATGATGATTCATCACAACAACATACGTACGCTCGTCAATCATAACTTTTTCTTCTAATTCATTTTCTCTTGCAATAATCCGGTTTGTTCCAGGGAAATTTTCTTCACTATTAAAGGCGGGACGTGCATCCACTACCGTCGTCTGTAATCCTAAAGCATTACTATATTTAGCAACTGGAATTGCATCGTGTCCCGCTCCAAATATCATCACTTGAATTGGCGGCATAAATAAATCTATAAATACATGTATCTCTTTTCCATCCTCTAACGAAAATATTTTCGTTTCGGAAGATGCGGATTTTTCATTGAATTTTTTTCGAGCAACTTCAATGACTTGTTGTTCAACGGATGTATTCCCTAGACTTCCGATGGACATCATGTCTTTGCTAATAAACATCCGCTTCGGTTCATAGTCGCTTTTTGGTGTATCCTTTTGCAAAACAGTTGCTAATATACAAGGCTTTTTTGCATCAATATACGCTAGCCACGTGTTAAAAGCTTTCTCATTATACATAATTTCTCAAACCTTTCTATTTCCTTTCACTTACTTTTGCAATAATTCAGCGGTTTCGCGAAGAATTCAGCGATTACTGCGATAATTCATCAAGTTTGCGAGTTTATTCTGCGTTTTATAGAAAAATTCAGCGGGACCGCTAACTTATTGAGCGGCTTCTCAAATCAGGGTTATGCTAAAGGTTCAATATATACTTCTACTTTTCCTGGGCAACCAAGTCCAAGCCCCCATACAAGATCTTCATCCAAGTTATACTTTTTTAAAGTCGGTACACCTGTCTGCATCACTTGTTTGGCAACTTCTGCAACATCTGACTCCAAGCAACCACCTGAAATCATTCCTGTCATATTTTCATCTTCATCTACTACCATTTTTGCCCCTTCTCGCCGGTAAGCAGAGCCAAATACGCGAACTACCGTTACGAGTGAACACTTTTTCCCTTTACTTAACGTTTGTTGAATAGCATCGTAAACTTGTGCATTTTCGCTCAAGCATCTTCACCTCCGAACTTTTACTTGATTAGATAATTCCATAAAGGAATGAGCGTCCATTGCATGTGAAAATACATCTATATGTGGTAAGGCAATTTTCATTCCGCTCGCTGTTGGTTCATACCCGTCAAGATTGAGTAATGGATTAAACCAAATAATAAACGTAGAACGCTTTCGTATTTCTCTCATCGTTTGTTGTAAATGTTCACTATTCCCCGTATCTAATCCATCACTTGCAATCATTACAATTGTATTTTTGTTTACCATTTTTAGACCATGCATCTGAACAAATGTATTGAGTGACTCTCCAATACATGTGCCGCCTTCCCATTCATTTTCTTGTACATGAAGGACAGGAAACGCGCCTCGCTTACTAGTTGTAATCTGGTCGGTAACTCTTCTTAATCGTGTGGAAAATAAAAACACTTCTACTTTACTCGAATATTGCATTAATGCATAAGCAAATTGTAAATAAATTTTTGAATATGTTGCCATCGACCGGCTACTATCACATAATAAAATAAACGAACTTTTCTCTGAAATAGGACCAGTATGTACTGGATTTATTGGATATCCACCTGTTTGGATACTTTTTCGAAAGGTACGACGCATATCAAACGTATTACCATTTTTTAATACTTTCTTTCTCCTGGAATCTAGTAATCTAAATCGTCTTGTCAATTGTTCCGCTGCTTTTTCCATTGTTGAAAAGTGATGGGCTGGAATTTTTACCTTAAATGTTCTGGGATTTTTTGAGATCGCATTCAAAGCTGTATATAATGTGGCCCCTTCTTGTTGTCCATCCGTTTCACTTTCTGTTTTATCTATATGAAAACCAAAACTGGGAAGAGATTGTTTTTTTTGTTCCTCTGGATTTTCTACACTTTCCGCAGATTGGTTATTTTCGGTTATAGATTTCTCGTTTGTAGACACTTCTTTTACTTCTGAATGAAAATGTAACAAATCTTCTTTTTCTTTTTTAAAAAAGAAGTTTTGGAAAAGAGAATCAAACTTATCGTGTTCTTCCTTTGTTGAACAAAGAACAATTTGAAGGACGAGCTTGAATTGATTATATTCTGAAATATCGATAGATTGTAATGCTTGGATTCCATCAGTCATTTCATTTGAACCAATGAGAAATCCTTCCTCGCGTAAGTCCCTAAAAAATAGGACCAAATGATCCGTCAATGTCTCTTGTTGTAACATGTTCGAAATCCTTTCTTCCCATGTCGTCATCATTATTGATTGGAATGGAGAAAAGTACCTTGATCTATTTCTCTAGAAATCATTTCCCAATCATCGTGATTTTTTATAAAGCAACCGAGTGTTTGTTTACTAATCTCTTTATCTAACACACGTTGATGCATCGATACGAGCGCTTCTGCCCAATCTAAACTTTCAGATACACCAGGAATTTTTTGTAAAGTCATTTGTCGAACCCGTTGCATCACATTTGTAATTTGTTCCGCAAGCGCTTCATCAATATGCGGTAGACGAGATCGTAAAATAGTTACTTCTTTTTTAAAGTCTGGATAGGAGATCCATTGATACAGACATCTTCTTCTGAGTGCATCACTCAGTTCACGCGTTCGATTCGATGTTAGGATAACGTATGGACGATGTTCTGCTTGAATTGTACCTAGTTCTGGGATGGTAATTTGAAATTCAGCTAATGCTTCTAGCAAGAACGCCTCAAATGCCTCATCTGCTCGATCAATTTCATCGATTAATAATACTGGTGGAGCCTGCTTCTCCATAAAGGCTTCTAATAAAGGGCGAGTTAACAAAAACTTATCGCTAAAAATATCGGCTTCCTTTTCTGCAACCGATTTTTCATCATGTTCTGTTTCTGTCATCCGAATATAAATCATTTGTTTGGCATAATTCCATTCATACAATGCGTTATTTACGTCTAATCCTTCATAACATTGTAGTCTGATTAGCTTCGTATCTAGAGCTTTAGCTAACGTTTTTGCAATTTCTGTTTTCCCCACGCCTGCAGGACCTTCTAATAATAACGGTTTTTGTAAAACTTGAATGAGATGTAATGCTGTTAGCGTAGAGGGGTCTGTTATATATCCGTTTTCTTGAAATGTTTTTTTGATGGATTCAATCTGTTCGATGATGTAAATCACTCCCTACTGCCCTTCTTTTTAGGAAAAAATCAAGGGCTTTGTCTATGACTTTTACAATCTGTTCATTTGCCCTTGATCTGATTCTTCTTTTTAAAATACCTCAAACGATGAATTCGTTTTCAAAATTGTTATCCGAGTAAAACTTTCGTTAATGCTCGCTCTACATATACTTTTGCTAAATTTTCACGGTACTCTGCTGAAGCAAATAAATCGCTTCCCATGTCCCCATCTTCAGCTGCGTGCTGAGCTGCACGTTGGATAGATTCAAAAGTAGGTTCAGTACCTAATAGCTTTTCTTCCACAGTTGATGCTCGGTAAGCTACTTCTCCTACTCCCGTTATCCCTATACGTATATAATCTATTTTACCACTTTCATCCACGCCTGCAACAGCTGCAACTCCTACGACAGGATACCCTGTTGCTGGGTGAAAATATTTTAAATAAGTAGATTTTGCATGTTTCGGCGGAATTGAAAAGCGAACTCCGACGATCACACTATTTTCAGGGATCATTGTAATGAGTGGCCCCAAAATAAATCCATCAATGCTCATCGTCTCCTGGCCATCTTCCCCGCGAATAATTAGTTCTGCATCAAGTGCAAAAGCTGGAGCTGTTAAATCTGCTACAGGATCGCCATGAGCAATATTTCCTCCTACGGTACCACTATTTCGAATTTGAATATCTCCAACTTGACTTGTTGCTTGGGAAAGAACTGGTATGTTTTCTTTAATAATTGGGTCATTTGTCGCTTCAACATGACTTGTCATTGCCCCTACAATGACTTTATCTCCTTCGATCCGGACACCTTTTAATTCAGGGATACGACTAATATCAATGATCTTTCCAGGTTCTGTTATACGAAATTTCATTAAAGGAAGTAAACTATGCCCACCAGCGATTAACACTCCTTCTCCATTACTTTCCTGTAACAATTGAATCGCCTTTTCAACTGAATCTGGACGGACATAATCAAACGTAGCAGGGATCAATTATTTTCCTCTCCTTTCTGAATAACTCTCCAAACTTTTTCAGGGGTAACCGGCATTTCCATATCTGAAACCCCATAAGGCTCTAAAGCGTCTACGACCGCATTCATCACTGCTGGAATAGCTGCAGTAACTCCTGCTTCTCCTATTCCTTTTGAACCAAGTTGGTTTACTGGTGATAATGTTTCTGTATAAGTATTTTCAATATTCGGGAAAAATCTCGCTTTTGGCATCGTATAATCCATAAATGAACCAGACTGAAGTTGTCCTGTCTCACTATACGATATACCTTCCCAAAGAGCTTGCCCTACTCCTTGAGCAATACCTCCATGTACTTGGCCATCTGCAAGTAACGGATTAATGACTCGTCCCACATCATCAACTGCTAAATAACGCTGGATGTCAATTTCCCCAGTCCCTTTATCGATTTCAACAACGACGATATGGGTACCAAACGGATAAACAAAGTTGGACGGGTCATAAAAGGCTTGCTTTTCTAAGGATGGCTCTACCCCTTCCGGCAAATTCCAAGCCCAGTTCGCGGATCTAGCAATTTCTTGGAATGTACGCTCTTGTCCAGGTACTCCCTTTACAGAGAAGATGCCATTTTCAAATTCAATATCATCCATAGATACTTCCAGTTCATGGGCCGCAATCTTTTTCGCCTTTTCAACAACACGATCTGTCGCTTCCGCTACTGCTGTACCACCGACTGCTAGTGAACGGGAGCCATATGTACCCCATCCCATTGATATTGCTTTTGTATCGCTAAATACAAATTCAATATCTTCGATTGGCACTCCTAATTTTTCAGAAACGATTTGAGAAAATGTCGTGTCATGTCCTTGTCCATGTGGTGAAGTTCCTGAATATACACTTACTTTACCAGATGAATGAACACGTACGGTTGAATTTTCCCAAACCCCACCTTGGAATCCGATCCCTCCAGCTACTGCAGATGGACCAAATCCACTTAGTTCAACATATGTTGAAACACCGATTCCAATTAATTTTCCTTGTTTACGCTTTTCTTCTTGTTCAGCACGTAACTTTTCATAGTCCACTAGTTCAAGAGCTTTATTCAGTGGTTTTTCATAATCTCCACTATCATAAGCGAGTCCTTGTGCGTTCGTAATTGGGAAATCTTCCTTTTTCGGAAGGTTTTTCCGTCGAATTTCAACTGGATCCATACAGACTTTTTTGGCAAACAGTGAAATTGCACGTTCAATTTGATACGTTGCTTCCGGCTTTCCTGCACCACGATAAGCATCTGTTGGAGTAGTATTTGTATACACACCAAATGTCTCACAAGCTGCTTTTGGTATTTTATAGATACCTGTAATCATTAATCCAAAGTCAATTGTCGGAACTCCCGGGCCAAATGTAGATAAAAATGCTCCCATATTCGCTGTGTTTGTCACACGTAATGCAGTGAGTGTCCCATCTCGCTTTCCGGCTAATTCCACATCAATTATTTGATCACGACCGTGGTTGGCAGCGGAAAAATGTTCTCCACGTTCTTCAATCCATTTAATTGGCTGTTTTAAATCCATTGTTGCATAACCAATTAGTGCTTCGTCAGGATATACGCCAATTTTTCCTCCAAAACCACCGCCCATGTCAACTACCTTTACATGTAATCGAGCTTCGGAAATATTTAATACTTCAGCTAACACCATGCGATGAATATGTGGGTTTTGGGAGCCAATCCATAATGTGAGTTCTCCATTCCCTGGATTATATTGTCCAATCGTTGAGCGGGGTTCCATTGGACTCGGTGCTACACGTTGTACATTAAAACTTTCACGAACGACCACTTCTGCATTATTAATTTCCTCATCGGAAACCTCACCAGCCTTCCAATGAAACGCAATATTACTTTCGATTGTATCGTGCACAAGTGGTGCATCTTCTTTCATTGCGTCTTTTTGATTAACGGCTGCTGGGAGAACTTCATATTCAACATCAATTAAAGAAAGCGCATCTCTTACACCGTAACGATCTTCAGCAATAACCATTGCAACGCCATCCCCGACATACCTTGTTTTATCGATCGCAAGTGGATGATGATGTGCCTCCTTTAAATTAGCATCAGGAACTAACCAAGAAGATGGGATTCTTCCAATTTTTCCTTCTAAATCTTTACCTGTATAAATCTTCACGACTCCAGGTGCACGCATCGCTTCTTCTGTATTAATTTTTTTAATTTTTGCATGTGCATGGGGACTACGTAATATTGCTGCATGCAACATTCCTGGTAGTTGAATATCATCAGCAAAATAACCATTACCTGTCAGTAACTTTGGATCTTCTTTTCGCTTTAATCGTTTGCCGACTTTACTCGTCATTAATTTTGGCCCTCCTTGATTAAACTTTTCTCTTCTGCCATTAACTTTGCTGCATGTTTAACAGCACTTACAATAAATTCATATCCCGTACAGCGACAAATGACGCCTTCTAACCCTACGCGAATTTCTTCATCTGTAGGATTCGGATTTTCTTCAAGTAGATTAATCATGGTCATCATAACTCCAGGTGTACAGTAACCACATTGTAAGCCATGTTCTTCCCAAAAACCTTTTTGCATTGGATGAAGATTGTCTACGGTACCTAATCCTTCAACAGTCGTTATTTCAGCACCATCTGCTTGTACAGCAAGCATTGTACATGATTTAACTGCCTTACCATTGACTAAAATGGTACATGCTCCGCATTGACTCGTATCACAACCAATGTGTGTTCCAGTAAATCCAAGCTCATCTCGAATAAAATGTGCTAATAACATTCGTGGTTCTACTTCTGCACTTTTCTTCTGTCCATTAATCGTCACACTTACTTCTACCTTAACAGACATATTTGCACCTCCATTTTATTTAACTCACAAACGTGAAAACACTTACAATATTAGTTTCCTAGTAACGAACAGTTTTTTCACCCCTTTCTTTCCTTATCTTGTTCGTTACATAGGTAAAAAACATAAATTAAACTATAATTCTATTAACCTAAGTTTCTAGATTTCTACATTTTATTTGCTTCTTTTTCAATATCTTTAAAGAATTGACCAATCACTACTTTTGCAACTCCACCCATAATACGTTGACCAACAGAAGCAAGTAATCCTGTCACATTTACAGTAGCATTACAAGTAAGTACCGTTCCTTCATCCGTTTCTTCAAAAGACATTGCTGCATCGGCGTCAATTTCCCCAGGTTTTCCACTTGCTTTTACTAGTAGACGATAAAAGTCTGGTTCTTCCATGTCGACCTGCTTCACATCAGAAGAGAATTTCCCTTTTACTGGACCCATATTAATGTTAAGGGAAGCTTCATAAACATTTTCTTCTACTTCCTTAAATACATCACAACCTGGTAATACTTTTTTTAACACATCTTGATCTTGAATCGTATCCCATAATACATTTTTCGGAATACCTTTAAAGGTATACGTATGTTTCATTTCCATTCGTCATTTACCTCCCTTTGTTATAAACAGAGCTATATTACGTTTTTTAAATGACTATTGTTTCGCATTGATTTGCAGCCCGAATATACTTCACTTCCTCTGGTAGCTTTAAGAGTTTACGTAAATTCGGGGTGCTTAGTGTATCAATTTTTTATTCAAACTGTACACTAATTTTTGTAAACAGCCTTTATGATAAGATTTGTTTAATCGGTACGACGTCCACGCTACTATTCTCTAACGCTTCCACAATCGTTTTTGCTAAGATGGGAGCATTTGGTGTATCTCCGTGAATACAGACTGTTTCAGCTTCAATTGATGCGTCTTTTCCATCAAACGTTGTTACTTGTTTCTCTTTTATCATTCGAACGACACGCTCTGCCATTTTATCCACATCAACCGCTTCACTTGTTCGCGTTAATACGATTGATCCGTCTTCTGTATGTTCACGATCTGCATACACTTCTTTTGCTACCGGAACACCCATTTTATTTGCCTCTTCTATCATTTCTGAATTATTAACCGCAAAAACGATTGTATTGGAATTTGTTTCATGGACTGCTTCTAAAATAGCCCGTGAAATTTGCTTATCTTCCATCGCTTGCATAAATAATGCTCCATGAGGCTTACAATGCTGTATTTCTACGTCATATGTATTGGCAAATTCTCTAAGTGCACCCATTTGATACGTAATATAATCTTTAATTTCACTCGGGGTACAGTTCATGTGACGACGGCCAAATCCAACTAAATCAGGAAATCCGGGATGAACCCCAATCCCAACATTATATTTTTTTGCTAATTCAACTGTTTTTCGCATCACATGGGGATCCCCTGCATGAAAACCACATGCAATATTTGCAGAGGTAATATATTTCAACATTTCTTCGTCGTTTCCTTGCGTATAAAGCCCAAAACTTTCTCCCATGTCACAGTTTATATCAACTTTAACCAAGTACATTCACTTCCTTCCATCAAACATTACTTTTTAAAACCTTATAAAAATAGTATTCTAAACTTCTTTCCTTTTGTTGCTTTTGTAAACTCATTTTCTAATTATCCATAAACTGAGCAGTAACTTTAAATTTGTAGTTGAGCAAATAACTCGCTCCGAGAGGCACTAAGAAATACAAGTGTTACAAAGCACATTTATTTCGCAGTAGTAATTCACATTAAAACAAATTATCTTTATTGCGTCTAGAATTTTCTGGATGCGCCTGAATTTGAAATAATGCGTCTAGATTTTAGTTGATGCGCTTGAATTTCAGTTATTGCGCCTGGATTCAAATTATTGCGTTTAATTTTCAGTTA
>Ga0079226_10003762_pt1 | contig 11639 bp, 9 predicted proteins | sample Poulit2014_FD_76345 | JGI IMG/M metagenome (GOLD analysis project Ga0079226, IMG submission 76345) | Agricultural soil microbial communities from Georgia to study Nitrogen management - Poultry litter 2014 | ecosystem: Environmental > Terrestrial > Soil > Agricultural land | place: USA: Georgia...
ATAAAGCGAAACTTCATTCAGCAAGACGTACTATCCTTGCTGAATGTTAGTTGAGCAGAATCGGACATTTATGAACAGTTAGCCGCCGTTTTTTGGCGGTTTACTGTTCGTTACATGCGGGATAAAGCGAAACTTCATTCAGTGGGGTGCTTTTCTCCCACTGAATGTTAGTTGAACCGAATTGGACATTTACGGGCAGTTAACCGCCGTTTTTTGACGGGTTACTAACCGTGATATATAGAAGGTGGTGGATGATAAGTGTGGTACCGATCGAGCGAATAATCGGCGCGTATGGGATTTACCCATATCATATTGAACAACAATCAGATTGTCTATATAAGGTGAGTGATGGACGGCATGCATATGCACTGAAACGAAGTAAATTAACGGAAGATGCCGTTTTGAGATGGGAACAGGTTTACCATCAGGCATATGCATCACATTTAGTCAACGTGTTACCGGTATATTTGACTGAGACAGGCGAATTATACGTCAGAATGGATGATTCGTATTATTACTTAACACCTTGGATAACAGACAGGAATCCCGGTCATGAGCGGTGTATCTCAGATGCATATGAAGCTATCGGGAGGGTTCATGCTAAAACAAAACAATCAATCTCGATGGATACTGCTGCGGTTATGCAAAAATTCAATGATTATCAGCAGCATTGTGTTGAACGTCACGAAGCATTATTGACTTATGTGGAGTTATTTGAACGGAATCGGTTTATGTCACCATTTGAACTGCAGGTTTGTACACATTATCATGTTCTGGTGAATGTTTTGGCTGAACTGGATGATCATGTTGAGCAGCTGAAAGTGATGCTGGAACATGAGCGAAAATGGCATTACAGTCTTTTGCACGGCAATTTGAATTTATCCCACTTTCTCCATCAAAACAACACGTATATCATTAATTGGGAAAGAGCAGCATATGACAATGCTGTTGTCGATCTGTCAATTTTTCTTAAAAGACAAGTACAATACCATGACCAGCAGACCTCACAATTGGCTGAATTGTTTCCGGCATATCAGGAACAAAACCCATTGACTGAAATGGAACAGCATTTGCTCACAGTTTATTTATTGGATCCTTCCGATTATATAACGCTCATTGATGATTACATGGCAAATACTGGGCAGACGCTGGTCAAACAAGTCCAACTGCTGCAGCGTGCTTTTCGCCGATTGGAGTTTGGACGCCGCTGGTCTCAACTTAATGAATATGATGACAGCACTGTCAGTCCTGAAAATGAATCTGGAGATTAAACCCATTCCAAATAAAACGCGATAAATAACCCCACTAATGCGCCAAGTAAAAAGACATCCAGCGAAGTCGGGAAAAGAAGTGTCCGGATCAGCTGAAAAATCAATATCGGCAATGTCACTTTTTCAATGACAATGATGCATTTTCGTGCCCATGGCGGCAGGCGGTAGCGATAATAACGTGCCATATTTTATTCACCCCTCCCTTATTACTATCATATCTTATGTATATGACAGGCTGTTTTGTGCCATCCTTAAGCCAATAGTTGATTTTGTTATCAAAAAACGGTAAAATAAAATCAATATTTATAAGTGCATGTTCAAAAAGTGGGATAAAAAGACCGAGACATTTAACGCGCCATTTTTACCGGACTTTTTGAACAACCTCTATAAGCGATGATTGGGAAGAGTACGGAATCGTTACCCATAAAGAGAGGGAATGTCTGGTGGGAATTTCCCGGGAACCATGATTCTGGAAGGTCGCCCATGAAGCTGCTTCTTTGAATTCAGTAGAAGAATGCCGGTTGCTGACCGTTATCAGACGTGAGTGCATAGGCTTTAACTGTCTATGAACAAAGGTGGTACCACGGAATTAGATCCTTTTCGTCCTTTTTTGGATGAAAAGGATTTTTGTTTTTACAAATATTCATATTGAGGGAGGAATCCATGGTGAGTGAAGACAACAAAACATTCATGTCATCAAAGTACAATCCAAATGAAATTGAAAAAGACAGATACCGGTATTGGGTAGATGGTAAATTTTTTGAAGCAACAGGGGACAAGGAAAAGGAACCATTTACCATTGTTATTCCACCGCCGAATGTTACCGGGCGACTGCATTTGGGCCATGCATGGGATACGACCATGCAGGATACGATTTCACGGATGAAACGAATGCAGGGTTATGATGTGTTATGGCTGCCGGGTATGGACCATGCGGGAATCGCAACACAGGCAAAAGTGGAAGCCAAGCTGAAAGAACAAGGTAAAAATCGGCATGACCTGGGCCGGGAAAAGTTTTTGGACGTGGCCTGGGACTGGAAAGAGGAATATGCTGATTTCATTCGCTCACAGTGGGAAAAATTGGGCCTTGGCCTGGATTATTCACGGGAACGATTCACGCTTGATGACGGATTGTCAAAAGCTGTGCGGGAAGTCTTCGTTAAACTCTATGAAAAAGGATTGATCTACCGTGGTGAATACATTATCAATTGGGACCCGGATACGAAAACAGCTCTTTCCGATATAGAAGTTGAGTATGCGGAAGTGCAGGGTAAATTTTATCATATGCGCTATCCAATCAAAGACAGTGATGAAACAATTGAAATTGCCACAACGCGTCCGGAAACGATGCTTGGTGATACAGCAGTCGCTGTCCATCCGGATGATGAACGTTACCAGCATCTGATTGGCAAAACGGTTATTCTGCCGATTGTCGGCCGGGAAATTGAAATTGTGGCTGATTCATATGTCGATATGGAAATGGGCTCCGGTGCCGTGAAGATCACGCCCGCTCATGATCCAAATGATTTTGAAATCGGCAACCGTCATGATCTTGAACGTGTGCTGGTCATGAACGGAGATGGATCAATGAATGAAAATGCCGGCCGGTACCAAGGGATGGACCGATTTGAATGCCGTGAACAAATCGTGAAAGATCTGCAGGAGCAGGGTGTTCTGTTCGAAATTGAAGACCATGTTCATCAGGTTGGTCATTCAGAGCGAAGTGGAGCAGTTGTGGAGCCATATTTGTCAACACAATGGTTTGTCAACATGCAGCCATTGGCAGACGCCGCAATTGAACTGCAGAATGGTGATGGAAAAGTTAATTTCTTCCCGGACCGGTTTGAACGAACGTATCTTCATTGGATGGAAAATATCCGTGACTGGTGTATTTCACGTCAGCTATGGTGGGGCCATCGAATACCGGCCTGGTATCATAAGGAAACAGGGGAAATGTATGTCGGCAAGGAGGCACCTGCAGATATTGAAAATTGGGAGCAGGATGAGGATGTGCTTGATACGTGGTTTTCTTCTGCATTATGGCCATTTTCGACAATGGGCTGGCCAGATGAAAATGCCGAAGATTTCAAGCGTTATTTTCCGACAGATGTTCTAGTGACCGGTTATGATATCATCTTTTTCTGGGTAGCCCGGATGATTTTTCAATCAAAACAGTTCACCGGCAAACGCCCGTTCAAGGATGTACTGATTCATGGTCTGATTCGTGATGCGGAAGGAAGGAAAATGAGTAAGTCGCTCGGCAATGGTGTTGACCCAATGGATGTGATTGACAAATACGGTGCCGATTCACTCAGATACTTCCTTTTGACCGGTTCGACACCGGGTCAGGATTTGCGTTTCCATTGGGAAAAAGTTGAAGCAACATGGAATTTTGCCAACAAAGTGTGGAATGCTTCGCGTTTTTCTTTGATGAATATGGAAAACATCACATATGATGATATTGATCTGACAAGAGAAAAGTCGCTTGCGGATAAATGGATTTTGACAAGACTAAATGAGACCATTGAACAGGTAACTAAAAATACGAACAAATATGAATTTGGAGAAGCAGGCCGTCATCTGTATAATTTCATCTGGGATGAACTGTGTGACTGGTATATTGAAATGGCCAAACTGCCACTTTATGGTGATGACGAAGAACAGAAAAAGACAACACGATCGGTGCTCGCCTATGTCCTTGATCAGACAATGCGGATGCTTCATCCATATATGCCGTTCATTACCGAAGAAATCTGGCAGCAGCTTCCTCATGAGGGTGAATCCATAACGATTGCCAAATGGCCGGAAGTAAGACCTGAATTTCAGGATGATGAAGCGGCGAATGTCATGCAGCGGCTCATTTCCATCATCAAGTCAGTACGTAATATCCGTTCTGAAGTTGACACACCATTGTCTAAGCCAATCAAACTGTTTATTAAAACAGAAGATGAAGCGATTGCCGCCGAACTTGAAAACAATCGCAGTTATTTGGAGCGGTTCTGCAATCCAAGTGAATTAATCATTGCTACGGATGTTGAAGCACCGTCCAAGGCAATGTCAGCGGTTGTCACCGGAGCGGAATTATTCCTGCCGCTAGAAGGGCTGATTGATTTTGACAAAGAAATCGAACGGCTGGAAAAAGAACTGAAGAAATGGAATAGCGAGGTGGAACGTGTCCAGAAAAAACTCGCAAATGACGGTTTTGTCAATAAAGCACCGCAACGGGTGGTTGATGAGGAAAGACAGAAGGAAAAAGATTATCTGGAAAAACAGGCTAAAGTGAAAGCACGTCTCGACGAATTAAAAGCATAGGAAAAGTAACGCGGAAATTCATGATGACGATGAATTTCCGCTTTTAATATACCGGATATACTGTTTTAAAATATTAATGTCACTGACGGCACTCAATGCGCGGGAACCGACAACATCTTCTATTTCATTAAAGATAAAATGACCATCTAGATCGATCAGAAAATCAATGCCAACCATTCCAAACCGAAAATAATCACTGATTTGTCTGACAAGGGATATTTCATGTGCGTCAAGTTCATACAAAGAAGCAGAACCGCCAAGCTTGTAATTGGCGCGAAAATCATGGTTATTTTCCCTCAGCACGGCTCCGATCACGTTTGTGCCGATCACAAATACACGCACATCTTTCCCCGGTTGAATAGCTGCCGCTGATTGGATAATCAGATCTTCCCGTGGCAGGTCATGCTTTATATGCTGCCATTCCCGGACATTCGTCACCATAACTACCTGTTTGCCGCCCCTGCCATGTGTTGCTTTAACAACAAATGGAAAGGGGAGAGGAGGTGACTCGGGCAGTCCGGTTTTGTCTGAAATAAACACTGTATCAGCCTGAGGGATGGCTAATTTGCTCACATGAAAATGTGTCAGTGCTTTGTCATTGCAGATAATGGCCGTTCCGGATGGATTATATACCGCTATCCCCAGTGATTCGAGCTGGCGGTTCAAAAGCGGTTCGATTGTCCGGATAACCGCAAAATCAGGCAACGCCACCGGTTTTCCATTAAGTAAAACGGTCAGCTGATCATCGATAACCCCAACCGTTAAATTTTCCCTCAGAATTAACTGCAGTGAAATGTTTTGCACGTGTGCTTCTTTCACGAACCAGTTAATATAGGACGTGTTTTGTCCGGCGTCTGTTTTGTTATAGATTAACCAGCCTTCCATAGCGTATCCCTCACTTTAAACTGTCCCTTATATAATCCATTATAAAATCGGCAACGTTGATACCGGTACAGTCGAACATATTACGGATATGTGCGTTTGAATTGATTTCACAGATGATTGGTGAACCGTCAGCACCGAACAATAAATCCACCCCGGCAAAATCAGCACCAATGGCTTTGACTGCTGAAACAGCAATATTTTTTTCTTCGGCACTTGGGGTATGTGCCCGCATTGTTCCACCGGCTGTTACATTTGCCCGAAAATCATTTGATGCATGACGGGTCATAGCAGCAACAACGTCATCACCAACAACATGCAGACGCATGTCACGCCCAAAACTTGCGGCAATGAATTCCTGAAGCATAAATGGCCTGCCCTGAAGCTGGCAAATTTTTTTAGCCAGTTCTTCCTTTGAGTGAACAAGATAAACTTGATCGCCAAAGGAACCGAATGCTTCTTTGACAATCATGGGAAAATCCAGAACCTTCATCGCTTCATGATAGTCGTCAATACGATTATCCCCCGAATTGTGAAAGGCTTTCGGTGCAATGACCGTTTTGGGGACGGGCAAGCGTTTGGATGCCAACAACTGATATGACGCAATTTTGTCATCACTTACAGCTATTGTCTCTGAACTGTTGAACACACGGATACCGAGTAATTCGAGCTGTTTTGCCAGGTAAATATCTTTGTCGGCAAAGACGGCAAAATCAGGCCATCCACTTTTTACCGTACCGAGCAGTTTCATTGATTTTGAACTGAGCATCCCCAGCAGTTCGTTATTTTTATAAATGGATGTTTCAATATGCTGCTTGGCTGCGGCCTGCTGAATCCATTCTGCAAAATCAAGAAATTTATTTCCCGGCAAATAGCCGTTATAAATAATCCAACCGTTCAAACTCAAATCATGTCTTCCTTTCTGATGCAAATCGCAGTAGTTTATTGCTATAATGATGCTGTTTAGATTAAAGCTATAAAGTAGTCTCTGCTTCATTCTAAAGCAACCATATTTTAGGGCATCCTTTAAATCAAATGAAAAGCGGTGTGTACAATGTTCGAAGATTTCTTCCAAGTCGAAACTTTTTTCCAGGACCGGAAACAATATGGCGTAAAACCGGGTCTTGCTCGTATTCATAAACTATTATCCCTGCTTGATAATCCGCAGGAAAAATTGGATGCCATTCATGTGGCAGGCACCAATGGCAAAGGCTCAACCATTCATTATCTGAAACATGCACTGGTGACAAACGGTTACCGGACCGGTGTATTCAATTCTCCGAGCCTTGAAGGCTTGACGGGTCATATTTCTATCAATGATTCCGTCATTCCCAAAAAAACATTTCTAACATATATCAATAAAATCTATCCGTTTATTTTGCAACTTGATAACGAGCGTAACCATCCGACTGAATTTGAAATCATAACGGCTATTGCTTTTTTATATTTTACCGATAATGTGGATATTGCGCTCATTGAAACCGGTATGGGCGGCAGGGAAGATACAACAAATTGTTTTGTCCCTATTTTATCCATTATAACAAATGTGGCATTTGACCATACGGGTTTTCTCGGGGACAATATAAAATCCATTGCCTATCATAAAGCTGGCATCATAAAAGAAAATCGTCCTGTCATTGCTGGGGAGATGTGTGATGAATCACTATCGGTCATAGCTGATGAGGCTGCGAAAAAAAACGCGCCTCTCTATTTGATGGGTAACGATTTTCAGTATAAAGTCATTGATTCAACGACGACGTACGAGCGATTTCGCTGGACCTTCACTGCTGGTACGAGCATGGAAACCGAATTACAGACAGCAGGTACCCATCAAATAAGAAATGCCTCGCTTGCTATTATGGCTCTTGTCATTCTTGATGGAAAAGGCTTTGAACTCAACCGGGAAAATACAATGAATGGTCTGGCTGCCGCCCGAATATCCGGCCGATTTGAGCGGATCCATACAAAACCGGCCATTTTTCTGGATGGTGCGCATAACCCGGCAGGCATCCAGGCCTTTGTCGATACAGTGTCCACCTATTTTGCCGATAAGGAAAAACACCTTATTTTCGCTGCATTTAAAGACAAAGATTTAAATAGAATGCTGAACGATTTGGAACCTCACTTTTCTTCTGTCACATTAACGACATTTGATCACCCAAGGGCTGCAGGAGTTGAACAGCTTCAGGATTTCAGCCGCTTGCGGTATACCCGTTATCAGCGTGACTGGCGGCAGGCGATTGAACAAATCAGCTTTCAAAGAGAAAATGTCTGCTATTTTATAACCGGATCGCTGCATTTTATTGCGATTGTCAGGAAATATTTTGAAGAAATGTCTCATTTGTAGTAAACTGTAATTATCCGAATTTTTTAAACTATGAGTCTAAAGTCACAGTTAGTCAAGACACACGGTATTATATTGGGCGGGGAGATGTCGCACTAAATGGTAACGACAAGAAAGACTATCATTATATGGGTGTTATGGGTCATTGTCTGGCCGACTATATTATGGATTTCTTATCGCCATTATTATTTGAATATCGACAATCAAATCGTTGACATACTCCTGTTTGCTTTGTTTATCGGGATTGTCGCCTGGTTCCCGGTCATCATCCGGAATAACCCGATTTTTTTGTCAACGGAATAAGTTTGGCGGTATTTCTTATTTTCGGTCTTTTTGCCGAGATAATATTAACACAAATTGCCATTATTGTAGTGCTGCTCAAAACGGGCGTTGGAAAGAAGGATTCATACCGGTACCCATTGAATATGTTAATGTTTTCCATTGTCTCAATCATCGCTGCCATCATATTTAATTTGCTTGGAGGTAGTCATGAAACAATTTCAGCGCAAAGCCAGGAGCAAGTCTTTGCTATTTTTGGGTATGCTGCCGCCATATTTCTCGTTAATACACTTTTTAATGTCGTCCTCGATAAAATACTTTACAGGCGTAACACAAGGTTAATTGATGAAGGCATAAGATGGGAGTTTTTCACGACATTGCTCACGATACCGGTCGGATTTGTATTATTTGCTTTGTATACAGAAATTGGCAGAAGCGGCATTTTTTATGTGGGGATTCCATTTGTTTTTATATCAATCATATTGAGACTGCTTTACTCTTACCAGAAAATTAACCGGTTTCTTGAAAAGACGGGTGAAATTGGGCATCGGCTTACAAACCGACTGGATCTTGCCGACGTTTATGATGTATTTATCCAGGAAGTCAGTCATTTACTGCCGGTTGATTACGCTTATATTTTTATGGCAGACAAAGAAAGACTTGTTTTGGAGCGGTTTGAGGATGTTGCGCACCATACAGATCCCTCTTTCAGCTCTATTGAGCGGAATGAAGCATTCAGTGGTACCGTATGGTCGACTGGGAAGCCTGTCTGGTATAACAATATGTCCGAATGGTCGAATGTCAAAAGTGATAAAATACCGTCAAATACAGAAAGCGTCCTGTCACTCCCAATTGAATACGGTGATACTGTGATTGGTGTCGTGACACTTGAATCAAAAGAGCGAAATGCTTTCGGTAAGGCGCACTATCGGGTCATGACGATTTTAAACAGTTATTTGGGCGTAGCAGCTGAAAATGCCAAAAACTATGAGGCTACTAAACTGAAAAGTGAAAGAGACGGATTGACGAATTTATACAATTTTAGTTATATGGAAAATTTACTGGATCATCATTTTGCGGTAATGGAACCTGGCGGCATGCCAAAAACCGCGTCTCTGCTTATACTGGACCTGGATCATTTCAAGCGTGTCAATGATACATATGGTCATGAAGCCGGTAATGAAATATTATGCATGGTGGCAGACAGACTTGTCGGATTTATTGGTGAGAGAGGAATAACCGCGAGATATGGCGGGGAAGAATTTGTCATTTTTCTGCCGGGAATCGGATTATCTGAATCAGTTCAGCTGGCTGAATCACTGCGCGCGTCCTTGTTCGAACAGCCATTCAGAATCAAAAACCATATACTCGATGACAAGTGGGAGATTGATCTCGATATCACAGCCAGTATAGGGGTTGCTGCCTATCCAGAACATTGCGAATCACCAAATGAACTCATTCGTCATGCAGACCGGGCGATGTATATTGGCGCGAAACGGCAGGGAAGAAACAAGGTAGCGGTTTATGAAGACTTGAAAACGTCCTGAGACGCTGAGTCTATAGAGGATGTTCAAAAAGTCCGGTTCACTGGCTTGTTACCTCCTTTTTGAGCACATACTTATAGCTTTTGTTGCATTATGTTGAAAGTTTTTTTGGAAGACTGACAATAATCGTCTTACTTTTTATTGTCCATATGCTAGAGTTGAACAAACTGGTATATGGAGGGAGAATGGTTGGGCAAAGATAAAAAATTGGTTATATGGATGAATGGCAAGAAAACAAGGCTGAAACGAGATGACCACATCCTGGATGAAAAATATTCTATTAAGGAATTCAATGAAGAGCATGCTGCTGCAATTGAGGATTCTGATATACCTGAACTTACCAGGCAGGACGGGGATAATCATAACAAGGCAATCTATTATACAAGAAAATCCAGATTCAGGGCATTTAAGCCATTTTTAATAGCTTCAATATCTGCAGTAATCATCGGATCTTTGTTAGGATTCTTTATGCTTAATATGTTTGTCGATATCAACGCTGATATCAATCAAAGGGATGGCAGCCCTTTATCTGCCGCAGCCAATGATGAAGACGAAACTAATGGCGCTGGCGGTGAAGGGAATGATGCTGCCTCAGGTGACGGTGCCGCATCACCGGTAACATTTGAAGCAGTTGACGCATTTGTGCTGCAAGCCGGTAAATTTGGCGAAAAAGCAAACGCCGATGAAATGGCAGCCACTGTTCAACAGGCAGGATTTGCTGCTATGGTCTGGGAAAAAGAGGGATTCTTTCACGTTTTATCCGGGATAGCCGCTTCCAAACAGCAGGGAACACAGTTGGCAAATACATTTGCTGACGAGGGTCTGGAAGTATTTGTAAAAGAATGGCAAACAGAAGCAGACGAACGTGAGTTGCCGGATAAAGAAAATGAATGGCTTCAGAAATATGAGCAGCAATGGAATGATTCATTAGCTTCTGTAACTGACGGGAATCAGCTTTCAAAGAATGCCTGGGCGGAAATTGTCGATACAATCCCCGAAAATACTGAATACATCACTGATTTCACGGAAACTCTAAAGGAACAACATGAACAGATAGGTCAAGGAGGTAAATGGCAGGATCAGGTGATATTGTTGTCATTATGGGAACAGTATAACCAAATGGCTGTACAATGATTATATACCCTATCGTTTAAAAAGAAAAATTGGCAATTATGTGTTTTGATAATTTTTGAAGGCGAAAAAATTAAAATTCTGTTAGGCGATGTTTAAATAATAAGGGTGTTTGAGCAAGTGAAAATGCTTTTTCATAGAGTTGTCCCAATCAATCGTAACAGGTACGATAAACGTATCTTAATTTAGGGAGGACTTTAAATGAGCTCACCGTCAATTATGATCAAGGATGTACCGAAAGAAGACCGCCCACGGGAGCGCTTGTTAAAACATGGGCCAGGCCATCTATCCAATCAGGAACTACTTGCTATTCTGATTGGCAGCGGCACGAAGAATGAGTCGGTCATGGCATTATCAAATCGGGTTTTAATGCATTTTGAAGGACTGAACTTATTGAAGGATGCAACAATTGAGGAGCTGACGGCCATTAAAGGCATCGGATCTGCGAAAGGTGTATTGCTTCTTTCCGCTTTGGAACTGGGAAGACGAATGAATCAGTACAAGCCTGATGCCAGATATGTTATTCGTTCGCCTGAAGACGGGGCGGATTATGTTATGGAAGATATGCGGAATTTGAATCAGGAACACTTTGTTGTACTATTTTTGAATACTAAAAACCAGGTTATCCATAGACAGACCATTTTCATTGGAAGTCTGAATGCATCGATTGTCCACCCGCGTGAAATTTACAGGGAAGCTGTCAAACGGTCAGCTGCTTCCATCATCTGCGCCCATAACCACCCTTCAGGCGATCCGTTAACCATAGTATAATAAATAATAGTAGTTAAAGTAGTTTAAGAGGAGATATTAAAGGGATATTTTACTTTAAATAAAAATTAACAAGGTTTATAATTTGTAGTAGTTAAAGTATTTAAA
>Ga0079226_10003763_pt1 | contig 11639 bp, 9 predicted proteins | sample Poulit2014_FD_76345 | JGI IMG/M metagenome (GOLD analysis project Ga0079226, IMG submission 76345) | Agricultural soil microbial communities from Georgia to study Nitrogen management - Poultry litter 2014 | ecosystem: Environmental > Terrestrial > Soil > Agricultural land | place: USA: Georgia...
CGACAGTGGACGTGGTTTAGAAGTAACGACGGATTTAGTGAACAACCGAGGAGTTCCCAAAAATGCGTCGCATCATGTAAAGCCTAACGACAATCTATGGAATATTGCCAAAAAGAATTACAACGGCGACTTAACAGATGCGCGAATTATGCAGATAGTAGAAGCGATTTATCAAGAGAACCAAGTTGAAATTCAAAATCCAGACCTCATCTATCCGAATCAAACCTTTGAATTGCCGAACGTGGATAGTGAATCTGATAAATAAAAAAATGGATGATTATATTAATTAAAGTATATGATAGCTATGTTTATCTGTGAAAGATAGACATAGCTTTTTTATGATTAAGTTTAGTTGATAATAGGCAAGAAAGATATTAAACGATCAAATATAGGTGCTATAGAGAAAGGAGGAGATCTTATACTATCTAACTTAAAAGAATAAACTAAAGAATGTAAATGGAGTTTTCTTATATGGAAGTAAATCCTAAATTAGTGCAGTTTGACATAGGATATAATCTTCTGCAGACAAAAGATGTGAAATTATCTTCTCAAATGTTCGTTTATTGATAAAACACGTGCAGATAAAGTTTGCGATGTGACATTAAGCCGTTGTCTGGTGCGATTTTTTCAAAATATATGATGTTCTTCCGCTATAAGCTGTGGAACAATAGAAGTGTAAACAGGTTGGAGCAAGTAGGTGTTGTTTGAGTGTGATAATTTTAGCCGCTCTTATGTATATAAAATTTAAAGATACGGAAATTTATTCGCTAAAATTTTATTAAGAATGGTAAACAAGACTCAAAATTTCAGTATTCGTTAAACAGTAATAATTCAATGTTATGAAATATAATTTCACTATAACGCATTGACAAAAGAAATAATATTTATTATGATGTTATTTAAATTAAACAAAGTTAGGAAATGTTTATAGCTATTTTTTTAAATATTCAATCTATTTTTATCATTATAAACTATTTAAGGGGATGCTTCAGGTATGAATAATCACTTGTCTTTACGAGAAAAAATTGGTCAATTATTCGTGATTGGCTTTGCCGGAACTGAAATTTCCGGAGAAATTATAGAAATGATTGAAAAAGTAAAAATTGGTTCTGTTTGTTTATTTCCTAGAAATATTGAGTCACCAGAGCAAGTATTAAAATTAACATCAGATCTGCAAACGGCCGCTAAAGAAAATGGCCATCATCTACCACTACTGATTTCAATAGATCAAGAAAACGGGATTGTCAGAAGACTGAAACGAGGCGTAACAGAATTGCCAGGAAGTATGTTGTTAGGGGCTGTAGATAATCTGGAAGCTACGTATCAAGTCGGTAAGATTACTGCCCAAGAATTAAAAGCACTCGGGGTAAATATGAATTTAGCTCCTGTACTTGACGTTAACAACAACCCGAACAATCCTGTTATAGGCGTCCGTTCTTTTGGAGAAAATCCTGAAAAAGTTGCTGAACATGGAAAAGCTTTTGTAGAAGGACATCACGAAGTTGGGGTTATTACTAGTGCGAAGCATTTTCCGGGACATGGCGATACAGCGATAGATTCGCATAAAGGTATGCCAACTATTGAATATTCTTTGGAACATTTGCATAAGACAGAATTGTTTCCTTTCAGCGAAGTTTTGAAAGCGGATACAGATACGGTTTTGACAGGACATCTTCATTTTTCAGAACTGGATTCTAAACACTCAATACCAGCTTCTGTATCGAAAAATGTGACTACAGGGTTGTTGCGCGAAAAAATGGGTTTCCAAGGAGTGGTTATAACTGATTCTTTAGAAATGGACGCAGTAGCAGATTCTTTTGGAACGGTAGAAGGAGCTTTACAAGCATTAAAAGCAGGTGCTGATTTATTAATATTTTCTCATACTCGAAGTTTACAAAAAGAAGGATTGGATAGATTTGAACAAGCAGTACGTCAAGGCGAAGTGTCAGAGGAGGTTATTGATCGAGCTGTAAGCCGGGTGTGGAATTTGAAGCAGAAATATTTGTCCTGGGATGATTGTTCCAATCAAACCCAAGTCCCTTCTCTTGTTGGTAGTAAAAAGCATAAAGATTTCGCACAGCTTCAATATAACCGTGGTGTAACAGTAATAAGTGGGAAAGAAGAAATTCCTTTAAGCTTAAATAGTAAAGAGACCATTCTTACCATATCAATAACAGGAGACTCTAAAACTGGAGTAGAAGAGGAACAAGGGAGTGAACCGTTGTTATCCCAAAAAGTCTCAGTTTATCACAAGAATGTTATGAAAAAGGAAATTGATTTGGAACCAAATCAAAATACAATTCATGATATTTGTAAAGAAGCGGATAAAGCAGATGTCATTATTGTAGGTACTAATAACGCATATCGATTTAGACAACAAATTGATTTAGTAAATGAGTTAGAAAAATTGAAAAAGAATCTAATAGTTATCGCCTTGAGAAATCCATTTGATTTCATGTGTTTTCCTGAAGTACCTGTTTTTATAACAAGCTACGAGCCTACTGATGCAGCTGTACAATCATCTGTCGATATACTCTTTGGCAAATTGAACGCCCGAGGAAAACTTCCGGTAACGATGCCTAATAACAGAGAATAAAAGAATTAAATGACGTGGATTGATAAATATCAGAATATTATAAAGAAAGATTCAGTATTTTATGAAATCGCTTACTTTTATAAATGTAAATTCAAAACACCTATAAAGGAGTGTCGTAGATGCGTGTATTATTTATCGATATAGATTCTACTAATGCAGGACATTTAGGGTGCTACGGTTATCATCGAAATACTTCCCCGAATATTGATGATATCGCAAAAGAGGGGACAAGATTTACAAACTATTATACCTCTGATGCTCCGTGCCTCCCATCTCGTACAGCGTTATCCACAGGACAATTTGGGATTCATAATGGTGTTGTAGGCCATGGAGGTACTGCAGGAAATATTCGACAAGAAGGCGCAAGTCGCGGATTTCGCGATATTCTGGATACTCAAAGCTTCCCGGCGCTTTTTCGATCGGCTGGTATGAAAACAGCTTTAATGAGCAGCTTTCCTGAACGCCATTCCGCTTGGAATTTCTATACAGGATTTAATGAAATTTATAATACTGGAAAAGGAGGTCTTGAAACAGCTGAGGAAGTAACGCCTATGGTAACGAAATGGTTAGAAGAAAATGGTAGTCATGATGATTGGTTTCTATATGTGAATTACTGGGATCCTCACACGCCTTACCTAACTCCGGAAGAATTTGGTAATCCTTTTGTTGATGACCCGTTACCTGGATGGTTAACCGAAGAAGTCCTAAAAAAACACCGGAAGAAAGTAGGGCCTAATAGCGCTCAGGAAGTTAATATGTTTAGTAACCATTCCCGTGCTGATTATCCACTTTACCCTGGGGAAATTCGTGATACTACAGATCTTCGAAAAATGGTGGATGGATACGACACAGGCATTCGTTATGTTGATTATCATATAGGAAAAATACTCAATAAGTTAGAATCTCTAGATGTGAAAGACGATATGTGTATCATTGTTACTGCAGATCACGGCGAAAATATGGGGGAAATGGGTATCTATGGCGAGCATGGCACAGCAGACCATGCTACTTGTAGAATTCCTATGATTATTCGTTGGCCAGGTGCACGACAAGCTCATGTTGACAATGGCTTCCATTACCACTTAGATATAGTGCCTACAATTGCTGAGATGATGGAGGAACCAATTCATCCAAAATGGGAAGGGAGATCTTTTGCCTCTGCATTATTAACCGGCAGTGAATGTGGTCGAGACTATCTTGTTTTCACCCAGTGCGCACATGTCTGTCAGAGAAGCGTAAGGTTTAATAATTGGCTGTATATTCGAACCTACCATGACGGATATCACTTGTTCAATAAAGAAATGCTTTTTAACTTACAAGACGATATTTATGAACAGAGAGATTTAGCATCTATAAATCCGGATATTTGTAACGAAGGACTACGTTATCTAAATGAATGGCATGATTATAGAATGGGGGCGATGTCGTTTGATCTTGACCCTCTTTGGACGGTTATTCATGAAGGGGGGCCTTACCATGTAAAAGGTCATCTGACAAGCTATATCGAGCGACTAAAAGAAACAGGACGCGAAGATGCCGTTCCGGAATTGGAAAACCGTTATCCAAATGAATTAGATTAATCTGCTATATTATCGCTACTAAAATTATGATGTAATCAGTAATAGGAGGAAATAAAGATGAAAAACCACTTTTTGTATGCTTTAACTATGATGTTTTTTGTATTAGTTGTTGTATCAGCTTGTTCCGGAAATTCTGATTCAGAAGATTCAAATGGAGAAGACGGTAAAGAGAAGATTGAATTCTGGACACTTGCATTAAGTGATTATGATGATTTTTTTGAAGATTTAATTGATGATTTTGAAGAAGAAAATCCAAATGTAGAAGTCGAGTTACTGGATGTGCCTGCAGACGAAATAGAACAGAAATTATTATCCGCTGTAAGTGCAGGAGAGTCACCTGATGTGGTTAACCTGAATCCGCAATTTTCTTATAAACTAGCAGGTGAAGGAGAACTTTTGGACATGGAAGATAAAGTGTCAGATAAAGAAAAAGATAGTTATATAGATGCAGCTTGGGAAGCGAATCAATATAAAGGAGAAACGTTTGGCATTCCTTATACTGTTTCAGCTGAATTGACTGTACTCAACAGTGATATCTATGAAGAAGCAGGGTTAGACCCTAATGACTCTCCTGAAACGTATGAAGAAACAAAAGAAGATTCGGAGACAATTAAAGATGAAACTGGAAAATATGGTTTTTACCCTGCTATGGATGAATCAAAAACGATTATATATATGCAGAAATTTGGAGCAGATTTAACAAATGAAGAGGGGACAAAAGCTGCCTTTAATACCCAAGAAGGTTTGAATATGTTCGAATATTTTACTGAAATGTATGAAGATGACCTAATCCCGGATGAAGCATTATCACGAAATGATTCACAACCGCAAGGTGTAGACAGATACCAATCCGGTGAAGTTTCCATCTTTCCGGGATCTGTCTTTTTAAGACAATATAAAGCTAATGCTCCGGATATATATGACGCGTCAAAAGTTTCAAAACCTATCGAAGGTGAATCCGGTGAAGTTTCCCTAAGCGTTCATAATCTTGTTGTTCCAAAACAATCTGAGCATCAGGACGCTGCTGTCGATTTTTCATTATTTGTTTCAAATGCAAAAAATCAGCTTGACTGGGGCAAGGAAGCACCAGTTATTCCTTCATCAGAAGAAGCATTAGAAGATGATTACTTTACAGAAGAATCTGATGATCCAATTGACGATGCTCGGGTTAAAAATGCGGAAACTGTCAGTAGTGGAGATGCTGTAGTTCTAGAGCCACAACTGAATAATAGAAAAGAATTAGTTGATTCTATGCACGATTGGTTGGAAAAATCAATGAGAGGCGATGTGACACCTCAAGAAGCATTGGACGGTGCAGAAGAAGAGTGGAATGAATTGCTGGCTGAATAATAGATCAGACAGAAAGCTTAATCAATATTCGTGTATGTTCACATACAATTAATTGAAGATAAGTTTAAAAGGGAAAATTATAAGATGCTTATCTGAATAGCAGATAGAGGGAGGAGGTAGTTATCCTCCTCCCTTTCTGTTTTTTTAATAATATTTTATCAAGGTCCACTTTGTTAAGGGAGGAGAAGTTTACATGAAAAGAAGAAAACTAACCCCTTATCTTTTTCTACTTCCTGGTTGTTTTATTTTAGGTATTGTTATTTTCTATCCTATGTTAAGAGCGATTTGGTTGAGTTTTATGGATTATAACATGCTTTCAGATCCTGTGTATGTTGGATTAGATAATTATAAAGAGTTATTTCAAGATGGATTATTTTGGCAAACAACATTAAATTCATTTATATACTTGGTTATTGCGGTTCCTTCACTCGTTATTTTGCCTATATTCTTGGCGATTTTAATCAATCAAAATGTAAAAGGAATAAATGCTTTTCGTTCAATATATTATGTTCCTTTTATAACCTCCATTGTTGTTGTCGGTATTACATGGGAATGGGTATATAAAGAAAATGGTTTCTTAAATTTTATGCTTGAACAGCTGGGGTTTACAGATGATCCTGTGAAATGGTTGACAACTTCCTCGACAGCTCTTTTTGCTGTGATTGTAGTAACGATTTGGAAAAGCTTGCCTTTTTATATGATTATATATCTTGGTGGTTTACAGTCTATCCCTTCGGATTTATATGAAGCTTCAAAAATTGACGGGGCAAATTGGTGGAAACAGACAATACACGTCACGATACCACAACTGAAACCTTACGTCTTTCTTGTAGCTGTTTTATCGTCAATTAATTCTTTGAAAGTGTTTGAGGAAATCTATGTTATGACCGATGGGGGGCCACTTCATAGTTCTGAAACACTCGTCTTTTACATCTATAGAGAAGCGTTTGATAACTTGAATATGGGATATGCCAGTGCTGCTGGTGTAATCTTATTTTTGCTGACATTAATTTTTTCATTAATTAATATGAAATTTCTTGGAAAAGACAATACAGAATAGATAGGAGGGGTTAACAGTGCGTATAAAAGAAAAATTTAAAAAAGTTGGTATTTACTTTTTATTATTAGTTGTTGCATTCATCATGATTGGTCCTTTTTTATGGTTGTTGTCTACAGCGTTGAAATCTGGTGGAGAAAATATTTTCGCATATCCGCCTAAAATTATTCCGGAACATTTAACATTCAAGAATTTTGTCAATGTTCTTTCGGCATTTCCATTTTGGTCTTATTTATTTAATAGTGTTGTTGTCACAACTGTAACGGTTATTTTAAATATAGTTTTTTGTTCTTTAGCTGCCTATCCTCTCGCTAAAATGAAATTTAGAGGCAGAAATCTTATTTTTATTCTGATTTTATGTACTTATATGTTGCCATTCCAGTTATTAATGGTTCCAATTTATATTTTATCCGTAAATCTTGGTTTGCAGAACTCGTATGCTGGTCTGGTGTTACCTCATTTAACTACTGCTTTCGGTATTTTTCTAATGAGACAAGCTTTCTCAAAAGTACCCGATGAAATGGAGGAATCTGCCAGGATGGATGGTGCAAACAGCTTGCAGATTTGGTGGCGTATTTTAATTCCGCTTGTTAAACCATCTATTGCAACGCTAGCAATTTTTGTGTTTGTTTTGGCTTGGGACGATTTTCTATGGCCGTTGATTATTACTAGTGATCAAGGTATGTATACATTACCGCTTGGAGTGAATATGCTGACAGGAACTTTTGCTTCTGATTGGAGATTGATAGCAGCAGGTTCTATTATTTCCATGATTCCAATTATTATTGTTTTTATATTTATGCAAAGGTACTTCATGTCAGGGGCAATGAAAGGGTCTATAAAAGGGTAATATATATCAGGCCGAAGACGGACAGGACAGTTTTTTTAAATATATGTTTTAAAAAATCATATAATGAATAGGATGATATTATGCAAAACAATTTATCAACATTAACAACAGAAATGAGGAACGATAGGTCAGCAACTATTGATAATATGAATACGCTGGATATTATAGAAACAATTAATAAAGAAGATAGAGAAGTTGCTCAAAAAGTACAAGATATTTTACCAGCTATAAAGGAAACTGTTGATGCCGTGTATCATGCAATGAGACAAGGAGGGAAACTGTTTTACATCGGAGCTGGAACCAGTGGTCGTTTGGGCATACTGGACGCTGTAGAATGCCCTCCAACTTTTAGCACCCCTTCGGATTTAGTTCAAGGTATTATTGCTGGAGGGGATATAGCTTTCAGAAATGCAGTAGAGGGAGCAGAGGATGATCCAGACCAAGGAGCAAAAGATTTAAAAAGTCATCATGTAACTGAATTAGACGTTGTAATTGGTATTACTTCAAGTGGCAGGACACCATATGTAATAGGGGCATTAGAATATGCTAATAAAGCAGGAGCGAAAACAATTAGTTTATCGAGTAATGAAAATGCCGTGGTAAGTGATTATGCAGATATAAAAATGGAAGTTATAACAGGCCCGGAGGTATTAACGGGCTCAACAAGGATGAAGGCAGCTTCTGCTCATAAAATGATACTAAATATGATTACAACATCATCTATGATTAAAATTGGCAAAGTATATGAAAATTTGATGGTTGATGTAAAAGTAAGTAATTATAAATTAAAAGAAAGAGCTAAAAGTATAATAAAAACTATCACGGGAGCATCATACGAAAAAACAACTCGATATTTAAATGCTGCAAATAATGAGGTGAAACCCGCTATTGTCATGATTAACACAGGAGTTTCATATGAGGAAGCAAAGAAGTTTATAAATGTTTCCAATGGTTTCGTACGACAAGCAATTCAATTAGCAGAAAAAATGAATAAATAATTGTTGAATTTAAAAAGAAAGAACGCATATGTAGTTGTCGCTATGTAAAAATTACAAGCAGCAATGAGAATAATAAAATTAGAAAGATTATTAAAAGAGGTTTGATACTATGGCAACAAAAGGTGGACTTGTTATCTTATCAGAAATGTATACATCGCTTTCCGCTTCCGAAAAAAAGGTAGCGTCTTATCTTCTGGAGCACCCCCAAGAGGCTATTTTGTTAACTGCTAATGAATTAGGTAACAGGTCTTCAACAAGTGGCGCAACTGTAATTAGACTTTGTAAATCTCTTCATTTAAAAGGGTTTCAAGATTTAAAATTAAGGATTGCTGGTGACTTAAATAAAACGTCGGAAAGTGGGTATAGAGATATAGAGCCAAATGAATCGATATCCTCTATCATTGAAAAAATGGTCAGCAATAGCATGCAAACCATCCAAGAAACAGCAGAACTATTGGATACAGCAGAGTTGCAAAAAGCAATTAATGTTTTAGAAAAAGTAGATAGAGTGCATTTTGTAGGAGTAGGTGCCTCAAGCATTATAGCCCAAGATGCTCAGCAAAAATTTATACGGATTAACAAAACAGCATATGCTTTCTCAGATATGCATATGGCGGCCACCCTAATAGCAAATGGAGACAGTAATGATGCGGTTGTTGGGATTTCTTTTTCTGGAGAAACTCCGGAAGTAGCCAATATTTTGAACTTAGCACGAAAAAAACACATACATACATTAAGCTTAACTAAATACAGCAGCTCGACTGCAACTCGAGAAGCCGATATTAATTTATACACTTCCGCTACACGAGAGCCTACTTTTAGAAGTGGGGCTACGTCATCACGTATGGCACAATTACAGGTGATTGATATCTTATTTATGTGTGTTGCTTCTCTTCAATATGATAAAACTGTTAAATATTTGGATACTACAAGAGAAGCTGTGAAAAACTTAGTGCAAAAAAATAATAAAAAGTAAGAAAAAAGAAGTGAAAAAATAATTTACAATAGTGGAAAAAATTAAAGAACTTGTTTTAAAAAGCTTGAAATAATAATCGATGAATATTGTCGTCGGTTATACTGTTTTTTGGTTGTAAATACTATGTGTTTTTATTAAGTAGATTACGAAAGGGGTAAGGAAAGACAAGGAAAGGAAGGAGATTGAAATGGAACTAACAGCTTGGAAACGAAATTTTACGAATGAACTTGTTGATCTCTGGAACCAGCAATTAGGCGAATCATTCCCGATGCGTCATGAATTATTTGAGCAAAATAGTTTTAATGATATCAACATTTGTTGGGAAAGTTCAAAAATCGCTTTGGATAATGCAGGAAAAGTTGTAGGATTTATTACCGTCAAGCGATATCAAGATAATTTGGATATCAGCATGCCCATTAAAACAGGATGGATTCAAGCAATTGTTGTAGACTCAACCTCTCAGAACCGGGGAATCGGATCGAATTTATTGCAACAAGCAGAGGCTATGTTGGAACGGAAAGGAATGGAAAAGATCTTGCTTGGCCGTGATACATACCATTACTTTCCTGGCGTTCCGCATGCTTGTGGAAAAGCAGGTGAATGGTTTTTATCGAAAGGATATGAAAAGAAAACGACAGACCATGACCTTCTTAATTCTTATGAGAATGAAAAAACCGGTGAGTATCCCACTTTTAATGAAGTGGAATGTACAATACTTAAGGAAACCGAAAGCGACTCATTGTTGCATTTTCTAAATCGGTGTTTTCCAGGACGTTGGGAATATGAAGCCGTAAAATACTTTCAATCTGGTGGGACAGGTCGCGAATTTATGGTGATGAAAAAACAAGGTGAAATAATTGGTTTCTGCCGCATTAATGACTCCAAATCACCTTTTATAGCTCAAAACGTTTATTGGGCACCATTATTTAAAGAAGAGCTTGGTGGGATAGGTCCCCTTGGTGTAGATCGCGCCGAACGCGGACAAGGGTTAGGATTAGCAATTATCGAAGCGGGTATAGCTGAATTACGGCAACGCGGTTCATCGCAGATAGTTATAGATTGGACAGATTTGGTACAATTTTATCAAAAACTTGGCTATAACATATGGAAAAGTTACGATTCTTACCAAAAAGTGTTATAAAAAACTGAGGAAAATAGGAGGTATACAAAAAGCAGCACCTGAAAAAGATGCTGCTTTTATATTTCTGATTAAAAATATTCTTATTTTAATAACCAGCTTTAATTTATTATTTTTCAGGGAAAATCTCTTTCTACTGTTCCTTCTACTACAAATGCTATTGGTAGTAATGTGAACGCATCAGTTGATGAATGGTTAAGCGATGGTAACTCAGAAATAAGTGCTCATCGTGATGCACATGTGATTGCACCTGAAAATTCTTCAGAATTTATTAAACAAGCAGGTTTACTAGGCTATGGATTTGTGGAAATTGATATTCAAGAAACCAAAGATGAACATTATGTATGGATGCACGATTCAACTATTAACCGTACAACAACGGAATCAGGGGAAGTTGAAGATTTAACTTTGAAAGAAATTAAAAAAGAGTCATTGATAAATGAGAATGGAGAAGAAACAAATTATGAGGTACCAACACTGAGTGAAGCATTAAATACTGCTGAAGAGTATAATGTAGGTGTCAACTTTGATGGATCAAAAGGCGATTGGAATGATAAGGGTTTCGTTGATGGAGTCATGGATAAAGCAGAGGATGCAAATGTACTAGATCATTCTTTCTTTGTTTTAAGTGACAAAGAAATTAGGGATCAGTTTAACGATTGGTACCCAAATGCAACCGTTACATTTCTAGGCAATGCTTCAGAGAATGTGGATGAAGATATTGAAGAATTAAAAAAATATGATAGTGCTCTTTATACTACATCTATCCATAATATAGATAAAGAAGCTGCCCAAAAAATTAATGAAGAAGGCCTAGCACTGCATGTTTATCAAGTGAATTCGACTGAATTATATTCAAAATCAAAAGACTTAGAAACGGAACCAAGACTCATTGAAACAGATGTATTAGTCCCTGAGGGAGCCGAAAAATTAAAAACAGTTGTAAAAGAGTTGTATGAGGAAGGTGGAAATGATAAATCTAGTACAGTAAAAGATTTAAAAATTCATTTGAGTGCTATTGAACATTTTGAGGAACAAAGTGATTCTCAAAAAGTTATTAAACATACTAAAAGTTTTAAGAAGTTATTAAAACA
>Ga0079226_10003764_pt1 | contig 11634 bp, 7 predicted proteins | sample Poulit2014_FD_76345 | JGI IMG/M metagenome (GOLD analysis project Ga0079226, IMG submission 76345) | Agricultural soil microbial communities from Georgia to study Nitrogen management - Poultry litter 2014 | ecosystem: Environmental > Terrestrial > Soil > Agricultural land | place: USA: Georgia...
AAAAATCTAGTTATTTTACATCAAGCTCATTAAGTGCACATCTGGGTACTTATCTTGAAACCAGCGCTCAGCAAATTGGTTTTCAAACAAGAACAATGGTTGGTCGAAACGATCTTTGGCCAAAATATTACGTGAAGAACTCATCTTTTCATCAAGATCTTCTGGTTTTATCCACCGAGCGATTTTATGTCCCATTGGTGTCATAATAACTTCCGAATTATATTCATTTTTCATCCGATATTGAAAAACTTCAAATTGTAATTGTCCAACTGCTCCAATCATATATTCTTCTGTCAAATAGTTCTTATAAAGTTGAATGGCCCCTTCTTGAACCAATTGTTGAATGCCTTTATGAAAGGATTTTTGTTTCATCACATTTTTTGCGGTGACTTTCATAAATAATTCGGGTGTAAAAGATGGTAATTCTTCATAAGCAACTTTTAGATTGCCCTCATACAAAGTATCACCAATCTGATAATTTCCAGTATCATACACACCAATGATATCCCCGGCAACTGCTTCTTGAATATTTTCTCTGGTATCTGCCATAAACTGCGTAACATTGCTTAAACGCATCTTTTTTTGGTTCCGCTCTAATGTGACATCCATCCCTCTTTCAAACGTACCAGAACAAATTCGCACAAAAGCGATACGATCGCGGTGTGCTGGATTCATATTGGCTTGGATTTTAAAGACAAAGCCCGAAAAGTTTTCTTCATAAGGTGAAACTTTTTCTTCTTCTATCGTTTTATGAGCATGCGGTGCTGGGGCAAACTCTAAGAAAGTTTCTAGAAAAGTTTGCACCCCAAAGTTTGTCAATGCTGAACCAAAAAATACCGGTGTCTGATCACCACAAGAGACTTTTTCACGATCAAATGAGTCCCCTGCTTCTTGTAATAACTCGACATCTTCTAAAGCTTGTTGATACAGGCTATTTTGATTCAAAGGATGCTCTTTGGGAATGGTTTTATCCTCAGTCAAGGGAATAAAACGTTGGCCGTCAAATTGTTCTGGATGGTAAAGCTCTACTCGTTGATGATAGATATCGTAAATTCCTTCTAGTCCATGTCCCATTCCAATTGGCCAATTCATTGGGTAAGATTCGATGTCCAATAATTCTTCTAATTCTTCTAAAAGATCTAAAGGTTCACGACCATCACGATCTAGTTTATTGATAAAGGTAAAAATAGGGATTCCTCTTTTTTTAACGACCTGAAACAGTTTTTTCGTTTGGGCTTCTATCCCCTTGGCACTATCGATTACCATTACCGCACTATCAACAGCCATCAATGTCCGATAAGTATCCTCTGAAAAATCCTCGTGTCCAGGGGTATCTAAGATGTTGATTCGTTTGTCCTGATAGTCGAATTGCATCACAGAACTGGTGACCGAAATTCCCCGTTGCTTTTCGATTTCCATCCAGTCAGATTTGGCAAAATTACCAGTTTTCTTTCCTTTTACCGTCCCTGCTTGTCGGATGGCTCCTCCAAATAGTAAAAGTTGTTCAGTTATAGTCGTTTTCCCTGCATCTGGGTGGGAAATAATGGCAAAAGTGCGACGTTGATCGACTTGTTTTTTTAAATTTGAATTTTGCATATATAATACTGCTTGATTCTATCAGCAGTTTCTCCTCTCTAGTTTTTATTTATGTTTTTTTAGTTTACATTGGTTTCTCCTTTAAATTTCAGCTTTTTTAGTATATCACTTGAAATAGAAAAATTAAACAAAAAATGCGTCTTATCTATTCTATAGTGATTTTTTTGTTTTTTCAATACAAAAAGGACAAGATCATTTGACCTTATCCTCTTTGCTTTAATCTTATTATCTTCTAGGCTCGTCTTCTTCAAAATCTTTCTTAAAAAAACGGCGCTCTTCTTCAGGTTCAACTTCTTCTTTTGGATCATGGAAAATAACCCGCAGTTCTAAGACACGACTACCTTCTATTTTTTCTGAAATGAGCGAGATATTATCAACATCAAACTTCATCTTCTCACTTTCATCAGGAATCGTTCCAAGAGCGGTAATCAAATATCCCGCCATTGTATCCACATCTGACATGTGTAAATTTGTTTCAAATAATTCATTGAAATCTTCTATCAACATTTTCCCTTGAATCAGGTACTCATTGTCATTGATTTTTTTATAAAGTGTTTCTACTTCATCACTTTCATCTTCAATTTCACCGACAATTTCTTCCAATAAATCTTCTAAGGTAGCAAGACCGACGACACCGCCATATTCATCCAAAAGAATTGCCATTTGGTTTTGAGTTCGTTTTAATTCATACAATAAATCATCAATAAATATTGTCTCAGGAACATACAAAGGTTCTTGTAATATTGATAATAGATCAATCTTTTCAAATCCATTTTTATAGCTTGCTTTAAGTAGGTTTTTCGTATGTAAGATCCCGACTACTTTATCTTTATCATCTTTATAAACAGGAATACGAGAAAAATTTTGAGACAAAACTTCTTTTAATATATTTTCTATGGAGTCATCGATATCGACCATAAACGCATCTGTCCGAGGTACCATGATTTCTCTTGCTACTTTAGTATCCAATGAAAAAATACCTTGCAGCATTTCCAGTTCGTCCTCTTCAAAAACCCCTTCTGTTTCCATCATGTAGCGCATTTCATCACGTGTCATTTTTGATTCATCATCATCAAAACTCATTGGTGTTAAACGAGCTAATAAATTAGTAGAAGCTGAAAGTAACCATACAAAAGGTTTTGTAACAATTCCAATGGTCCGGATGACACCAGAAGAAAAGCTAGCAACTTCTTCCGATTTACTCATTGCAATCCTTTTAGGGTATAACTCACCAAAAACAATCGAAACATAGGTCAAAATAATCAAGATAATAACACTTGCAGCTGTTTTAGCGGCTTGTCCACCACCTAAAATAGGTGCCAAACGGCTTGATAGGTTATCAGCTAAAGAAGCCCCTGACAAGATATTGACTAATGTAATTCCAACTTGTATTGTGGATAAAAAGTTCGTTGGATTTTTTAAAACTTCTAATAATTTTTGTGATTTTTTATCTCCATCGCCCGCCTTTTGTTCGATGCGATTTTTGTTCACTGATACCACCGCAATTTCAGATGCGGCCAAAAAGGCATTGATCAATGTTAAAACAATCAGTAATAAAATCTGTGCTAAAAGCGACTGCTCACCGGGGTCAGCATTCATAGTTGCAATCCTCTCCTCATATTATTCAATTTAATTAAAAAAAAGCGTGGTAATAACCACTAGAAAATAGTATCACAAAGGCTTACAATTTGCAATAAGAAGCATTTAAAAGCAAAAAAAATTTAAGGAAGATCTAGGTTAACAAGACCACTTATTTTCAGTAGAACTAGCATATATTGCTAAGCTTTTTTACTTGTCAATTTTTTTCAGAAAAAGTAGAATCATAACAGAGGTGAAAATATGCAGATTTCTCATACAAAAGATACATTAAGTCAAATTTATTTAGATGCTTTAGCGATACGAAATGTCGTTTTCATTAAAGAACAACAGGTTCCCTTGGAAAGGGAAGTCGATGCTTACGAAGCAGAAACGATTCATTTTGTGCTTTATATGGATGAAGGCAAACGTCCCGCAGCAACTGTCCGCTTACTTCCTGTTGACGATAAAAAAATAAAAGTTCAACGTATGGCAGTTTTAAGCGATTTTCGTTCGATGGGACTTGGCTCAAAGGTTATGGATGCAGCCGAAGAATTCGCCAAAGAACAAGGTTACGAAACAATTATGTTAGGCGCTCAATTAACTGCAAAACCATTTTATGAGCATCTTGGTTATAGCGCTAAGGGAGAAGTTTTTCTTGATGCTGGTATCAAACATATCGAGATGTCAAAACAACTTTAAACTCCTGATAAAAAGAATCTCAGGTGGCTAAAGCTTGCTTCAAGTATAAAAATTGGATGGATAAGATCCTTTTTTAGCCCAAGATTAAGAAAATTGCAGGCTAGCCCATGGACTTTTTATAGAAATGATGGCACTCCGATTTATGAATGATTCGAAAAGGAAAACGATTATTTTAATAAAGCTGAAAAAAGAATCAATTGGAACAACAAAATTTGATTTCTTAAATAGCCGGAATCATATAAGCTATGGCATCCTAGTTCTCGAGGGCTACTTTCCGATAGTAACCCGCAAGAGACTATTCTCGAGGGTTACTTCCCTATAGTAGCTTGCAAGAGAAAATTCTTGAGGAGCAATGAAATAAAATTTTTTAAACTAAGAAAAGCAGGAAATCTCTTATTACAAAGGATTCCTGCTTTTCATTTTTTGAATTGATAAAAAAACTGTCGTCTACTAAACGACAGTTTTTTTATTTTTGTGACAATTGCTTGTAGCGATCGTACCAGACCTCGACGTAGCCATCTGAAAAAGGTCCTTTTCCATTATTGATCCAGTCTACTAAAATTTTGACATTTTCTTTCAAAATAAAATCTATATTGGCTGGATAATTCATTCGTCGACTGTGCATCTCATATTCATCCACATCTAACAAACGTTTTTCCCCGTCTGGAAATACTTTGACATCTAAATCATAATCAATATATTTCAGCGCTTCTTCATCTAATGCATAAGGTGAAGCTAGGTTACAATAATAGGAAACCCCCTTTTCTCGAATCATTGCTACTACATTGAACCAGTATTTTTTATGAAAATACACAATTGCTGGTTCTCTGGTCACCCAACGTCTTCCATCAGATTCAGTGACCAAAGTATGATCATTGACTCCAATCAATGAATATTCGCTGGTCTTTAGTACCATTGTATCTCGCCACGTACGATGCAAACTGCCATCATGTTTGTAGCTTTTAATGCTGACAAACTCTCCTTCTTTTGGAGCTCGCATAGCATCCCTTCCCTTGGCGAATATCGCATTTGTTTGGGTGTCTTATACACCGACATCTTTTATAGTATAACAATAAAATCAACATTTGCCTACAATTCTTGTTCACTTTTCTTATTTTCTACAAATTTTGCCCATATTTTTTGTTGCGGTTTTGGAAAGACAAGCGTATTAAACTCAGTTGATTTCAACCACTTCCCCTTTGTATAAGGAAAAGTAGTGGCTGAACGACCATAAAAAAGCAAAACATGCCATTTTAAGTGACTAAAAACATGTGTAATTTCACCAAAATGTCTTTTTTGCCAAACAACAGGCAATTTTTCAAACAGCAGCGGAGTTTCTTCCTCGGCCACTAAATCAAGCGATAATTGTGCCTGTTCATTCTTTTCCCAGGTTATCTTTAATTCATCATATTTTTTCTTTGATATTTCTTCAAGCGGAAATAACCACATTTTAGCCAACAGTCCTTGATCAGCTCTTTGTTCTACAAGAAACTGCTGGTGAGAATCTTCAATGATACCTGCTAAAAAATACTGGTCTTTGGGTTTTGCTTTTTTCGTCTTCACTGGAAACTCGCTTTGCCGACTTTCTTTCTTAGCAAAGCAAAAAGCTTGAAGTGGACAAGTTTCACATTTTGGGTTTACTGGCGTACAAATACTTGAGCCAAGGTCCATAAAAGCTTGGTTCATGTCCCCTGGTTTTTCTTGTGACAAAATTTTACGAGTAGCCAAATCAAAGGTTTTTCGACTTTTTGATTTGGCGATATCATCTGTGATTCCAAACAGACGACTAACTACTCGCATGACGTTTCCATCAATGGCAGGTTCAGGTAATTGAAAAGCGATACTTGCAATTGCACCAGCTGTATAGGGCCCAACTCCTTTTAGTGCTTTTATATCTTCCACAGTTGTCGGAAACTGACCATTGTGCTCTTTTACTATCTGCTGAGCAGCAACTTTCATGTTTCTTGCCCGAGAATAGTAGCCTAGGCCTTCCCAGACTTTTAAAAGTTTTTGTTCATCTGATTCGGCCAACGATTGAATGGAAGGAAATTGTTCCATGAAGCGGTAATAGTAACCAATAACCGTATCAACTCGTGTTTGTTGAAGCATAATCTCTGAAATCCATACATGGTAAGGATCTTGATCAGCTCGCCAAGGAAGATTTCTTTTTTCTGATTGGTACCAAGTTAAAAAGTCTTTTTGAAATTTTTCAATTTTTTTGTCTGACCATTTTTCCCAAGGTTTATTCTCCATCTGAAACTTCCTCATCAATAAATTTTTGAATCATGTCAGAAGAAAAACCTTTTTGAAATAGTTTTTGTTTTATTTTTGTGACTTTCGTTCGTTGATCTTTATTGTTTAAACGTCGCATTTGTTTCGTTCCTTCTTTCGTCAATGCTTCCCACTCATCTTCTTGATCAACTTCTAAGTCTAATTGATCCATTATCGATTGAATGATATCATTTGAAAAACCTTTTTGAAATAGATTTTGACGAATCTTGTCTAATAATTCTCGATGACTTTTTCCATGTGTTTGTCGAATTACTTTTTCAGCCGCATGTAAAGCTAATTCTTCTTGAATTTCAGGAAGGTAAAGGTCTAACGCTTGTTCAATTTTATCTGCTGAAATTCCCTTTCCTATTAACTCTCGTTTTATGACTTGTGGACCTTTGTCGTTTAAACGCATTTTAGTACGAACATAACTCTTAGCATAATTGTCATCATCTAAAACTTGTAACTCTTTTAACCGGTCGATTATCGCATCAACATCAGGTAAAGCCACTTCTTTTCCTTTCAAAAAAATACGAACCTCTTTTTCCGAACGTAATTGATAGCTAATATGGTTCATTGCTAACTGAAAGCCAATGTCAAAGCCAGCTTTTCTTTTGATTTCAATAAATTCATCATCGGTTAGCTCTCTGTCTTTAAATAGACGATAGGAAACCAACAGATCTTCAGAAACTCGGACCCGATCCTTATTATCAAAATGGACGATATAAAAGGCACCCTTGCCTTTTCTCACACTAGTAATTTTCATTGTATTCACCTCGAAGTAGAACATATATTCTATTATAACATATTTTTTAATGAAGCGACAAATTTGTGGTAAAATAATTTTGAATACAAAAAGGAGCGAAAAAATAAATGCCTGTAACTATCCGCGAAGGACAATCGCTTGAGTTAAGTATTAAACGTTTAGGGATCAATGGAGAAGGAATCGGCTATTACCAGCGTAAAATCGTCTTTGTCCCACAAGCTTTACCTGGTGAAAAAATAAAAGTCCAAATTACCAAGGATACACCAACTTTTGCCGAAGCCAAATTGATTCAACTCATTAAAAAAAGCCCAGACCGCATAACTCCACCTTGTCATTTTTATGATCGTTGTGGAGGTTGTCAATTGCAACATTTAACTTACCAAAAACAATTGGACTTTAAACGCGATTTGCTAAAACAAGCCTTGTATAAATACAAACCATTGGGCTATCAAAATTACCCACTCAAAAAAACGATTGGTATGAAAGATCCCTGGTACTATCGGAACAAAGCACAGTTTCAAGTGAGGTATAATGAAAAGAAAAAGCAAGCAGAAGCTGGTTTATATCAACAAAACAGTCATTTTCTAGTAGCCATTGATGATTGTATCGTTCAAGAAAAAGAGACCCAAGCAGTCATCAATACGGTCATGAGTTTAGTTAATAAATACCAATTGCCAATTTACGATGAACGTAAAAATTCAGGCATTTTAAAGACTTTGATGGTACGTACTGCCATCAAAACAAACGAATTACAACTTGTTTTTATTACTAATTCCAAAAAGCTCCCTAAGAAAAAAATATTAATCGAAGAAATTACTTCAAAACATCCCAACATTATTTCTGTCATGCAAAATGTTCAAAATAAGAAAACTTCCGTTGTGATGGGTGAAGAAATGATTCCACTTTGGGGTAAAGAAGCAATCAGAGAAGAGTTAAATGAGCTAAGTTTTGATCTTTCTGCCAAAGCTTTCTTTCAGTTAAATCCAAAACAAACTAGCATTTTATACCAAGAAGCCATTAAAGCTCTGGATATTGGTAAAAATGAAACGGTTGTAGATGCTTATTGCGGTGTTGGCACAATCGGTTTGAGCGTTTCTAAAAAGGCCAAAGAAGTACGTGGCATGGATATCACTTCTCAAGCAATCGAGGATGCCAAAATAAATGCAAAAAAAATCGATGCTAAAAATACTCATTATGAAACAGGAAAGGCAGAAATTCTTTTACCACAATGGATTCAAGCAGGATTTCGTTTCGATAGTCTAATTGTTGATCCCCCTCGTACTGGTTTGGATGATCAATTAATCAAAACAATTCTTACCAACACTCCTAAAAAAATGGTGTATATCTCATGCAATGTTTCCACACTGGCAAAAGACTTAAAAAAACTATCAAAAGTCTTTCATGTGGATTATTTACAATCTGTCGATATGTTCCCTCAAACCGCACGTTGTGAAGTCGTGGTAAAATTAAGCAAGAAGTAATCTTTTTAAAGTCTTTTAAAAAATAAGCGCTGCAAGCCAATTTGAGGCTTCAGCGCTATTTCTTTTAAAGCATATCAAACAAGGAAAGTTGGTTTTCATCAGGAAGATCTTTTAAAACACCGTTGTCAGACATATACTCGATTAATGTTTTTGATACTTTTCCTCGATTGGCCAAATCTTCTTTTGATAGAAAAATTCCATCTTTTCTAGCTTCCACGATTTGGTGAGCCACGTTGGTTCCTAACCCAGGTACTGCTCTAAACGGTGCAATCAATTGATTTCCCTCAATCACAAAATTAACAGCATCCGATTTATATAAATCGATCATTGAAAACTCATAGCCACGTTCTAGCATTTCATTAGCCAACTCTAAAACTGTTAAAAGATTCTTATCTTTTGTCGACGCATCCATCCCTTTTGAATTAATTTCTTGCATTCTTTCTTTGACTGCTGCTTTTCCTTTGCACATACTTATTAAATCAAAATCAGTAGCTCGGACAGAAAAATAGGCACAATAATAAAGAATAGGATAGTAGACTTTAAAGTAAGCAACACGTAAAGCCATCAATACATAAGCAGCTGCATGGGCTTTAGGAAACATATACTTAATTTTCAAACAAGAATCAATGTACCATTCTGGAACATCATGCTTTCTCATTTCTTCTTGCCATTCATCAGGAATTCCCTTGCCTTTTCGAACGTGCTCCATGATTTGAAAAGCAATTCCTGGTTCCAATCCAGAATGCATCAAAAATACCATAATGTCGTCCCGACAACCAATAACATGTGACAAATCCGTCGTACCATTAGAGACAAGTTCTTCTGCATTCCCTAACCAAACATCGGTTCCATGGGAAAGACCAGAAATTTGTAATAACTCCGCAAAAGTACTTGGGTGAGTTTCTTCTAACATCCCCCGTACAAAACGAGTTCCAAATTCAGGTATTCCCAATGTTCCAGTTTTCGAACCAATTTGTTCTTGGCTCACTCCTAAAACTTCGGTACCTTCAAAAATTTTCATCACTTCAGGATCATCAGTAGGAATTGTTTTAGGCTCGATGCCGGATAAGTCTTGCAACATCCGTATCACCGTGGGATCATCATGTCCTAAAATGTCTAGTTTTAAAATATTATCATGGATAGAGTGAAAATCAAAATGGGTCGTTCTCCATTGCGCCTCTAAATCATCGGCGGGATATTGAATGGGTGTAAAATCATAGACATCCATATAATCGGGAATAACAATAATTCCACCCGGGTGTTGCCCTGTCGTTCTTTTGACACCAGCTGCCCCTTTTGCTAAACGATCAACCTCAGCAGTTCTAAACTGCAAATTATGATCTCTTTCATAGCCCTTCACAAAACCAAAAGCCGTTTTATCTGCAACTGTACTGATGGTCCCAGCTTTGTATACATAATCCTCTCCAAATAATACTTTTGTATAATTATGTGCTTCTGCTTGATAATCACCAGAAAAGTTCAAATCGATATCAGGAACTTTATCGCCATGAAAGCCCAAGAATGTTTCAAAGGGAATATCATGGCCATCTTTTTTCAAGCGTGTCCCACATTTAGGACAGCTTTTTTCTGGCATATCAAAACCAGAACCGTAAGAACCATCCTCATAAAACTCAGAATACTTACAATTAGGACAATGATAGTGTGGAGCTAATGGATTCACTTCTGTAATCCCAGTCATGGTAGCTACCAAACTAGAGCCAACCGAACCACGAGAGCCAACCAAGTACCCATCTTCATTACTTTTATGCACTAACTTTTGGGCAATTAAATAGATAACGGAGAATCCATTGCCAATAATCGACTTCAATTCTTTTTCTAATCGTTTTTCAACAATTTCTGGTAACGGATCACCATACAATTCTTTGGCCCTTGTATAACTCAGGTCGGTAATTTCTTCTTCAGAACCAGGAATTTTTGGAGTATACAATTTATCTTTGACAGGAATCACCTTGTCACAACTATCAGCAAGTGCATTAGGAGTTTCCACGACCACTTTTTGGGCCATTTCTTCACCAAGAAATTGAAACTCTGTCAACATCTCATCTGTCGTCCGGAATTGAACTTTAGGAAGGCGATGACGGTTCAGTGGATTGGCACCACCCATTGAATTGATTAATATTTTACGATAAATACTATCTTCTTCATTTAAATAATGCACATTTCCTGTTGCTACAACCGGTTTGTTCAATTCTTGTCCGATTTGAATCAATTTTTTAATGATATCTTCTAAATCTTCTTCATTTTTCACTAATTCTTGTTCGATTAAAGGCGCATAAACGGGTTTGGGCATTACTTCGATATAATCATAAAACTTGGCTTTCTCACGAGCTTCTTCATAGCCCTTTTGCATCATCGCAACAAAGACTTCTCCTTTGTCACAAGCCGTGCCAATCAATAAGCCTTCTCGCAACTTCACTAATTCAGATCGAGGAATTCGTGGTTTTTTATCATGAAAATACTTCACGTTTGACATTGAAATCAGTTTAAATAGATTTTTCAACCCGTCTTGTGTCTTTACTAGAATAGTTGCGTGAAAAGGCCTGGCAGCCTTGATAGAATTTGCACTTCCGACATGGCGGTTCAAATCATCATGATAATTCATATCATGCTTTTCCATCGCTTCTTTGACAAACATCCAAGCTAGATGTCCGGTAGCTTCAGCATCAAAAATTGCCCGGTGATGTTGTTCTAAGGAAACTCCAAATTTCTTTGTTAAAACACCTAGTCCAAATCTCTTGAACTCTGGGTATAAATATCGTGCCAATTCTAATGTATCAATGACAGGGTTTATGGCTTCAGGTATTTGATGTCGTTTATAACTCATATTTAAAAAGCCCATATCAAAAGAGGCATTATGAGCCACTAAAATAGCATCTTTGGAAAACTCTTTAAACATATCAAGAACTTCTTTTTCACTTTTTGATCCACGAACCATTTCATCAGTTATTCCTGTCAAATTGACCGTTGTCGATGATAATGGATGTCCTGGATCGATAAATTCATCAAAACTTTCCTCGACATTTCCTTTATTCATCTTTACAGCAGCCAGTTCAATAATCGTATCATACACGGCAGAAAGTCCGGTGGTTTCCACGTCAAAAACAACATAAGTCGCATCAGTTAAAGGAACATGTTGGGGGTTGTAGGCCACTTCGACACCGTCATCAATTACATTGGCTTCAATACCATAAATAACTTTAACTCCTGCTTTCTCGCCAGCTT
>Ga0079226_10003765_pt1 | contig 11634 bp, 11 predicted proteins | sample Poulit2014_FD_76345 | JGI IMG/M metagenome (GOLD analysis project Ga0079226, IMG submission 76345) | Agricultural soil microbial communities from Georgia to study Nitrogen management - Poultry litter 2014 | ecosystem: Environmental > Terrestrial > Soil > Agricultural land | place: USA: Georgia...
TTAGTACAATTCATGATGTTTAATCAGAAATTAGCCAAAGAAAACAATCTATACATGCCTTCAATGATTCACCCAGAACATTACTATTTTGATGCTGACAAGTCTGGTAAGCAAGTCATTATCGAAACATTTGGTATGTATAAGGATCCTTCATATCTTGACTTAAAGCCCGGCAAGATTGAACCTGATTTTTCAGTAAAACCTAAAGAAAATGCTGATATCGTCATGGCTGGAAACACATTCTTAAAGAACACTGGCTTGGATACTAAGATGTTGGGAATGCACCAACTAACAGGTACAGAAGACGGTATGAAAATCAAATTAGGTGTTTTGCTGCCGGAAGGTGCTCCTAAAGATATCGCCGATGGTCATAAGTGGCACTTGATGGTTGAATTTAACAATGGGCTACACATTGCTGCCCAACAACATCCATCATTTATTCAAACAAGAGCGTTGGAAACAGCCATCCATCACATGGCAAAGAAGAATTAATTAGTTGTAACACAAAACAGTGCCGAACGATCATACGTTCGACACTGTTTTTTCTTTATGACAACTTAATTTTTTCGAGCAACTATCGAAAATGTTAATGGAATTTGTGGATAGCCTGCTGGCAATACCCATCCTTCTTTATCACGATCAAAAGTAAGCATTGGTAGTGCTTGCCAATCTGTTTCTCGATGTTCCCCCAATGATTCAATTACTAAACCAGCTTCCCGTAATGCTGAAATAATTTCTTGAAAATCATGTGCCCAATTATGATTACGTTGATGAGTTAAGGTTTGTTTTTCAGAACTATCCGTCACAACTGTATATGAAGTATCGGCATCATATGAAGACTCAGTACCACTAAAATAATCGTTCTTTATGGTCATCCCCTCATTATCAAGGTCAAATAATAATGGATGGTTATCGCGAATCATAAAGATTCCGTTGGGCGCTAATAAATCAGCAATTGATTCTGCCCAATCTTTTAAATCAGGTAACCATGTAATCGTGCCTGCACTAGTTATCACGACATCAAATTGTCCTAATTTATCTGGTAAAGCAGTGGATGCGAAACGTGCATCCCTTTCAACATAGGTAACAGCAGCGCCTGCCTGTTTCGTTAACCGACGTGCATATTCTAATGAACGTGGTGAAAAGTCAAGCCCATAAACCGCTTGTGCGCCTAGTCGCCACCAACTAATCGTATCATTACCAATATGGCATTGTAGGTGCAATAATCGTTGCCCTGTCAGCGACTGCTGTGGTAAAAATGGCTGTAGCACATCTAAATCACGCTTAACTGTACCAGTAATGGCCGATGAATCATTAACAAACTCATCTAAGTCACCATAACCCCCATTTGCGTGAACATTTGCGCGATCTTCCCAACTTGCTAAATTATCACTAATATCATTTTGTTTTGTCATAAGCTCCCCCCATTTATTGATGACTTAGTTATTTGGCATGCCGCCAATCAGGATCCATTATCATGCGAGCCACAATTAATCCAAGTGGCAGGCACAAAACAATCATCATAGCCGAAACGAACCATTGAGCACCATTGGCAATACTTCCCACACCAATATAATACATCGCCCGGTACATGTATAACCCAGGCACCATAATCACAATAGCCGGTACGGTCAATGAAATACGGGGATATCCCATTCGTTTATGGAATAATGATGCTAAGATACCCGCAGTTAATGCACCAATGAAAGCCGCTGCTGCCGCAGGAAGTGATGTTAAGTCAACTAATTCAAGACGAAGGGTGTTAGCAACCGCTCCAATCAAGCCGGCCGTTGCAGCCATCTTAACTGGACTGTTAAACATAATCGAGAAACCAAATACCCCACAAAAACTCGCTGGAATTCTAAATAGGCAAATCAACCATGGACCTAGTCCTAATGGTAAAAAACTGTCTGGCTTTAAATCACTAGCTAACGCCACTAACCAGCCGACTAGTGTTGCAATAACAATGATAGATACGGCATGTACCAATCGCTCAATACCCGACCGCATATCTGACTTAGCTAAATCTAACCCACTAGTAATAAAAGGAAATCCTGGAATCGCAAATAACATTGCCCCAATATAACCAGCTTCATGACCCACATTGATGTTGAAAAGTAACTCAAGTCCTCGTGAAAAGATCAAGTACGTTAAACAAGCCACTGCAACACCCGCAGCTAAACCGGCAAACAAAGTTAAATGCTTACCGTTCATTTTGGCTCGCGTATAATTACCTAATCCGGCACCGAAAAAGCTACACAACATTTCTACAGGACCACCACCTAGTAAGAACACGAAGGAACAACAGGCCAATGCCGCAGCTAACCCCAGCAAGACTGGTGTATAATTACCTTTTTTGGCATTAATTTGATCCAGCAGTCGATGAACATCTTTTACTTTCAGGAAAGCCCCTTCGTTTTGAAACATGGTCACAAACTGTTGCATATTAGTCAGCTTATCGGTATTTACGCCACTAGATTTTAATGATAACGACTCCGTGTAACTATTCACGCCATCAAAACATGTATATGAAATGGAAATCAAGCCAATATCTGCTGAACAATATATTTTTAAAATCCGTGCCATTGTGTTCATTGCTTCACGGACACGCCAAGCTCCCGTTCCACAAGACAGCATGATTAATCCTACTCGACCAACAATAATGGTCTTTTCTTTCAGCGATGCATTAATGACTAACTGATTGGCTTCTTTATCAGCAAGTTCCTTCCAAGGAATTTGCATATGATTAGCCATTAGTCCACCATCTTTTTCTACCATTTTTAAAAGCCTTCTTCGTTGTACATCAATTTTCAATACTTTTTATTGTAACATAGCTTTTCTGCATGACTGATATTTCTTAACTAGCTGTCTCAAAGTGTAATTATTTGCAATCTAAAAATGTCACTCCTACAATAAAAGTAGAGATAGTGATAAATTTATCAATCTCTAAATCACACAGTTTAGGAGGAAGTTATTATGGCAAACGAATTATCAGATCGTTTTAATGGTATGTTTCATGATTGGGATCACTTCTTTAATGATTTTAATCATCTAATGCCTGCATTTAGTGCTGAGAGTCAGCAGTTGAAGAGTGATGTTGTAGATTTAGATGATCATTATGAAGTATCAGTAGATGTTCCTGGAATTAATAAGAAAGATATTAATTTAAGCTATCAAGGTGATACGTTAACGGTTACCGCTACAAGACACTCTTCTAATACTGAAAAAGACGACAAAGGCAATATCATAACCCACGAACGTACGGAAGGTCGTGTACAACGGAGTTATTATTTACCTGAGGTTGCGCTAGATAAAATCAAGGCACAAGTTGATGATGGTGTGTTAAAAATTACATTACCAAAGTCAGAAAACAGCGACAAGCAACAGATTACGATTGACTAGTCAATCAGTTTAAAACTAAAAAGCAAGCGCACAAAGTTGTGCGCTTGCTTTTTTACTACTTATTAATTAACTGTTGCAATAACTCCACATAACCATATTGTTGGTTTATTTTTCCTAATAACTCATCATCATGAGTATGCGCTACCCCATCAAATAATATTTCTTGATACAAATTCAAATATGGTAAAACTGATTCTTTCGCATAATCTAATTCTTGGGTCAAATCATAACCCACTTTGCGGAAAGTCACTTCTGCCAAACCAGCATCATCAATTTCCAAAATTGCGTATTGTGCTCGTCGATCAGCATTCAAACGTCCATATTTAAAAAATGGTTGTCCGACAGACCCTGGGTTAATAACCATTTGGTCTTGGCTACTATAACGTAACATTTGATGATGGACATGCCCATATACCGCAATATCAGTTGTCTGGTTTAAAAATAACTCATCAAAATGACTCGTAGCTGCATCTGCTAATAATGCTGGTCCTGAATTAAGCGTATTCAAATTATGTGACAGGTTGATTGACAAGCCATTAACCTCTTTGGTTGTATGAATCGGCAATGATTTTAGTTTGTTTTGGTAGTCAACTTTCAAATGTTCAGCCACATATTGGCCAAGTAATCCAATATAAACGTCCGATGGATCATCAAAATGGACCCCCACTTTTTTCTGCTGGACATCTAAAAAGCAATCATCCCAGTTCCCCCTAATATAAACAGACGTATTAATGTTTTCTAATAGCTCAAACACTTCATTAGTTGCCGGTCCAGGCATGACAAGATCACCTAAAAACCAGCAGTCGTCAATAGCTTGCTTAGATAAATCTGCAATCACTGCTTTTAACGCGGTCTGATTGCCATGAATATCCGATAATAAAGCAATTCTTTTTGTCATTTTTTACGACCCTTTCAAACATTATTTCTTTACTGGTCCCTTGACGGCCGTTTGTAATCCTTCGTTAATAGTTTCTGCATAGATAACATCACCGGCATGTCTACCTGCAAAATGGACCCCATCAGTACCTTCAAAGACCTCTGGATGTTTTTGCGCCTTCTTTTGCCAATCAGCAACCGTCACATAATCATATTTTTGAGGTAACGACCGTTCAAAATCTGCTAATTTTGAAGAATTCCAAGTATCATCTGCACGACGATCATATGGTGTTACAATGATCAAGCGATGACCAGGCGCTAAGTCATGAACCAATTTATTTAATTGTTCTTGACTACCCGCTAAGGCATTTGTGCCAATACAGATAACAACATTTTGCCGCAAGATTTTATTAGATTGTGCTCGCATCATCACTTGATAGGCCAAATCCATCGTACGTTCGCCAGCAGCATCGACCGTGCTATCCGCAACATTTTTTTGTAGATAATCACGGGTACCTAATGTGACGCTATCGCCAATAACAGAGACGCCTTTAGGAATTGTGGCCGCTTTTTTATTTTCTTTAGCTAATTTTTGTTGCTTAATAGATGCCGCAACAACATCTTTCGTTGTATTCAAATTATCTCGTGCTTGATAAAGGCTCCCCGTCCACAAACGTTGTTCCAGACTCGTTAAGTTTGGCGCTTGATAGATGGTATACCCGGTAACACCTAATAAAACAATGGTGACTAATAACATCAACGATTTCACTTTAGGTAGTGTGTTCACTTTTTTGATAGCATGGGGATGCTTACCAGCCAAAATTGGCTCAATAATATAATACGAAATTGCTGAGCAAGGCACTCCAATCGCAACAGTCAAGATAACTGCCCAAAATACACTGGTCATTTGTGAAAAAATAACAAATAACGGCCAATGGTACAAATACATACTATAACTGATATCAGCAATAAACGTCGCCCACTTAGGCTCATCGATATTTGGTGTGACTTGGTGTAACGTACGTGCTTTGACAATTGCAAAAGCAGATATAACACTTGCCAATAATAGACCACCTAAATAAGTGAAGTGGCTATCAAATGTCATCACGTATCCCAGTACACCCAAAATAATGAATGCTCCCGATATTTCAATGACTGTTGTCAATGGTTTTGCGTGCTTCAACTGTTTCATGAACCGTCGTGGTATTGATTGAATTCCAGTCAATGTCGCAGTAAGTGCACCAACAAAAAAGGGAAAACAATGCGTCAAACTTGAAAAATAGACGGCCGAGTAATCCGTTAGACCGAAGCTCCGCAACCCCATGACGCTAACACTAATAATAATGACAATCATCGACAACATTGATAACCGAACCCGAAAAGTCTTCAGTGCTTCACCTTGGCTCAACTGCGAATGACGAAGCCTTTTAGCAATCAGCGCAACTACTAATCCCCATAAAATATAAAAATGCATTTCAACCGCTAAAGACCAAGTATGCACAAATAGATGAGGAATAAACTTACTTTCGTAGCTACCAGTTGCAATTTCAAAATAATTTGTCGTAAATCCGATAGCTGCTGCCACCTGTTTACCTAAACCAGTAATATAATCCGGACTCACAAAATATGTAAATGGTATCACCACCAAAATTGATAACAATAATGGAGGCACGATGCGATTAAATCGGCGTTGGTAAAACTTTATTAATTTGAACTGACGTGATTTGGCAAACTCATCAATCATCAAAGCCGTAATCAAAAATCCTGAAAAAGTAAAGAATATATCAACACCAATGAAGCCACCTGAATAAGCGTTCGAAAAGAAGTGATAAGACAATACTGCTAACAAACCGGCAATACGGACAAAACTAAACCATTTAATGCGCATTGATCAATTCCCCCTTTTTGAAGGTTGCTTGATAACTTTGCTTGTTCATTTTTAAAACGCCTTGCCCATGCGGTAAATTCTTTTTAAACTGGCCCTTAAATTCCCAATGATTATGAGAAATAAATCTACCTTGCCCATTAAATTGCCCATTAGTAAAATGACCCACGTAGGTATCGTCATTTTTAAATTTAACGGTTCCCTGCCCGTTAAATTTTTGTTTAAACATACTGCCCTGATAAATAATACCGCCATCATCAATTGATAAGCGCTGATTGTGTTTTGGCTTATCAGGAAGCAAACTATATACCGCCGCAATTAACAACACAACGATAACTAACCCTTGTATGATGTTTTTTAGTTTCATAAATACTCCTCAATTTTTCAACCCCATCATTAGTTTATATTAATAATAGAATACATCACGCTACTTGCATAGCGCTTTCAAATTACCTATAACTTATTTAAAAAACAACAAACAAAAGGCAGACCAGTTGGAGCTAGTCTGCCTTATTAAAATCCTTTTATTATTTGCTAATCCACGAAAAGATTCATAATCTGTTGAATCGTCAATTGATCTTTGTCAGCGCCTCTAACATCTAAAGTGATCTGCCCATCATGCAATACTACTAAACGGTTACCGTATTTTAGGGCATCTTCCATATGATGAGTGATCATTAAGCAAGTTAACTTTTGTTCAGCGACTGTTTGACTTGTTTGTTCCATTAAGGCAGCACTCGTTTTTGGGTCAAGTGCTGCTGTATGTTCATCCAGCAACAAAATATCTGGACGATTTAATGTGGCCATTAAAAAACTTAAAGCTTGACGTTGTCCACCAGATAAATTCTCAGTCGGGGTATCCAGGCGTTGTGCTAACCCATTTCCCATGCCGGCTGCTAATTTTTTAAAACGCTCCTTATTCCCACGTAAATTACGGAACTGTAAGTTGCGTCTTTGACCACGTTTTGTAGCTAATAGTAGATTTTCAGCAACTGACATTCTTGGAGCAGTCCCCATCTTTGGATCTTGGAAAACACGGCTTAAAAACTTTGTCCGTTTTTCAACTGAAGTCCGACTGATATCTTGCTCATTATGCAAGACTTGGCCTGCAGCTGGTAAAATGTCACCTGAAATGGTATTGAATAAGGTAGATTTACCAGCCCCATTTGATCCGATGACGGTAATAAAATCACCAGGATAAACAGTTAAATTTAGGCCCTTTAATATTTTCGTTTGATTGGGTGTATGACGATTTACAATCGTGGAAACATCCTTCAATTCTAGAACTGCTTGATTACTACTTGTCATTTGTACTGAGCCCCTTTCGTAAAATATCATTTAAATGCAACGCATTGCGTAAATTAGGTAACATCATACTGAGTGCTAAGATGATTGCAGAAATTAAGTTTAAATCGTTGGTTGAAAAACCAAGTTGCAAGACCAACAACAGTACAAAACGGTAGATAATACTACCAAGTGCAACGGCAACTAAACGTTGATTTAAGGTCAATTCACCGAATACTACTTCACCGATAATAATCGAAGCTAATGCGACTACAATGATACCAATTCCCATGTTGGCATCGGCATAGCCATTACTTTGTGAAATCAAAGCACCACATAACCCAACTAAACCATTAGATAATGTCAAACCTAAGATGGTCATGTTGTCAGTATTGATTCCCTGTGAACGTGCCATCTTCTTATTATCACCCGTTACAATGAAAGCCTGGCCAAGATTCGTTGCTAAAAACAATATCACTAAAATAGTAATGCTAATAATGGTAATGCCACCAATAATAATGCTGTCAAAATACTTAGGCAAAGTTTGGAAAAAGTTAGCTGAGAAGAAAGTCGTTTTCCCAATCAAAGAAACATTAGATCCGCCCATGATACGCAAGTTGACCGATAAAGAACCAGTCATAACTAAAATTCCAGCCAACAAAATGGGAATCTTACCTTTGGTATATAGCAAACCCGTAATTAGACCCCCAGCAGCTCCGGCTAGAAAGCCGTACAGTGTCGCTAACATAGGCGAAGCCCCGTTGGTAATGGCAGTAACAGTGACAGCAGCCCCAAGGGGAAAAGTTCCTTCAACCGTCATATCTGGAAAATCCAAGATTCTGAAGGTCAAAAATAAAGCGACCCCTAAAATGGCCCAGAGTAACCCTTGTCCGATACTTGATGTGATTAAACTCATTTGATTACCCTCCCATTTTTGTGTGCTTGTTGCATGATTTTTTCTGGTATTTGAATGTTTAATTTATCAACTTGTTTTTGATTGATCACGTATTTACCTTTAACAACATATTCGACTGGATAGTTCGCAGGCTTTTTACCATGTATCACTTTAGCGGCCATATGTCCTGCTGTACGACCTAAGTCATGTTGGTCGATGGCGTAAGAAGCAGTACCGCCGTCAGCAACCATGGTATCAGCAGCAGGGAAAACCGCTTTGCCAGCTTGATTTGCATTGTTAACCAATGTCTTCATCGATGAAGCAACACCGTTATCTTGCGGTGCATAAATGACATCAACATCACTGGCCATCTGTTGGCTAATTTGTTGCATATCATTAGTATTAGCAATCGTATACATTTTTGGCTGTAAGCCGGCTTTTTTAACGAGCTTTTCAAACTTTTTTGCATTACTCTGACCACCAGAATCAGAAGACGTGTAGACCACACCGATTTTTTTGGCTTGTGGCATGACGTCTCGTATCAATTGCAACTGTTTATCTAAGGGAGAGTCACCCGAAGAACCCGTTACGTTCGCACCAGGACGCTTTTCTGACTCAACTAGCCCCCCGCCAACTGGATTACTAATTCCGGCCATCATAACAGGTGTTGTCTTATTAGCTGCGTTTACCAGTGACTGAGCGGCTGGCGTTGCGATACCAAATAAAATATCATCACGATTTGCCAATTGTTGTGCCATCGTCTTCAGATTACTTTGATCTCCCTGAGCATTTTGAAATTCAACTTTGATGTTTTTCCCCTCTTTAAAACCTTCGTCTTTCAAACCACTGATAATTCCCTGGTGGATCTGATTCAAAGCTGGATGACTGACTAATTGTAAAATACCAACCTTGATTACTTTGTGCTGGGCTAACTTATTATTTGCATTTTGTGCTGGCTGAGTTACCAAGGCAAACCCTAAGAAAACTAAGATTGCCCCGATAAACGTAATCATTCGTTTCATTTCATTCACTCCAATTCATAGATTATTAGGTAAATTTGACAAAAAAATAAGGGCAAACCAGCATACTCTGGTTTACCCTAAAAATGGTTACGCCAAAGCCTGCTATGTTGGACCATGCAGACTTTGACAAACGAAAAAGAAGTCGACACGGATACAAACTGTTTGCCAGATCGTACCCATTATCGGAATTACGACCTTAAGTGTCGGCTTTGCCAAGCCATATTCAAACTGTTATTAACTGACTTTTGCATTCTCTTTCGTCCTTTCTACTTATTGATTGCCTTAAGTTTAGGCAAAGTTTTATGAGTTGTCAAGTACAAAAAGGAAAATACGATTAAATAAAATGAAAAATCACTCATATTAATCAGTGAAAAAAGCAATAGCTGTCATCTCAACAGAGATAACAACTATTGCTTCATTTTTTATTTCAGTAGTGTCTGAACTAATAGATTCAGCTATTAGTAGATTTCCCACCACTTCTTCTTTGAAGACTTTCCAAGTCCAGGGTTGAAACTGTTCGTTGGATCGTTCTTCTTGTAGTGCTCAAGCAATGCAGGAGCTGCTTCATACAAGTGACCAACGTTGTGCTCAGCTGGGTAGATCGCACCACGCTTATCAAACAACTTCAACATTTCCTTCTTTAACTCATGACCATCAACACCTGGCTTCAAAATGTAGTCTTGGTGCATAACGTGATCAAGGAAGTGACCGTAGTACAACTTGTATTCGATCTTGTCATCAATTTCCTTTGGTAGGTGCTCGAACCAGTCATCATCATTACGACGTAGCGCAACGTCAATTGGCAAAATATCAATTGAATCTTGCTTTAATTCTTGGTAACGAATAGGAACTGATGCCGTTACGTAACGGTGCAATGAAGCCTTGTTTGTCTCATCGGCATTAGCCTCAAAGAAATCACCTTCTTCTTCCTTGAAGAATTCAGTCAAGTATGCACGAGCTTCGTCAATACCTGCTCCTGACATCTTCAATTGCACGTAGTGATCAAAACGGTTCGCATAATCCTCAATACGCTTTGGCAATTGGTTAGGGAACAAATGTCCAGCCTTTTGCAAGAAACGATCTGGGAAGTATGGCTTAAAGAACGGTACATGACCAAGCATACGTTCAGCAGATGCCTTCATACCGAACATTGTAGGTAACATGCCTGTTCCTAGCTTGTCGATAACCATTAATGAATCCTTACCATAAATCTTGGCCAATTCATAGGCTGTTTTGTGCATGTACTCACCTGATACTGGTAAGTTCTTAAATTCAGCCAAAATGTGACGACGCATCTTTTCTAGAACAGCTGGTGAATTAGTTCCAATGTAGAACACTTGTGATTGACCTGCTGATGGATAAGTATCCAAACGAACAGCAAATGTTGCGACCTTTCCAGCAGCACCTGATGCTTCGTACAATCCCTTAGGATCTGCATTATAACGCGTTGGCATATCTGAATCCACATCACGAACACGCTTCTCATAATCACGGTTGTGTCCAACACGCTCATCAGAACTTGGCACCTTGTTCAAATCAAAACGACGGTTTGCAAGGTTATCCAAAATTTCTTCTGGTGTGTCACCAAGATCAATACCCAAGTGATTTACCAAGTGTAATTCATCATTTTCATCAATTCGTGCATACAAAGCCAACTCAGTATAAGCTGGTCCACGTTGAATCAACGCGCCACCTGAATTGTTGTTAATTCCACCAATAACTGATGCACCTAATGTTGATGAACCGATAACAGAATGTGGCTCACGATTTAATGGCTTCAATAACTTTTCCAAGTTGAACAAAGTTGTTCCTGGGAAGGCAATAACTTGCTTTCCTTGGTTGATCAATTGCAAGTCTTTCATGCGGCTACCTTTAACGATAACAACATCACGATCATAACCTTCTGTAGGTGTTGAACCCTCTGTCAAACTAGTATTTGAAGCTTGCATAAGAATGATAATATTATCTCTATGCAAAACTTGCAAAACCTTCCACATTTCAACAAGAGTTCCTGGCATAACAACTGCTAGTGCCTCTCCGTAACCTGAACGATATCCTTGACGATAACGCAATGATTTGGCCGCGTTAGTCACAATATTGTGGCTACCGACAATGGCCTTTAAATCCTCCACCGTAGACATAAAACTAACCTACCTCCTAAAGTTGTACAATATATAATTATAATATACCACTTTTCTTAGCTTTTAAAACGAAAAATTTGTGAAATTTAGCAACCTACAATTGTACTATTTTTCACAATTAAAGGTCAA
>Ga0079226_10003766_pt1 | contig 11631 bp, 10 predicted proteins | sample Poulit2014_FD_76345 | JGI IMG/M metagenome (GOLD analysis project Ga0079226, IMG submission 76345) | Agricultural soil microbial communities from Georgia to study Nitrogen management - Poultry litter 2014 | ecosystem: Environmental > Terrestrial > Soil > Agricultural land | place: USA: Georgia...
AGATGTTCTGTTTGATCATCCATATCAAGATTGGATAAAGTAGCTAATTGACTATCTGTCGCTTCACCTAGTCGCTGATAATCTGATGAGACAGTTTGGCTTTGAAGCATTTCTTTTTCTAAAGCATGCCCTTCGATATCAAGCTTAGGCAAGATGCGATCGAGCCATTTCGGAAGATACCAAGATGCGTCCCCGAATAATTTCGTAAGTGCAGGTATTAAAGTTAAACGAACGATAAAGGCATCAAATAACACACCAAATGCGAGCGCAATACCAAGTGATTTAATGATAACATCATCTTGGAATACAAAAGCAATAAATACGCTGAACATGATTAAGGCTGCTGCTACAATAACCGGTCCACTTTCTTTAATCCCTACTTTAATCGAATGGTCATTATCATGTGTTTTACTATATTCTTCATGAATTCGTGTCATTAAGAAAAGCTCATAGTCGATAGCTAGCCCAAATAGCAACCCAATAACTATTACAGGTAAGAAGGCAAGCAATGGCCCAGGCGTATCAACTCCAAACAACCCACTTATAAAGCCATCTTGCATAATGAGAGTTGTAAATCCTAATGTCGCAGTTAGAGAAAGAACAAAACCTAATACTGCTTTTAACGGAATAATAATTGATCTAAATACAAGCATTAATAACACAAAAGCCAATGCCACAATAACGCCAGAGAATACTGGAATGGCATCATTAAGTTTTTCTGACATATCAATGTTGATCACACTTTGTCCAGAAATTTCGGTATCAAAGTTATATAAATCTTTTGCTTGATTACCATAATCACGTAAGTCATGAACAAGATTATTCGTTGACTCTGCATTTGGCCCTTCATCAGGAATAATTGCTACCAATGCATAGTCATTAGTTTCATTTAATATCGCTGGAGCAACAGTATCAACATTATCCATGTCGTTAATATCATCAATCATATTTTGTAAATCTTGATTTAATGCATCTTCGTCTTGCTTATCTTTTGTGTTGACTAACATAGCAATTTGTCCATTATATCCTTCACCAAAATCGTCTGAAATAATTTCATACGCTTTGTGTTGTGTTGTATCATTTGGCTTCATGCCATCATCTGGCAAGCCTAAACGCATATGTGACATAGGTATAATCGCTATGGCTAGAACAATCAAACTGAGAAACACAGCTAATACTGGTTTACCTACAACGAATTTTGACCAAGGCGACTCCACTTCATCTTTTGGCGCTACTTTGCTTGGCTTTGGTTGTGTCCGTTTATGGAAAATGCTAATAAAAGCAGGTAATAAAGTAAGCGCACTTAGCACAGCAACAAAGACACTAATTGCAGATGAGAAACCCATCACTGCTAAGAAATCAATACCCACAAGTGATAAACCACAAACCGCAATAATTACGGTAATACCAGCAAAGATAACAGCACTTCCTGCTGTCCCCACCGCTAAACCAATCGCCTTAATATGGTCTGATTCTGTTCTAGCAATTTGTCTGTATCTAAATAAAATGAATAACGCATAATCAATACCGACTGCCAGACCAATCATAATCGCAAGGGTTAATGTGACGTTTGGAATATCAAAAGCATAAGTTAATAACGCAATCGTCCCTACACTTGAGCCTAAGCCGAGCAATGCACTAATAATTGGCATACCTGCGACAATAAGTGAGCCAAACGTAATTAATAATACAATAAACGCTATAGCGACACCAACAACTTCAGCAAGTCCACCAAATTCTAAATCTTCCATACCGCTTCCGGTCAGTTCTGTTTGAAGCATATGGTCATCTTTTAAATTATCTAATTCTCGTTCTACATTTGTTCTAGATGATTCTTTTAAAGATGTTTGCGCTGTAACGTAATTTATATCAGCAAACGCTGTTGTTTCGTCTTCGTTAATTTGCTGAGCCTCATAAGGGTCTGTAATGTTTGCTACATAATCGTCATTTTTCTTGATATCATCTAAAGTCGCCTGGATATCTTTTTTGGTATCTTTTTCTGTAATACCATTATCTGTGTTTGACTTAAAAACAATACGTATCGAAGCTTTTTCACTATCTTGATTAAATTTGTCTCCGATTTTTTCGTTCGTATCGATTGATTCTAAATCATTCATTTTAATATCGTTATCAAATTCAGGAGTGTTTAAAGTTAGTGGTGTAATAATTCCTATTAATAACACTAACCAAATAAGGACACTCCACCATTTGTGTTTTGCGAAAAAAGAACCTAGTTTGTATAAATAATTAGCCAAAATACTACCTCCTACAAAAAAACATATAATTTAGATAAATAATGTGCTTCTCACCCTATAACAGGTTACAATTAATACGATACAAATAATAGAGTTAATTTTATTAATCTATATAGTTACACTACAAATAAGGAGAAATGTAGATTGAATCAGAATGACTTGCGCGTGATTAGAACAAAAAACTTACTTTCTACGTCTTTATTTCAATTATTAGAAAAAAATGGGTTAAGTTCTATCACTATTAATATGATTTGTGACAATGCTTTAGTTCATCGCACTACTTTTTATAAACATTTTTACGATAAGTATGATTTATTAATTTATCTGTTTAAAGGCTACTCAAAAGACTATTTCGCATTAGATATAAAAAAACGAATTAATTCTCCCTTGGAATCTATGGATTATATTATTACGTCAAACAACCAAAGCATTTTAGCAAAACAAAAAGATGAAGCAGAATTTCATAAAACATTAGCTGACTACTTTGTTAATGTCTTAGAAAATGATATCAAAGAAAATATCCACCGGTTCCAAATAGATCCTGAGGTCCCTGAGAGTTTGATTATCTATATTTATCAAGCGAATCTTGATGCTATTTTAAAATGGGTACGCGAAAATAAAATCGAAAAAACTTCTCAAGAGTTGGACCGAATATTCCATATTATGATTAACATGGAGATTTAAATGTTTTTTCTGAATTAATCTTATTACAAAATTAGCATTTAATAAAAAAAAAGTCTGTCTTTTGAGACAGACTTTTTTTAAGTAGCTAAGCTTATTTTCAAAAGGTTTTACAATATTTCGATTCGTTTAGAATAAGCTTCTTCAGATTCTTTGATTGGCATTTCAATTTTTAATATGCCATCGTTTAATTCTGCTCTTATCTCATCTTTATCTACGCCGCTAACATAAAACCTTCTAACTGCTTGCCCAGTATGTCTTTCACGTCTAATAATCTTGCCCTTCTCTTTCACTTCATCATTTGTTTCTTTTTCTGCTCGGATTGTTAAATAACTGTGATCGTAATCGACTGATATTTCATCTTTTTTATAACCTGGTAATTCTGCTTCAACTAAATATTTATTATTTACCTTTTTCACGTCTGCTTTAAAATTTGCAAGTTTACTATCTATTGTTGAAACTCCTTGGTCCCATAATTCATTCACAGGTTGAAACATCCGGTTAAAAATATCCATTCTTTCATCATCGCGTCCTGGTTTAATTTCAAACATATACATTTCCTCCTTGGTATATTTTATAGAATTACTTTCACTATCTTTAATATACCTTTATTTATTATTTTTTAAACATATTTTTCATACTAAAAAATAAAAATATGACTCGAATAATTAAGTTTGTTTGAATAATTTAAAAGTAGGGAATGGAATATTAAAATAACTACCGCTTGTATTATATATTTATTTCCGTGAAAGGAGCATATTTATGAAAAAATTATTAAAAAAGTTTTCCCGCCAACAGATTGGTCTTGTCTTAGGCCCTCTTTTATTTTCCATTATACTTTTTATACCTGACTTAACAGGATTACCTCTTGCTCCGCGTGCCGTGTTAGCTGTAACAGGTTGGACAGCTACATGGTGGGTTACAGAAGCAATTCCAATTTATGCCACTTCGTTTTTACCTTTGATTTTACTGCCAATGACAGGGGGTACAGACCAAGAAACTGCAACAATGGCTTATGGTAACCCAATAGTCTTTATGTATATGGGTGGGTTTATTATTGCTTTAGCAGTTGAAAAATGGGATTTACACAAACGGATTGCTTTAACGATTATTTCTTTTATCGGAACAAGCGGTAAAAAAATAATTCTAGGCGTTCTGATTGCTACTGCTTTTTTATCGATGTGGATTTCTAATGCGGCAGTTGCTCTAATGATGCTACCGATTGCATTAGCACTTATTTCACAAGTTAAAGAGCAGGATGTAATGAAAGATGAATCACTTGATTCGTTTGCTAAAGGATTATTATTAACAGTAGCTTACGCCGCTTCTATTGGTGGTTTAGCAACAATTATTGGGTCAGTACCCAACGCAGTTCTTGTCGGTATCGCAAATAGTACGTTAGATGCAGATATCTCATTTACCGATTGGTTTATATTCGGACTACCTATTTCATTGCTTTTATTAGCGTTTTTATATTTCTATATTACAAAGATGAAATTCAAATTTGTAGAAAATGAAGAAATCCCCTCCACCTTTGCGAAAGATGAATTAGAAAAACTCGGACCGATGACTAAAAACGAAATTCTCGTAGCTCTAGTCTTCTTCTTTACAGGATCGCTTTGGGTTGTTAGCGGATTCTTACCTGATGTAATTTCTAATCATCTAACAGATACAATTATTGGTATGTTAGGTGGTGTCTCATTATTTGTTATTCCAAGTACAAAAGAAAAAGGGAAATTACTTGAATGGGATGATATGAAAGATTTACCATGGGGACTATTAGTCTTATTTGGAGGTGGAATGTCACTGGCCGCTGGATTTGATGATTCAAAACTAACCGAATGGTTTGGTGATTTACTTAGCGGACTTGAGGTGTTCCCATATATACTTATCATTATTATTTTAGCTGCATCAGTCTTAGCAATGACTGAACTTATGTCAAATACAGCTACTTCAAATATGATCATACCGATTACGATTGGCCTAGCTGCAGGGATTGGTATTGCACCGTATGGCTTAATGGCAACTGTTGCTCTTGCTGCATCTTGTGCCTTTATGTTACCTATTTCTACTCCACCGAACGCAGCTGTGTTTAGTTCTGATTACCTTAATATCGAAACAATGGCTAAAGCAGGAATCTGGATGAATATAGTTAGTCTGATTGTTATTGTCCTTGCAGTCTATTTCCTTCAACCACTCGTTTTCCCATAAGTTAGTGTAATTGCTAATTATATTTGAATATTAAGAAAAGTTATAAAATGTTCACAATTTTTTAAAAAAAGTTAAATCTGTTTAAGTTTATTAGAAACCCGTGTGAATTTATGTTATTATATGTTAACAGTTGTTGTTTTATAACATTTTTTAATAATCGAGGTGAATACCTATAGATTTGATAAGTAATAATCTAATCGGCTATAATAAAGTTAACAATAATAATCTACGAGGAGAATAAATTTGCAAAAATTAAAAGTATTATTCAGTTTTATTTTATTAATTGGAATGCTTGTAGCTTGTAGTGATAATGATGATGAGAATGTAGAAGAAGATTTAGGTGAAGATTTACCAACGCTTGATGTTGATTTTAAAGTACCAGAAACAGCTGATGTGGATGAAACCATTAACTTAGAAGCATTTGTTACTTATGATGATGAACCTGAAAAGAATGCAGAAGTTGTGTTTGAAATATGGGAAGTAGGTAAAGAAGACGACAGTGAAATGCTGGACGGAGAAAACAAAGGCGATGGCAGTTATACGCTTGATTACACGTTTGATGAGGAAGTTGCCTATGAAATGTATGCCCATACTGATGCAGAAGGACTACATACAATGCCCAAAAAGCAAATTGTAATCGGAGATGCTGAAGCACCTGAGGAAGACGCTGAAGATACTCACGCTGGCTTCCACACTGATGGCTTTGATATGCATTTTAATGAACCAGAAAATGTGAATAAAGATGAAGATACTACTTTAGAAACACATATCATGTTAAATGACGACCCACTTGAAAATCTTAATGTTCGTTTTGAGATTGTTTTAGAAAATGATGAAGACAACACTGAATGGATCGATGCAGAAGAAGACTCTACAGGTGAATATAGTGCAACTTATGCGTTTCCTGAAGAAGGCACTTATGACGTAACAGTCCATGTAGAAGATGATGAAGACCTTCATGAACATAGTGAATATGAAATTGCAGTAGAATAATTTGAGCAAAAAAGGTGATACCTGAAAAATGACAGGCATCACCTTTTTTTGTATTTCAAGTTCGCACTCCCCCTACTCCACGCCTGTCGCAACTTCATTATCATCATATGAAGCCCAATCACTCCAGCTCCCTGGATACAACTTAGCATTTACGCCTATATTATCAAGCGCTAGTACAGTAGCACTCGCTGTTACCCCTGAACCACAGTAGACAACTGGTTGAGTGTTGCTGTCATCTAAGGAAGAAAAATACTCTTTTAACTCATTTGTAGATTTCATCTCTCCATAATCCGTGCGTGTCTCTTTCCAAAAATAGTTTTCTGCTCCTGGAATATGTCCTGCTTTTTTATCCATAGGTTCTGCTTCGCCACTATATCTCTCGGGTGCACGTGCATCGACTAACTTATATGACTCTTTTACCATCATTTCTTTTACTTGATCAATATCTGTTATCATTTCTGATTGAATGACTGCTTTAAAATCCGTTTTATCTATTTCTGGCAATTCTTTTGAAGTTGCGTAGCCTAGTGCTTTCCACCCTGAGTAATTACCATTTAATACAGAAACTTTAGGATGTCCCAGATATTTTAACAGCCACCATAACCTTGCGGCAAACGGACCATCTTGGTCATCATAAGCAATCACATGTTTCGTTTCATTGACGCCAATTTCTTCAAGTTTTTTAATAAATGTTTCTCTATTTGGTAAAGGGTGTCTTCCCCCATGAGCGCGCACCTCACTCGATAAGTCTTTTTCTAAATCCAGATAAAAAGCACCCGGAATATGATCTTGTTGATAATCTTTTTCCCCTTGCTCGGGTTCCGCTAAGTTAAACCGACAATCAATAATAACAACCGCTTCATCGTTTAAATGCTTATTTAGATAGTCCTTACTAATTAAATTATTCATTACTAAAACGACCTCCTAGTTATTTTGCATATTTTTTACTGATTATTGAGAAATGTGCCTTAATGCAGCTTTTTTATTATAATTACTTACCACTTAGTTTAATCTTTGGATAACTATAAGTAAACAAAAAATATGCCTCATGAGACAGACTTTTATTTAAGTGCTATGATTTTCAAATCGGATAAAGATATAATTTATTTTTAAATTTCATCAAAAAAATATGCTACTTTTTGTATAGACAGCTTAATGAATTCGACTGTCTATTACAAAAGTAGCATAAAAATAGGCTTATTTAGTATCGTTTTTTTGCAGTAATAATATTTTTCCTTCATCTAGTTTACCTTCTAATACTTCTGCTTCTGTATGATCAAATCCGAGTTCTTCAAATTGAGCTCTTAATTCATCACCTTTTTTTCTAAAAATGTTTTTAACATAAGTGCCTAGTCCTTCTTCTTTAGCACCTACTGTCGAAGCATCTACATTATCGGCAACTCTTTTATCTCGATCACTATCATGCGAAATCACATAAAGGTCTTCTTTACTAACACCTTCTGCTGATAGTTTTTTAACTTCTGACATTAATTTTTCATCATCGTGAAATTCAATTACTTTTGGTTTCATTAATAATCCTCCTAGTATTTAATTTCTACACTTTCTATATATCCCTTTAAACTTTATTTAAACATTTTTTTCTGATTTTATTTATTTTTTGTTTTAATTACTTTCATTGCTTGATCTATCGATGAATATTTTATTGTAGTTTCATGTTTATCTTTCCAATTTGCTTTTTTTAGAAGCTCCATCACATGACTTTTAATCTTTACAAAATAAAAATCTATCCTTTTATCATAATTATCTATCCAATTTTCCAGATTTTTAATCGCTACGGCATCAATTGAATTCACACCTGAAAAGTCTAAAATAACTGAATTTACTTTGGGATGATTACTAATTCGGTTACTTATTTTTTCTTCTAAAACCGTCATGTTTGCAAAATGTAATGAAGTATCTATTCTAAATATCAAAATTTCCGAATCTATTTTTCCATCTGGATGTTTTTTAACATTTCGATATACACCCTCTTCTGATAAATAACCTAATTCTGTTAACTTGGGGGAGCCTTTTTGAGCGATTAAAACGAGTAAAGAAAAGATAAGTCCAATAACAATTCCTACTTCAACTCCAATAATCAACGTAGCAATAAAAGTAATAATCCAAATCCATCCGTCAATTGTTCTAATACTAAATAAATATTTCACTTCTTTTATATCGATTAAATTATATACTGCTACAATAATAATCGCGCTTAATACTGTATGAGGAAGGTAATAAAAAAGGTCTGTAAAAAATAATAAGGTTAGTAAAATAAAGACGGCTGTAAAAAACGATGATAATTGTGTTTTTCCTCCAGATTCATGATTTACTGCCGAACGAGAAAGACTTCCTGCTACTGGATATCCTGAGAAAAATGAACCTACCACATTAGCCAAGCCTAAACCAACTAATTCTTTATTTGGGTCAAGTGTATAGTTTTCTTTTGCTGAAATTACTTTTCCAATAGAAATAGATTCCATGAATCCAATAAATGAGATTGTTAAAGCTACTGGAAGCAATTTTATCACTACATCTAAATTAATTTTAGGTAAAGAAAAAGTAGGGAACCCTTGAGGAACTTGTCCAATAATTGTCACACCAAGTGATTGTAAATCTGCGAAATAAACAACTAATATACTTAACCCAACAACAATTAAAGAGCCAGGCAGGCGAGGTAAATATCTTCTGAAAAATAAGAGTATTAACGTGCTTGCTACACCGAGTATAAATACAATTAAATTCACCTCAGATAATTTACTAATCGCTTCTAAAATTATTGAAAATATATAATTAGATTTAATCTCTATACCAAGTAAATGGTCAAGTTGACTAAAGCTAACAATAATTGCTGCTGCAGAAATAAAGCCATTCATGACAGATTGCGATATGTAATTAACTAAAAATCCAAGCCGTAAAACACCTAATAAAAATTGAATTAAACCAATCATTAACATGAGTATAAGTACAAGTGAGAAATATTCATTCGAACCAGAGCTAGCAAATGTTGATACACTGGAGAAAACTAAGATAGATACGAGTGCAACTGGACCCACCGATAGATGATTAGATGTTCCAAAAACTGTATATATTATTGCTGGAATAGTCGCTGCATATAATCCAACAACAGGAGGTAATCCAGCTAACATCGCATAAGCCATACCTTGAGGGACAAGCATAATTGCCACAATTAATCCTGCTAAAAAATCTCCTTTGAAATCGGATTTTTTATAAAGCATCATCCAATCAAAAATGGGGAAAAGTTTTTTTAACATTTAAATTCCCCCCCCTTTCTTTTTCACTTTCTACAAATTGTAAGTTTTTATTAATGCTTCAAATATTTTCAAATAATTTATCTCTTCATTTTTATAAGTAACGCTTCTATTTCTTCTTAATTTTATCATAATAGCCTTTAGTATAGCATGAAAATCGATACCTGAAATAACTGCTGCCCATAAATTCCTTCCAAATTTGGCTTGCTAAATATTCTTTCCTTAATAAGTATATTTATACTATTATACCGAAAATTACATCATCTCTTACGGTGGCATATTGTTTTTCCTGAATACACCCTATTTCTAATAGATAGCTCGTTTTAAATTTTTTTTGCATATAATGTAAGCATATTTTATATAAATTTAAAAATATAGAAAGAAATACTCGCTAAAATGTTTAAAAGTCAGCTTTTTAGTTAATACTAGGTATTATAATCTGTATTAAGAAGGAGGGATTGGAAATGGAACAAGAAAAACTACGTTCAATTGTTGAAAATATTCTTGATGAATCTTTTGTAGGACCCATGTCAACAATCAGAAATAATAAACCTTATTCCCGTTATATGACATTCTTTAGCGATGACTTAACTCTCTATACTATAACAAGTAAAGAAACTGAGAAAATTGATGAGATTGAACAGAATCCTCATACTCACATTTTACTTGGTTACGAAGGTGAAGGTTTTAATGACGAATTTGTTGAATATATTGGTGAAGTTTCCATTCATGACTCTAAAAAAGCTATAGATGATATTTGGGATGATTCAATGAAAGAGTGGTTTGAAGGTCCAGATGACCCTAATATAGTCGTCTTGAAAATCACACCTCTAGAAGTAAGGGTGATGAATAAAAAGAACCTCCCACCTAAAGAATTAAAAATATAAAAAAGAATTAAAAAGAAACGGTTTGAATTTATGAAAATATACTTATATTAAATAGTTAATTAACTCTGTTAACATCTAGTCAATTGTGATAAGGAGGAAACAAAATGGTTGATAATGAAAACAAAACTTCACCAGATAACTCAAACTCAGCACAAGACCCTAGTCGTCGTAAGTTTATTAAAAACACAGGGATTGCTACGGGTGGTGTAGTTGGTGGTGCCCTGCTTGGTGGATTGATTGGTAATTCTTATAAGTCTGATGACACATCAACTACCAAAGATGATACATCAGAAAGACAATATGATGAATCGAGAATGTTCTTTACAAGGTTTGAAGACTTCAAAGTTCTTCAGCAGGCAACTGAACGAATTTTCCCAGAAGATGATAACGGTCCAGGCGCAATAAAATTAGGTGTGCCTTATTTTATTGATAAACAACTAGCTGGTGAATTTGGTTCAAACAAAAAAGATTATATGAAAGCGCCTTCTAAAGATATTGAAGATGTAACAACTTACCAAACGTTAATGAATCGTGGCGAAGTATTTATCGAAGGTTTACGAAAATTGAATACTGAAAGTCAAAACCGTCATGATACAAAATTTTATGACCTAGAAGAAGCTGACCAAGATGCAATGTTAATTGACTTGGAAGAAGGAAAAATCAAATTAGAAGCTGTTAAATCGAATACTTTCTTTGAATTATTAAGACAAATGACGATTGAAGGTGCTTACGCTGATCCACTTTATGGTGGCAATAGAAATATGGAAGGTTGGAAAATGCGAGAGCATCCAGGCATACGAGCAAGTTATATCGATGTAATTGAATCTGAAGACTTTCAAAAACTCGACCCAATTAGTTTGAAAGACTATCAACAATAAATGAATTTTATCATTATCCATTGAAATGAACAAAATAAAAAAGATAAAATTCATTTAAAATAATAAGTCGTTTGATTAAGTAAATACCGAGGAGGATATTGTATGGCTGAAAAGTTAGATAAAGTGGATGTAGTTGTTGTTGGTGCAGGTTGGGCTGGCGGTATTACCGCTGCTGAATTGTCAAAAGCAGGATATAAAGTTGTCGGTCTTGAGCGAGGAAAAGATAAAACTGTCGAAGATTTCATTGGCGCAAAAGACGCATTACGTTACGATGCGCGATTTGAAATGATGGAAGATCATTCTGTCCAAACGATTACCGGGCGACGTAACAGTGATGAAGAAGCTATTCCCTTAAGAACGCAAGATGATAACTTTGAAGGAAACGATGTTGGTGGAAGTGGATCACATTGGTCTGGTGTGACACACCGTGCAACCCAATTTGATTTTGAAGCGC
>Ga0079226_10003767_pt1 | contig 11630 bp, 11 predicted proteins | sample Poulit2014_FD_76345 | JGI IMG/M metagenome (GOLD analysis project Ga0079226, IMG submission 76345) | Agricultural soil microbial communities from Georgia to study Nitrogen management - Poultry litter 2014 | ecosystem: Environmental > Terrestrial > Soil > Agricultural land | place: USA: Georgia...
GTTGTTTTAATTCTCTAATAATACGTGTTTTTCCCCAATGTTTTATCCTAAATTTTCCTCTAGTATAGCTTTGAGCAAAACGGGTCTCGTTTAGAAAGTCGTCCTCTATCAGTTTGGTAATTATAACTTCACAAGCTTGAGGAATCATGCGCATTTCTCTCAGTTTATTTTCCACTTCCATATGACAACGTTCACGGTATGCACAATAAGCTTGCATTCTTGATAGAGCCTCTTCAACTGTATAGGATGTATGTTTTTTCATAGCTTGTAAATGTAAAGATATAAAAAAAGAGCCTTGCTACGCTAGTAACAAGGCTCTCTTGAAGTTATTATCCAATGGTTTTACCATCTTTATCTTTAAACTGATATTCTAAATAAGTGTAGGCATCTCTTGGTTGTACTCTTACCCATTGCCTGTGTTCTAAGAACCACTTAACTCGGATGGATGGAAATCCATTTGTAAGGAATGCTGCAATAAAAGGATGTGTATGTAGACTTATGTTTTTAAAGTCTTTATCTATTAATCGCTTTAGGTCTTCGGACAATTTTTTAATCACCACTATAGGTGCTTCAATTTCTTTTCCTGACCCACTAGGTGCAACTTCCCTAGTTTTTATATTTAATTCAGGGCGTACCCTTTGTCTTGTAATTTGGATGAGTCCAAACTTAGTTGGAGGCAGGATTTTATGTTTTGCTTTATCATCTTTCATTTCCTCTTTTAAGGTATCGTACAAAGCTTTTCTATTTGCTGCTACTCCCATGTCTATAAAGTCCACTACTATAATGCCTCCCATATCTCGCAATCGAAGTTGTCTGGCAACTTCTTTTGCAGCAATAAGATTTACTTCTAAGGCAGTTTCTTCTTGACTGCTTTGTTTGTTACTATGATTACCACTATTAACGTCTATAACGTGCATGGCTTCGGTGTGTTCAATTACTAGGTAAGTCCCCTTAGGGCCAGACACTGTTTTACCAAAGGAAGTTTTTATTTGTCTTTCGATTCCAAATTTTTGAAATAGTGGTACCCTAGCTTCGTAAAGTTTTACGATGTGCTCTTTGTGAGGGGCAATGTGTTGGACGTAATCTTTTATTTCTAGATACAACGATTCGTCATCGACGTGTATCGCAGAGAAGTTGTCGTTGAATATATCACGAATCATAGATTCGCCTCTGTTTAATTCACTCAATACCTTTGAGGGGTGATGAGCTCTGTGTAGCCTTTTACACATCGCATTCCAGCGATCCATAAGACCTTGAAGGTCTTTGTCCAGTTCGGCTACTTTTTTGCCTTCTGCTACGGTGCGAATAATAACCCCAAAACCTTTGGGCTTAATACTCATTAGTAATCGCTTAAGTCTATTTCTTTCTTGACTGCTCTTTATCTTTTGTGATATGGAGACGCGATCGGAAAAAGGAACCAAAACTATATAGCGTCCGGCTATAGATAAGTCGGAGCTAATGCGTGGTCCTTTAGTAGAAATAGGTTCTTTAACAATCTGTACCAGAATCGATTGATTTGATTTGATGGCTTGGTTTATCTTGCCATGTTTTTCAATCGGTTTATTAAATTGGAAATTATCTAAGCTATAGTCTTTAAGCTTACCTGAGCTTACTCGTTTTACGAAGTTTAGAAGGGTAGGAACGTTTGGTCCTAGGTCATGATAATGCAAAAATGCATCTTTTTCATGGCCTACGTTGACAAACGCAGCATTAAGCCCGGGAACTATTCTACGGATTTTGGCTAGATAAACATCGCCTACCGCAAATTTATTCCCATCCTCATCTTCTCTGTTAAGCTCAATAAGTTTCCCATCTTTTAATAAGGCAAAATCAATTTCTTGTGAACTGGATCTGATAAATAATTCGTAGTTCACTATTAATTAATTTAGTATCCTTATGTGCAAGCCATATATAAAGTATAGGGCTGTGCGCAATAGAATAGGATGGATTAAACAATTATTTCATAGGTTGTGTTGCTGTCTCATTAATCCGATTAAAACAGCATAACCCGAGGAGATGATTAGTAGTTATTGCTACTAAGTTCTCCCTATGTCAAGGAACGTAGATTGAATGTTTTAACAAAACAAAAAAAAGTAGGTTTACCTACTTCTTTTTGTTTTTATGGCGATTTGCACGGCTTCTTTTTTTGCGTTTGTGCGTGGCCATTTTACTTCTTTTTCTTTTTTTACCGCTTGGCATAATATTATTTATTTAATGTTAATAAAATTTATTCTTCGTCTTCTACTTTAACATTCTCCTTTACCCCTTCCAAGAAAACCTTGGCTGGTCTAAATGCTGGAATGTTATGAGCAGGAATCTTAATGGTGGTGTTTTTAGAGATGTTTCTTCCTGTTTTTGCAGCTCTTTTGCGAACTACAAAACTACCAAACCCCCTTAAGTAAACATTTTCGTTGCTTTCTAAAGAAGCTTTCACTTCTACCATAAAAGACTCGATTACCGCTTGAACATCACCTCTTTCTATTCCAGTGCTTTCTGAAATATTGGCTACAAGATCCGCTTTTGTCATTATCTATAAAAATATTTTAGAATTAGGTATTGTAATTTTGAGTGGGCAAATATAATAATATATAATCAAACTCTTATACCATGTACTAATTTAAATATCAATAGATAAAGTCCTACTTTTGAAATATGATTAAAGATACGACATTTTTTTCAAACCGATTAATATCTTGGTACCTAAGCAATAAACGCGATCTTCCTTGGCGTGCTTCTAGTTCCCCCTACCATGTTTGGCTTTCGGAGGTGATTTTACAACAAACTAAAGTGGCACAAGGCTTGCCGTACTACAAGGCATTTGTAGAAAAATATCCGACAGTCCAAGATTTAGCTAATGCTAGCGAAGACGAAGTGCTGGTACTTTGGCAAGGACTAGGTTATTATAGCCGAGCAAGAAACTTACATGCTTCGGCTAAATATATAGTACAGGAGCTAAATGGTGTCTTTCCAAATACTTTTAAAAAGCTTTTAGAGTTGAAAGGCGTGGGGGATTATACCGCTAGTGCTATTGCCTCTATTTGTTATAACGAACCGGAGCCCGTTGTTGATGGTAATGTATATCGTGTTTTGAGTCGAATATTTGGGATAGATACACCAGTCCCTAGCAGTAAAGCACATAGAGAGTTTAAAGAACTCGGTGGGGTACTTATGGACAAAGAACAACCAGGTACTTTTAATCAAGCTTTAATGGAATTTGGTGCTTTGCAATGTATACCACGGAGTCCAGACTGCGGCCAATGTGTTTTTGCAACAAAATGTGTTGCACTCCAAAAAAATATGGTGCAGAGTTTACCCATGAGGAGAAGTAAAACCAAGGTGAGAAAACGATACTTTAATTACTTCATAATTCTTTCAAATCAGGATTCGCTTGCCATACAGCAACGTTTAGAGGATGATATCTGGTATAAGCTTTATGAATTACCTTTGCTTGAGTCCACATCGGCTTTAACTAAATTACAGATGCTATCCGCTTTACAAGAAAACTCGATGTTTACAGAGGTTGACATAAATAGCTTGCAGCAAATTAATAGAAAACAGATTGTGCATAAACTCTCTCACCAACATTTATACACTAAGTTTTGGATATTAGATGCCGAGGTAGTAAATTCATCCTATATTTCAATCGATGCGTTAAATGATTATGCATTTCCAAGATTGATAGAGGAATTCTTATCTACTTTTTTGGTTGAAGAGAATTTAAGTGTGAAATAGAATGTCGAATAAGACAAAACTATATTTGCTTAAATTGTTTAACTTTGTAGATGGTAACTAAAACCTAAAATATTATGAGTGGAACATTGAATAAGGTAATGTTAATTGGACGTACAGGCGATGATGTAAAGATGCATTATTTTGAAGGAGGAGGATCCATAGGAAGGTTTCCGTTGGCAACCAATGAGTCGTATACTAATCGTACTACTAACCAGCGTGTAACGAATACCGAATGGCATAATATAGTGGTGCGAAATAAAGCTGCCGAGATATGCGAGAAGTATCTCAAAAAAGGAGATATGGTATATATTGAAGGCAGGTTAAGAACACGTAAATGGACCGATGATAAGGGAGTGGATCGTTACTCTACTGAGGTGCAGTGTAATGAGTTTCGATTCCTTACTCCAAAAAGCGATAGCGGAAGAATGGATGAGGTTAATCCTATGCAAAGCAATGAGCCAAAATCTACCACCCAGTCTTATGGAGCAACGGGATCAACTGGTATAAATGAAGATTCAGAGGATGATTCAAACGATTTACCATTTTAACATATTGTATAAACACTAATTTATTTTGGATTTAGAACCTCCCAGTTTTCTTTCCATGGCAGTAATAGAGCCTAGTATTCTGATTTCCATAATCTCACTATTAGTGCTGTTAGCATGCTCAGCACTTGTTTCTGGAACGGAAGTAGCTTTGTTTTCCTTATCGAAAACCGATTTGGATGTGGAGGAAGATCATCCTTCCCATCGAAAGATTAAGATATTAAACCAGCTTTTAAAGCAGCCCCAAAAGCTGTTGGCAACCATATTAATTGTCAATAACTTGGTGAATATTGCTATAGTCTTGGTTTTTGCTAGCATTTCTAGCGTGTTATACCAAGGGATAGACTTGGTTGTTTTTGGAGTAGACTTGAGGTTTATAGTAGATGTAGGACTTGCCACTTTTTTATTGTTGTTGTTTGGTGAAATTTTACCGAAAATTTACGCTAGTAGAAATAGGATGTCTTTCTCGTTATTTATGACCTATCCGATTAGTGTATTCAATTCTTTGTTCGCTTGGTTAAGCATACCTATGCAGTGGTTTACTACTTATTTTCAAAGAAAATTAGGGACACAGACAGGTGCGCTTAGTGTAGACAGGTTGTCTCATGCACTAGAGCTTACTTCCGAGGCCGATACATCGCACGAAGAGCAAAAGCTACTGGAAGGGATTGTTACTTTCGGAAATATTGATGCTAAGCAGGTAATGCGACCGCGTATGGAGATTTTCGCGTTAGACGAAAAACTTTCTTATGAAGAGGTTGTGGAACAGATAATTGAGATGGGGTATTCTAGGATACCAGTGTACAAAGATAATATAGACAACATCTCTGGGGTGCTTTACGTTAAAGACTTAATCCCTTACATCGACTCCGAAACACTGGATTGGCCATCTTTAATTCGTGAGACTTACTTTGTGCCAGAAAATAAAAAACTAGATGACCTACTTAATGACTTTAAACGACGAAAAATTCACTTAGCTATTGTTGTAGATGAGTATGGCGGAACTAGTGGGCTTATTACTATGGAGGATGTAATCGAGGAGATTGTAGGAGAGATAAGCGATGAATTCGATGAGGACGACTTGATGTATTCAAAGCTTGGGGAAAACTCGTATGTATTTGAAGGAAAGACGACCCTAAAGGATTTTTATGAGATTATTGAGCAAGATGAATCCGAGATTGAGTTGTTTGAGCAAGCCAAAGGAGAGTCGGAAACACTTGCCGGATTTTTATTAGAAATTTATAAAGGCTTTCCAAAAAAGAATGATAAGATTACATTCTATAATTACGTATTTACTATAGAGGCTTTTGAGGACCGAAGAATAAAACAAGTTAAATTATCTATAGAGCAAGAATAGAAATATGAAGCGGTTTAGTGTAACATTACTACTGTTGTTTGGAGTGTTGTCGTGTAAGAAAGCAGTGGTTACTAAACCATCGGCATTGCTTAGGTTGGAATATCCAGTGGCTAGTTATGTAAACGAACCCTTAGAGGGGTGTCCGTTTCATTTTGATGTAAATGCCAATGCTACTGTGTTGCATCGTGAAAAGTGCTGGACCAACATAGAGTATCCAAGTATGAATGCTACTATATACCTTACCTATCATCCTGTAAATAATAACATAGATTCGTTGCTACGTGATGCTCAAAAACTAACCTATGATCATTCGATAAAAGCACAATCTATTATAGAACAAATGCGGGTGGACTCTGATAATAAAGTATACGGAATGTTCTATTCTATTGATGGTAATGCAGCAAGCCAATCGCAGTTTTATGTTACCGACAGCTTAAACCATTTAGTTGTGGGATCGTTGTATTTTAATGCGATACCTAATTACGATTCTATTTACCCTGCAGTGGTTTACCTTCAGAAGGATATCCGTCATATCATGGAAACTATTAAGTGGGAGGAGTAATTAAACTTCATTATTAGGTGCAATATAAAAAGGCCTTTCCGATTATTGGAAAGGCCTTTTATATGGTAAAAGCTTAAAAAGATTAATCGAACATTCCTTCTTCTAAAGCTTCATTTATGTGGTACTTCTCAATATTTGCTTCTACTTCCATACCAGCTACATTCGTGGTAGATTTAGTTGGCAGCAAAATTCCTTCGAACTCTTTGTAGTCCGAGTAATAAGTGTTGGTTGTCATTTTTTGTCCTTGCATTTCTTGAGTTTGCCTCTCTAAAACCTTTAATCCAGTTTCTTGGTCAAAGAACCATTTAGTGGTTTCACCATATTGGATTACGTAAGCAGGTTTTCCGTTTACCATCTCTGCTCCTGCTAGAGTAGCGTGTTTAGCATCGAGTTCAGGAAAAGGAACTGAAGATAGCTTAATCGCTTCAGCCTGCTCTTTATCGAATTCCACTCGTTGTCCTTGGGCAGATGCATATCCTTTTTCACCATTAAACACTTGCTTCTGAATCAACATCCCACTCATACTCATTTCTAATAAAAATTCATGGTCTGTGGTTACCGTTGTTTTCATGCTCAAAGGCATCCCTTGTGCACTCATAGTAGCTTCACTAGTAATGTTTTTGACACTCTGTAGTTTGTCTTTTCCACCGATTGCTTCTATATAAGTATTTAATACACTTTCAGCAGTTACGCTTTCGTCTATTTCTAAATCGAATAATGGCTCTTCAACTTCGTTTGCATATCTATCGTAGTATTTAATAGGTAAAGGCTTGCCATCTAAAGTGGTAATGCTTTTTAGGCCTTCCAACACCTCCGAGCCTTTTCCGGTAACTACAATTCGTAGATTATCTTCTTTAAAGTATTTATTGGCTACACGTTGAATATCTTCTACCGTTACCTCATTTAACTTCTTCAAGTAGTTAACGTAAAAATCTGGATCTAAATCTTGAGTTTCAACGCGTAAAGCGTATTGTGCTATGGTAGAAGGTCTTTCCATGGCACGAACGAAGTTTCCTGTATACGAAGCTTTAGAAACTTCTAGTCGCTCTTCTGTTACTGGTTCGGTGCGTATGGTTCTAATCTCTTTCATTATCTCTACTACTGCACTGTCGGTAACTTGGTTACGGACACTTGTAGTTGCAGCAAAACGCTGAATTTCTTTTCCAGCTCCTATTCCAGAGTATGCACCATAAGTCCATCCTTTATCTTCACGAAGATTCAGGTTAATCATGCCGTTGAATCCACCACCTAAGATGTGGTTGGCAAGAATAACAGGAAAATAGTCTTCGTCGCTCATCTTTAAATCCACTAAGTTGATAACTGCAATTTCCGATTGAACGGCATTTGGCATATCAACAAAGTTTATTTGTGTGTACTGTACATCTTTTGGTGTACTGAAAATCATTTTTAGAACCTCTCGTTTCCTCCAGTCAGATAGCTCCTTTTTAACGAGTTTCTTTACCTCATTAAATTCAACATCACCCACTACTACTAAGTAGGCGTAGGTTGGTGAGAAGAAAGTATCATAGTAGTCTTTTACATCAGATAACTGAATTCCTTCTAACATTTCTTCGGTAGTGAACTCTCCTTTAGGATGGTCCTTTCCGTAGGTAAGTGCGGTGTTAACACGGCTTCCTACATCCGCTACACTTTTCTCTGAAGTCTTAAGATTCTCAATAAGTCGGGACTTTTGAGCGTTAAACTCTTCTTCGGAGAATAATGGGTTCTTAACTGCGTCTGCAAAAAGAGTTAGGATTCTTGGAAAATACTTAGAAAGAGAACTAGCGAATGCACTCTCATTTCCAAAGTTTATACTAGCACCTAAATAATCGATTTCTTCGTTGTAAGTATCTTTATCTATAGTGGCTGTTCCATTCCCCATCATGCGTGCAAGTATCGTAGAAACACCAACAACATCGCTTTCGCCGTGCATTGGATTGTCGATTAATAACTGAACGCGAACCTGAGGTAATTTGTGATTCTCTACCACCATAACCTTTAAACCGTTCTTTAGCTCGAAAGTTTGTGGTTGTGTAATTTCTATGCTAGGAGCTGGACCTGGAGTAGGTTGCTTGCTTCTATCTATTTGTGCTCCTGCTATGCCGATAAACAGCATGGAAAACAGGAATAATAAACTGTATTTTTTCATGATATATAAATTCAATAAAATATTATTTGTCTTCTTTTGGTAAGTATTCCAAGCGTAAACGTTGGTTAGGGTTTAAATACTTCCTAGCCACATCGCGGATTTCTTCTCTTGTAATAGATTGATACAGCTTTAACTCATCGTTTATTTTGCTAGCATCGTTATAGAAAGTATGGTAGTCTGCCAATGACGAAGCAATTCCTTCTACGCTTGCATTGGATTGTACATAGCGATTTTCGAAAGTGTTTAGTAACATTTCATACTCTCTTTTACTGATAAGCTCAGTTTGTAGTCTTTCAATTTCCTCATCGATTTCGCTAGTGATTTGCTCCAACGAGCTACCTTCCATAGGAAGAGCGAAGGTGATGTAGACACCATAGTCTTCTTGTGACAAGTTTATAGCTGCTACTTCTAAAGCAGATTTGTTTTCATCTACCATTTTCTTGTATAGTCTAGCACTTTTACCACCACTGAGTATGTTTGAAATCATATTCAAAACACTAGCATCTCTTTCGGTTTTTCCAGGCGTACGATAAGCATGAATAATAGCTGGAATCTGAATGTTCTCATCATAATGTACAGCATTGATTTGCTCGGTGATCGGATCTTCTTTGATGTTTATTTTCTCTACATCTTTTCCTCTAGGAATAGGGCCAAAATAGTCCTCGATCATCTTCTTGGTTGTATTAGGCTCTATATCTCATGCAACTATTAGTACAGCATTATTTGGCACATAGAATTTATCTTTAAATGCGATAAACTCATCTAAAGTTGCAGCATCTAAATGCTCCATAGATCCAATGGTAGACCAGCGGTAAGGATGTTTGGTGAATAGATTGTTTTTTACAGCATAAAGAATATTACCATAAGGTTGATTGTTTATGCGTAAACGCTTTTCTTCTTTTACTACTTCATTTTGTGTGTCCACTCCGATTTGGTTGATTACCGGGTGTAGTAAACGCTCACTTTCCATCCATAAACCTAGTTCTATATTGTTAGAAGGGAATACTTCGTAGTAGTAAGTGATATCATCTGTAGTATAGGCATTATTGCTTCCTCCATTGGAAGTTACGATCTCAAACCATTTTCCGCGCTCTATGTTCTCTGTTCCTTCGAATAACAGGTGCTCAAAAAAATGCGCGAAGCCTGTACGTTCAGGATTTTCATTTTTGGCTCCCACGTGGTACTGAACTGAGGTCACTACTACTGGAGCAGAATTGTCTTGATGTAAAATTACGTGGAGCCCATTGTCGAGGGTATATTCCTCGAAGTCCACTTCTTGTGCTTGCATGCCAGTAATGGCAAGTATTGCAACTAAAGCACTTAGGTAAAGTCGTTTCATGTTTTATGTATGGTTTATTTAGTCTATTAGACTAGAATCTGTGTTATTTGTTACAGAAAAAATCTAATAAAAATGAATTAACAATATACGTTATTTCACCCTATTTTTAAGGTAATATGCTGTCTTGTTGGGTTATATGTGAAATTAATGAGGTTTGGTTAGCGAATGAAGGCAGCTCATGATGGTTTTGTCTAAAATTTAAATTTATGGCTTTGTTTTGCATTGAATTATCGAAAAGATAGTAGTAGATAGGTTTGGTTAAATTTATTATAATAAAAGCATTGCTTTTGTTATAAAGCTTTATATTTGATGGTGAAATAAAATGAATTACTCACAAAACCTTTTTAATGACAAAATCAAAATTAGAGTATATATGGCTTGACGGTCATGAACCGACTCAAAACATGAGAAGTAAAACTAAAGTGGAAGAAGATTTTAGTGGTAAATTAGAAGACTGTCCAATTTGGTCTTTTGATGGAAGTTCTACCGAGCAAGCTTCTGGCGATTCTTCAGATTGCTTGTTAAAACCAGTAGCTATTTATCCTGATCCTACCAGAAAGAATGGCTATTTAGTAATGTCTGAGGTACTAAATCCAGACAAAACCCCTCATTCTTCTAATGCAAGAGCTAGGATTGATGATGATAATGAAGATTTTTGGTTTGGTTTTGAGCAAGAGTATTTTTTAATGGATACTAAAACCGACTTACCTCTAGGTTTCCCACGCGGTGGTTTTCCTGGGCCACAAGGTAAATATTATTGTTCTGTTGGTGGTCGTTATACTTGGGGAAGAGATTTTGTTGAGGAACATGCTGATTTGTGTATTGATGCTGGATTAAACTTTGAAGGTATTAACCAGGAGGTTGCGCCAGGACAATGGGAGTATCAAATATTCGCTAAAGGCGCCAAAAAAGCGGGAGATGAAATTTGGGTATCTCGCTATTTGTTAGACCGGTTAACGGAAAAGTACAATTATTATATTGAGTATCATCCAAAACCAATAAAAGGAGATTGGAATGGTTCTGGGATGCATGCTAACTTTTCTAATTCCATTTTAAGATCTTGCGGATGTAGAGGAACCTATGAAAAAATATGTGAGGCATTTAGAACTGTAGCCGAAGAGCATATTAAAGTATATGGTGAGTTTAATGATGAGCGACTAACGGGTATGCATGAAACGGCAAGTATAACAGATTTCTCTTACGGTGTTTCGGACAGAGGTGCATCCATACGCATCCCTATTAGCACCGTTGAAAAAGGTTGGAAAGGTTGGTTGGAAGACAGACGTCCTGCATCGAACGCCGATCCTTATAAAATTGCAGAAAGAATTATTAAAACGGTTAAATCCGCAGCGATATAACTTTAAGCTCTCTGAAAAGAAGTATAATGAAAGGCTTAAACAAAATCTATCCCCATTCATACGCTACTATACGAATGGGGATAGAATATTTACAAGTGTTATTGTGATAAAGTTATTTGCTTTGTAAAGAGTAGAAAATGTTTCGCTTAGTTTTGAGCATTTTCAATTACCGCAGCATAACCTTGACCAACACCAATACACATGGTTACCAATGCATATTTTTTGCCAGTTAATTGTAGTTCTAAAGCTGCAGAATAGCAAACTCTTGCTCCTGTGACACCAAGTGGATGGCCAATGGCAATAGCTCCGCCATTTGGATTTAATCTTGGATCATCATCTTTTAATCCCCAAGCACGGGTACAAGCTAAAGTTTGTGCTGCGAAAGCTTCATTCAACTCGATGATATCCATATCGTCCATGGTTAACCCAGCCTTTTTCAAAGCCTTATTTGAAGCTTCTACCGGTCCAATTCCCATGATTCTTGGCTCTACACCTACTACAGCAGAACTTACAATACGTGCCATTGGGGTTAAACCGTACTTTTTTACTGCTTTATCTGATGCAATAATGGTTGCTGCTGCTCCGTCA
>Ga0079226_10003768_pt1 | contig 11628 bp, 12 predicted proteins | sample Poulit2014_FD_76345 | JGI IMG/M metagenome (GOLD analysis project Ga0079226, IMG submission 76345) | Agricultural soil microbial communities from Georgia to study Nitrogen management - Poultry litter 2014 | ecosystem: Environmental > Terrestrial > Soil > Agricultural land | place: USA: Georgia...
ATTTCATGGATTATAACTCGAATATTTTGTTTTGGAGCGTCTAAAGTATTACTCACGGTTTCTGTTACATTTTGGATAAGAGAATCAATTTTTTCTGGCTTTCTTCCCTCTATAATTTTAATATCTATTAGTGGCAAAAAATCCCTCCTATTATTTTCTTTATTGAAAAAGTTATTAACTACTCTACGAAGAAAGAAACTTCTCCTATACTGCCGCATTTAACGTTTACAAAATCACCCGGAGAAAGCATAACTGCAGAAGTTATACCTCCAGATAAGATTGGTTGCCCTGCTTTTACCTTTTCTCCTTTCTCTCCCAACATATTAGCTAAACTTGCTAGCGCGTTTGCAGGATGGTCTAAAACTGCTGCTCCTGCTCCTAAAGATTCTATTTTTCCATTTATAGAAAGTGTGACGCCAACGACATCCAATTCTAATTGACCTGGTTTTTTAAAAGTACTGCCAAAAATTGCTCCAGATGCTGATGTATTATCTGCGATAACATCCGGAAGTGTGAAATCAAAGTTTTGATAACGACTGTCTATAATTTCTATGGATGGAAAGACATATTCAGTTGAGTTCAGTACGTCAAGATTCGTAACACCGGGACCTTGCAAGTCTCTTTTTAAAAGAAATCCAATTTCAGGTTCTACTTTGGGGTGAATATAATCTGAAAGAGATATAGTTTCTCCTTCATCAATAACCATGTCATCAAAGACATAACCATAAATAGGATTATCAACGTTCATTTGTTTCATTTTTGCTTCGCTTGTAATCCCCATTTTAGGACCAACAATAGAGTTCCCTTCATTTTTTCTTTTACGAATAAGGTCTTCTTGAATTAAATAGGCTTCATCAATGGATAGATTTGGATACAATTCTTTTGTTATTTTTTTAATCTCTTTCTTGTTTTTTTCGGCATTCAAAGTATAATCTGATAATTTATTTAACAGCTCATTATCCACTTTATCCCTCCTTTATCTTTTTTCAGCCATATTAGCTGCGACATCAAGAATCATATCTTCTTGGCCTCCTACAGCTTTTAATTCACCTAATTCAATGAGGATATCACGAGGATCCACCCCAAATCGCTTGCCTGCTCGTTCTGCGTGTAGTAAAAAGCTGGAATATACGCCGGCATAACCTAAAGCAAGACTTCCTTTCGTAATTTCCTGGGTTCCCTGTATTAGAGGAGCTACGACGTCTTCGGCTAAATCCATCATTTTATATATATCGATACCAACATCCATGGCTAAACGATCCATGACGGCAAGCAACACCTCTGTTTGGGTATTACCGGCACCGGCTCCTAAGCAGCGTACACTTCCGTCAATTCGTGTCGCACCGGCATCCATGGCTGCTAATGTGTTAGCAACGGCGACTGACAAATTATTATGGCCGTGAAAACCAACTTCAATATTTAAGTTATCTTTTAAAGCCTGCACTTTTTCTGTCACTTGATGGGGTAATAAAGCCCCAGCTGAATCTGTTACATAAACAGCTTGAGCTCCGTAACTCTCCATTAATTTAGCCTGCTCGATTAACTTTTCTGTTGGAGCCGAATGTGCCATCATTAAAAACCCGAGAGCTTCCATGCCGATTTCGCGGGCAAAATGAAGATGCTGGGCAGAGACATCAGCTTCCGTGACATGCGTTGCCACACGCACCAAGCCAGCTCCGATGTTTTTAGCTTCACGTAATTCGTGGACGGTACCGATTCCCGGGAGTAATAAAACGGCTATTTTAGAATTATTGGTTGCTTCAACGGCCGTTTCAATCAGTTTAAATTCATTTTCCAACGACCGCCCATATTGCAGGGTTGATCCACCGAGGCCATCTCCATGGCTCACTTCAATATAGTGCATCCCGGCATCGTCTAACGCTCTGGTGACATCGCGCACCTGTTGTTTAGTAAATTGATGAGCTACTGCGTGGCTCCCGTCTCGCAATGTTACATCAGTGATTTGAATATCTTTTCTTTTTTGTTTGGACAAGTCATCCCCTCCTTTGTGCTTTCTTTTATGAAGTAACAATTGAACGCGCGAAATCTTCGCCTACTTTTTTAGCGGCTGCTGTCATAATATCCAGATTACCGGCATACGTAGGGAAGTAGTCGCCTGCTCCTTTTACTTCAACAAAAATGGTGACCATGTCGCCCTCAAACATAGGCTCCTGTTTTAAATGAAAGCCCGGTACATATTCCTGTACGTTTTTTTCCATCTCCTTAATGGACTGATAAACTTTATCCTCGTCCATGTTTTTCACCTCACAATAAATCGTATCGCGCATCATGATAGGAGGGTCCGCTGGATTTAAAATAATCAGCGCTTTTCCTTTATCCGCGCCACCGGTTTCTTCTAGCCCTTGACGCGTCGTAATGGTAAACTCATCAATATTAGCCCGTGTTCCCGGTCCAGCACTCAGGCTGGAAATGGTAGCCACAATTTCTGCGTAAGAAACGTCCGCAACACGGTTCACGGCATGCACCATAGGAACAGTTGCCTGACCTCCGCAAGTAATCATATTTACATTGTCGTATCCTTTGTCTGTATCCGCTTTTCCAACAGCTGGGCTGAAGAACGGCCCCACGGCAGCAGGTGTTAAATCAATGACCATTTTATTTAGGTCTTTTAAAATTTTCGCATGATGTTCATGAGCTTTGGCTGATGTGGCATCAAAAAATAAATCGGCTATTTCAGGGTTCTCTTGAACGGCTTCAATGCCGTTGGAACAAGCCTGATATCCTTTTTCCTCTGCGCGTTTCAAGCCATCCGAATTGGGATCGATCCCGATTAAAGCTGTTAATTCAATTACATCGCTATTTTCCAGTTTATACATTAAATCGGTACCAATATTGCCTGTACCGATAATGGCAGCTTTCACTTTACTCATACATGTGCTCCTTTCTTGTTCTATTTTTATTGGGAGTACTCAAACTTCAATGCTAATTCACCTAATCGGTCAAATTTTACCGTAAATTCATCTCCTGGGTTAGCGCTGACAGCTGCTGACAAAGCTCCGGATAATATAACTTCTTCAGCTTTTAACTTTATATTATAATCGGATAACTTATTCGCTAGCCAAGCTACACATTTAGCAGGATCACCTAATGCTGCTGCGCCTACGCCGGTGTTTTGTAAAACACCATTTTTGAATAAAGCCATACCTGTTTGTTTTAAGTCAATATCTGATATGTCAAAAGGTTTGTTTCCTAGAAGATACAATCCTGAAGAAGCGTTATCCGCAATCGTGTCAGCTAAAGTAATTTCCCAGTCTTTAATTCTGCTATCTACAATTTCAATGGAAGGGACAATATAATCAGTTGCTTGTAAAACGTCGAAAACAGTCACGTTTGGTCCCTGTAAATCTTCTTTCAAAATAAATGCGATTTCGCCTTCTACTTTAGGTTGTAATACTTTTTCTACTGGTATGGATTCGCCTTTTTCTACTTTCATAGAGTTTAACAAATGTCCATAATCTGGTTCGTTAACTCCTAACATATCTTGCATAGACTTTGAAGTTAAACCAATCTTTTTACCGGTAATATATTCGCTTTTATTTTCGAATTCTTTCATTGTATCCAGCTGAATAGCATAAGCTTCATCAATAGATAAATCAGGCCGCAAGCTCGTAACAGGTTGGGTTCCTTTTATTTTTTTTCTGGCTTCATTTAAATGGTTCACATACTTTTGGGTATCTATTTGGATACTCATTCATTTCTCCCCTTTTAAATTTTTAAGTCATCTCACTATACTGATTAGGTTCTAGCTTCGAATCAATGTCTCAGGTTTAACAATTTTAATATTTGTGATAATTTTCTTACATAATAGTTTAATATCTGTGATTAAATATTAATTCAAAATGCTTGAGACACGTTATACTTAAGAATATATCTAAACATAATCTTACTAAATAGAGATGCTAATATTTGTTGGAAGAGCATTCCAAATATCACTGGCATAGCTACTTTAGGAGAAAAAAAAGTAGTAGCTAAAATTACTCCTAAAGCAATATTTCGCATGCTGCCTGTGAAAACAAAAGTGATTATAATGTGAATATCCTTCCATAATAACTTGCATATTATAAAAGCAACCCCATAACTAGAGACAGAAATAAAGAAAACTAAAAATATAATAGAAATAGTTTGCCATTTAATGTCGTTAAGATAAGGAGCAATAGCACTACTATTAATCAACACAATAGCTAGCAAACTTAATTTTGCAAAAGGAGCAATATTTTTATATAATATACTCTGCACATTTTTATTAACTATTTTATTTATTAACAATCCTGTAAAAGTCGGTATTACAATCATCCAAATTAAATCTAACAATATTGAAACTACGTTAATCGAAACTATCTCTCCAAAACTAATATATAAAACTCCTGGAATTATAATAGGAGACAATAATGAGTCTATTAATATAATAGCCAAGCATAAGGGAAGATTTCCATTACATAGATTAACCCACATAACACTTGATATGCCTGTGGGAACAGCAAACATTAGAACAAACCCGATTGTTAATAAATAATCATCAAAGATAAATCTCGATAAAAAGTACACTAGAACGGGCATTATAATATGGAGAAAAATAATACTAAGTATTACTATAAAGGGATACTTTAAAAGGCTTCTTGTATCTTTAAATTCTAATCCTAAGCTGCTAGAAAAAGTCATAAAAGCAAGTAACCAGGAAACTAAAAATAAGAAGTCTTGGCTGGTTTGATAGAATAACACCCCTACTATTACACTTAGAGGTGTTAAAATTGGTATCCAAGATTGAATCTTATTATTTAAGATAGTTAGCATAAGATTTCCCTCTCTATATTTTAGCTACCAGTAACATAAGCTATAAATATAGCTACTAAATATTGAATAGATAAGATTTGATTATAGTTACACAGAGATTGCGTACTTAAGCCATATAAAATCAACTTTATATTAGGTATATCAATAACAACTCTTTTAAACATATGACACATTAGTCAAATAAATCTTTTATCGTAATTATTAAAAACCAGTATAGTATAGATATCTATCTCACAGTTCCTGGACATCTATTTCAACGAATTTTTATTGAATATTCTACAGTTTCTTCTATAGCTTTATAAGATACTTGTTTTATCGCTGTGACAACTATACTAGCATCATATTTCATTACTTATTTATGTCCAAACTCTCATTGATTGAATTGAAACAAGAATATGGTTAATCATTTATTTCTGTTTCATAATTATTACCTAAAACGAACACCTTATCTTTTAGTTCGCTTTTTTCTTTATTTCTAAAATATTTACATCTGTACGTTCTTTGACATTTTTTAAAATATTGGTGCCTAACCCTGGTTCTTTTGGTAATTCTATTTTACCTTTTTTAATTTCAGGCAAATTAGTCACTAAATCCTTATACCATGTCGCCATATTTGCTCGTACTACCTCCTGAAACATAGCATTAGGGGCATGAAATGCCAAGTGAATGCCGGCCCATAATACTACAGGACTTGAACAATCGTGAGGGGTAATAGGTATATTGAAACTTTCAGATAAATTAGCTATTTTGCGTCCTTCTGTTAATCCGCCACACCATCCTAAATCAATCATAGAATAGTCAAAACAATTTTTAGATAGCATTCTTCTAAATGGTGTTGTACCAGCTAAGGTTTCACTTCCGCATATAGGAACTTGTATTTTGTTTCTTAAAAAACTTATTGATTGTTCATCATCCATTTTATTTAAAGGATCTTCTACCCAAAAAACATCATATTGTTCTAACTCTTTACATATCTCTATTGCTGCGGGGACGCTCCATAAACTATGCAATTCACACATTATTTCTATATTATTTCCTACAGCATCTCTAATATCTTGAAAAGGTTTGAGGCCTGTTTCAAGATCCTGATGAGTTATTAAATTGCCTTGAGTTTTTTCAGCAAATACATCAAATGGCCATATTTTCATTGCTTGGTAACCCTCATCTAATAAACTTTTAGCTAGCTCTCCTGCATTTTGGTTAAAAGCTATTTGATCATCATAAGGACCTCTTTTCTTTTCATATTTTTTAATTTTTCTACGATTGCTTCCGGTATTATAATTATTACTCACGTTATTATAAGAATAACCTGCGCAAGTATTATATACCTGTATAGAATTACGAAATGCGCCTCCTAAAGCTTCATGGATAGGGATATTATGACGATGACCATATAAATCCCATAAAGCAATATCGACAGCGCTTGCAGCCCTGATTTCTGCACTTGAACTATGAAAACCTAAATAAGGTTTTTTTAGAATATATGATAAATATTCAATTTTTTTAGAATCTTCACCTATAAGATAAGGGCCAATTTCATTATAAATTATAGATTCAATAGCAGCTGTACCGCGAAAAGCTTCTCCTAATCCTACTAAACTTTCGTCTGTTTCGATTTCTACCCAAATAAGATTAGGATACTCATCCAATCGCAAGGTTCTAATTTTAGTAATAATAGACATTATTTTCCCCCTCCCTAATTGCTATTTATAAATTCAACAAGATATCTATATTTTGTTATATTGAAAACACCTTATATTTGCTTAAAATAAAATTAACATGGCTTGAAGACAAAATCGTTAAATGCTACATTAAGAGGTAATATAATATTGTAATTTCAACCAAACAAAAAAAGCATATTTAGTTACTCCATGGTACATTTGGCTTTTTATCGAATTTTATCAATTTACATATTTAATAAAATTCTTTTCTTTTGACAACCTGACAACAGCGCAATAACGTTATTTTTTAATTTCTTGAATATAGTTTTTCATAGCCGGATTAATAATAGCGTTAATTGATATCCCCATATAGCTAGCCCCCCATTCCTTTCTTTCTTGCCATTCTGTGGAATTTGCTATATGCATACCAACTCTAGTGTCATTTTTTTTACCAGTTTGAAATACGTAGTCGATAAGTTCCTTTATTTCTGGATCAGAAACACCAAATCGAGCCTTCCCGGAAGATACCGATAAATCAGTGGGACCAATGTATATCATATCGACATCTTTTTTCATTATAGAGTCAGCATTATTTATTCCACGTGAGTTTTCTAATTGAACTGTTATAAAAATATTTTCGTTACTTTTTTTCAGATGTTCTTCCCCCCCGTTTAATCCATATTTAGCTGCTCTTACAGAAAAAGCAGCTCCACGGGTGCCTTGTGGAGGGTATTTTGCAGCACTTATTATTCTGTCCACTTCTTCAGCTGTTTCTACTTGTGGGACGTGAATTCCTTGAGCTCCTCTATCTAAAGCTTTAAGTATATCAACACTACTTGAACTAGGAACCCTTACAAAAGGAACAGAGTCAGTTGTATCTATTGCTCGTATCATTTCCTCTACCTCTCCCCAACTAAAAGCGCCATGTTCATTATCTATTAATATAAAATCAAAACCTATATGTCCTGCAATTTCCGCAAGATATGTACTATGTGTTCCTATAAAACACCCAGAAACTATTTGATTATTTCTTAATTTATCTTTTATATTTTTTTTCATTATTCTCCTCCTTCAAAAAATTGCACTCAAAAATAATTGATTTTGGTATTATGATAAAAAGGTAAATTTATTCTCTACAACTTTAGCCGACAGGAAGACCCATTTAACAATTAATTGTTTATAAAGTACGTATAGACAAATCCAAAGCACAAAGGAAATATTGATGCTAGTATAGTTTCATGGACACTCCTAGTTTAAGTTATTACTATCAAATTAGGAGGTTGGGTCTGATGACAAATCATAAAAATGGCAAACGGTATAGTGATGATTTTCTTATAATGGTGGTCGATTTATATCGTTCCGGTCAGTCTGTTAGAGATTTAAGTCGTGAATATGGCGTATCTGATGTAACAATCTATGCATGGATTAAAAAGTTGAGTCCAATGGAATTAGAAGATGGGCTTCTGTAAATCCAGAGGATTATGCGGAACTTCAAAAGCAAATGCTTAAGCTACAACAGGAGAATGAAGTATTAAAAAAAGCTACAGCCATATTCTAGAAAATTGTAACTGATAATGAAATCATTACTCTTATTGACCAAGAAAATGACCAACACCCCGTTCACAAGTTATGTGAAGTGCTAGAAATGCCTAGAAGCACTTATTGTCAATCGTTCACGAAGACTGTTTCAAAGCGTAATCAAGAAAACCAACAACTAACAGAAAGAATTTTAGAAATTCACCATGAAAGTCAAAGAAGATATGGAGCTCCTAAAATTCTATTATATTCTTAACCAAGAAGGTTATCATGTAAGTCTAAAACGCGTACAACGCTTCATAAAAAGGCAGGTATCCAATCTATTACCGTGAAAAAGTTTCGTCCCGCTCCTAGTAAAGAAAAAGTCGTAGAGCGTGATAACCTTTTACAAAGAGATTTTAGGGCACAGAATATAAATGAAAATGGGGTGGCGATATCACTTACATCCATACTCTTCGACATGGCTGGTGCTATCTTGCATCTGTCATGGATTTACATACGAAAAAAATTGTTGATTTTTCTTTTGACCGGACGATGAAAGTGGAGTTAATTACCAAAGCTTTACAAAATGCTTACCATACACAACAGTCAGATGAAGGATTAATCTTCCATTCCGACCTTAGAAGTCAATATACGAGTGACGCTTTTCAAAAAGTAATTAATAAGTTTGGCATGACACCATCCTTTAGTTATAAAGGAAGTCCTTATGATAATGCTTGTATGGAGTCCTTTCACGCGATATTGAAGAAGGAAGGAGTAAAGCCTATTCGATACATCGATGAAAAATCAGCCAGAATGGCTTTGTTCAATATATTGAAAGTTGGTACAACCGCAAAAGGATCCACAACAGCATTGATTATAAAACCCCGCAACAAATGGAAGAACAGTTTATTGCAGCGTGAATTACATTTTGAAAACTTTAAACTAGTGATGTCCAAAATATTGATCTAGATCCAATGCTTAATAATAAATTTAACTCCCCTGTAGTTTAGCTTTTATAATATTTAGAGATATATTCATACAAAGACGAATGATCTAAATCTCCCAAATCTAATGAATTCATATCTTCCATAAAAAATTGAATTTTTTCTGTTATAGGCAGCTTAATACTTTTTTCTTCAGCAGCTTTTAAAGCATTATTTATATCTTTTAGATGAAGTCTTATTTTAAAACCTGGTTGATATTCTTCATCAATTAAATTATTAATTTTTTGATTCAACACATTGCTACCTGCTAAGCCAGAGTGGATAGCCTCATATAGCATCTCAAAATCTAAACCTGATTGTTTCGCTAAATAAAAGGCTTCTGCTATTGATTGAAGTCCCATTGCCACAATTACTTGATTCGCCAATTTTGCATATCCACCACTACCTAAAGGGCCCACATGAGTTATCTTACTTCCCATTTTTTCTAAATAAGGAAATATTTTTGAAACAGATGTAGAATCTCCACCTACCATAATTGCAAGACTCCCATCAACAGCTCCTTGTTCTCCTCCACTCACGGGCGCATCGATTAAAGTTGCATCTTTTTTTCTTAACTTTTCTCCTATTGATTTGGTTGTTTCTGGATTAATAGAAGACATATCTACAACAATTGACTGTTTATCAATTCCGGAATAAACTCCATTTTTCCCTAGAATCACATCTTCTACATCTTGTGAGTCAGCAACCATTATAAATATAATATCTGATCCTTCTGCTGCTTGAGCTGGAGAGTCTGCTACTTTAACATTTGTTGTATTGTAAAATTCTGCTTTTTTAGCGGTTCGATTATACACTTTTTGCAAATAACCTGATTTATACAAATTTCTCGCCATGGGATTTCCCATAATACCTAAACCAATAAAAGCTATGTTCATAAAGTTTTAACCTCCTAGTAAGTATTAATAAATAAACTATTAGTTTATTTCGGGTTCTTTTACAGGAGAACCAAAGCTTGTTTCTAAATAATCAAAGTCACACCCTTGATCAGCTTGAGAAATATGCTCTAAAAACATTCTTCCATAGCCTCGCTCCATGCGTGGACGTGGCTTTTTCCAAACAGATTTTCGTTCTTTCATTTCTTGTTCAGAGATATCAACATCAATTTTTCTATTTTTTACGTCTATTGAAATATTATCTCCTGTTTTTATCAATGCTAAAGGACCACCTATATACGATTCTGGTGATACATGCAAAACGCATGAGCCATAACTCGTTCCGCTCATCCTAGCATCTGAAATTCTTAAAATATCTCGAACCCCTCTTTTTAGCAAACTCTTAGGTATTGGTAACATTCCCCACTCAGGCATTCCTGGTCCCCCTTTCGGTCCTGTATTACGTAGAACTAGAATATGATTTTCTGTCACATTAGCGTTTTCATTATCTGAAAACTCCTTCAACGATTTGTAGTCATCAAAAACTATTGCAGGACCTGTATGCTTCATAAACTTAGGGTTACAAGCACTAGCTTTTAAAACTGCTCCATTCGGAGATAAGTTTCCTTTTAAAATTGCTAATGATCCTTCTCCGTAGATAGGATTTTTAAGTGGTCTAATGACTTCATTGTTAAACACTTCTGCTTTTGATATCACTTCTCCTATAGATTTTCCTATTACAGTTTTAGTTTCTGTAGACAGCTTACTTTCCATTTGTTTCATCATACCTAATAAACCACCTGCATAATAAAAGTCCTCCATTAAATACTTATCACCGCTAGGTCTTATATTAGCTATTACTGGTACTTCTCTACTTATACGATTAAAGTCTTCCATTTCTATATCAATATTTGCTCTTTTAGCTAATGCTGTAATGTGTATTATTGCATTAGTAGACCCACCTAATGCCATAGAAACCTTAATCCCATTTTCAAAGGAGTCTTTAGTTAAAATATCATTAGGTTTAACATTTTTCCATACCATTTTCACTATATTGCTCCCAGCTTGAGCACACATTCTGTTATGATTAGAATCTACAGCGGGGATAGATGAAGCTCCTGGGATAGACATGCCCATTGCATCAACAACAGATGTCATAGTACTAGCAGTGCCCATCGTCATACAAGTACCTACACTTCTATCTAATCCCGCACATATACCTTTCAATTCACAATCGCCTATATTACCTATTCTATATTCATCCCAATATTTGAAAGCATCTGACCCTGAGCCTAATGTTTCTCCTCTATAATTTCCTCTTAACATGGGCCCAGCCGGCACAAAAATTGACGGAATTTGCATGCTAATAGCTCCTAACATTAAACCTGGAGTCGTTTTATCACACCCCCCCATTAATATAGCACCATCAATCGGGTAGGACCTAAGAAGCTCTTCTACCTCCATAGCCAACAAATTCCGATAAAGCATAGCTGAAGGTTTGTTTATACTTTCAAATAAAGACATACAAGGTATTTCTAAAGGAAGTCCTCCAGCTTGAAAAACCCCTCTTTTAATATCTTCTATTCTATCTTTAAAATGATGATGACACGGGTTTATATCTGACCAAGTACTCATAATCCCTATTATTGGTTTATCCTCCCAATCATGATAATCGTAACCCATTTGCATCATTCTAGATTGGTGATTAAAACTTCTAAAATCCTCAGCATCTAACCATCTTTTACTTCGAAGTTCTTTTGG
>Ga0079226_10003769_pt1 | contig 11624 bp, 7 predicted proteins | sample Poulit2014_FD_76345 | JGI IMG/M metagenome (GOLD analysis project Ga0079226, IMG submission 76345) | Agricultural soil microbial communities from Georgia to study Nitrogen management - Poultry litter 2014 | ecosystem: Environmental > Terrestrial > Soil > Agricultural land | place: USA: Georgia...
CGAGATGAAACACTGGGAATGGGCACCCAACAATCCAAACATTCTGGAACAACATAAAATCCCATTTGCCTTCACAAGTAAAGGATTGAAAAATAAAAAAGATTTTTTACCCAATATTCGAAAAGCGATACAATACGGTCTGAGTGAAGACGAAGCTATACGAGCACTGACAATACGTCCCGCAAAATGGTTAAATCAAGGAAGTAGACTCGGGCAATTGAAAAAAGGTTTCATTGCCAATTTTCTGGTGACAGATGGTCCTGTTTTCAATCCGAAAACCACCATTCTTGAAAACTGGATCCAGGGCAAATCATATTATCTCAATGATGGAAGCTCTCTTGCCGGATCCATTTTTGATCTTAACCTGGAAAATAAAAAATATAGATTAGAAATTAATGAATCCGCCACCGGCGCCACTATTTTCTATTCAGATAATAAAAAAATCAAAGGTAATGTAACACAAGAACTGGATCGGGTCCTGATCATTTTTCAAAATGAAGAAGGATACTACCTGCGTCTGAACGGAATAATAAAAGGAAATAATTTGACCGGACAATATCAGGATGAATCCGGGAAAAGTAAAAAATTTCATGCTGAACATGCCGACACAAAAAAAATCGCTGAAAGTAGATCTTCCAAAGATTCTGTCTTAATAGAATCCAAATTTACTTTTCCATTCATAGCCTATGGCCGCACGATGCTCCCGGAATCAAAAACTTACCTGATCCGGGGGGCCACTGTCTGGACGAATACACCTGATGGAATCAAAAAATCCACTGATGTACTCATCGAAAATGGAAAAATTGCAGCCATCGGGATTTTGAAAGCCCCCGCCGGCGCTGAGGTGATCGATGGAAAAAACATGCATTTGACCCCGGGGATCATTGACGAACACAGCCATATAGCTATCAGCAAAGGAATCAACGAAGGAACTCTGGCGAGCAGCGCAGCTGTAAGGATAGGAGACATACTCAATTCTGAAGATATAAATATTTACCGGCAGCTGGCAGGCGGAGTAACCACTTCTCACATCCTTCACGGCTCAGCCAATCCAATTGGCGGACAAGCCGCGCTTATCAAACTGCGCTGGGGTTTTGCTCCGGAAGAAATGAAAATAGAAGGAGCCGATCCTTTTATCAAATTTGCTCTTGGTGAAAATGTAAAACAATCCAATTGGGGGGATCAAAACACCATCCGTTTTCCACAAACCCGGATGGGGGTAGAACAATTGTATGAAGATTATTTTACCCGCGCCAGAGAATACGGAGAACTCAAAAAAGGACAAACACCCTATCGGAAAGATCTTGAGATGGAAACACTTCTGGAGATTTTGGAAGGAAAAAGATTTATCACCTGTCATATTTATGTGCAGAGTGAAATCAATATGCTGATCCATCTCGCAGACCGCTACGATTTCAAAATCAACACCTTTACACATATACTGGAAGGGTATAAAGTAGCTGATAAGATGAAAAGCCGCGAAATCGCCGCCGCTACTTTTTCGGATTGGTGGGCATATAAATATGAAGTAATCGATGCAATCCCTTATAATGCCACTATCATGCATGATGTGGGTGTAGTGACCGCTCTGAATTCTGATGATGCTGAAATGGCGCGGCGACTTCATTCCGAAGCAGGGAAAGCAATAAAGTACGGAGGCATGTCACCTGAAGAGGCTTTGAAACTCGTCACTCTCAATCCGGCAAAAATGCTTCACATCGATGACCGGGTAGGAAGGATTTCAGTGGGCATGGATGCGGATGTCGTGCTCTGGAATGGTCCTCCTTTATCTACTTTCACCAGAGCTGAAAAAACTTTTGTGGATGGAAAATTATTTTTCGACCGGAAAGAAAACGAGGCGATGGCGGAAGAAATCAAACAAGAAAGAAATCGGCTGATCCAGAAAATGCTCCGGGAGAAAAAAGAAGGTGCCCCAACTCAAAAACCGAGTAATCATCAGGAAAAAAATTATCAATGCGATACTCTTGAATTTTAAAATCTTCAAATATATCCAACAGATAACAGCTAATATCAGATCTACTTTTACTTCAATATGATACAAATGAATTCATTTTCCATATCAATTTTCATCCCTTCAGGAAATCCTCTCAATATATTACTGATTTTTTTCTGCGTTATTTCCTTCCACGCAGTTCTTGCACAGAAGCCACCGATGAAATCAGATACGGCTTCTGTCACCTTGAGGGGAGGCACATTCCATATCGGCAATGGTGAGATAATCCACGACGGCCATTTACTGTTCAAGAATGGCAAGATTACTTATATCGGAACGGAAGAGCAATCCGCAGATCGCATCATAGATGTTTCCGATCAACATGTTTATCCTGGACTGATCGCGATCAATACCAATCTCGGTCTTACGGAAGTAGATGCCGTACGCGCCACCAGAGATTTTCAGGAAGTGGGTCAATACAATCCCCATCTCCGGGCCCTGATCGCCTATAATACCGATTCCGAAATCATCCCTACCATTCGGTCCAATGGAATTTTACTGGCTGAAATCGCCCCCAGGGGAGGCATCATTTCTGGTCAATCGACCGTCGTTCAACTGGATGCATGGAATTGGGAGGATGCTGTAATTTGCGATACAGCAGCATTTCATCTGAACTGGCCCGCTCTGTATCGCTATAATCGGGCAGAACAAAGAACAGAGATCAACAAAGACTATGCTTCACAAGTCCGAAAGATAGATGAATACTTTTCTGAAGCGAGTGCATATGGAAAAATGGAGCATCCGTATCCGGTGAATCTTAAATTGAAAGCTTTATCCTCTCTTTTAAAAAAAGAAACACCTGTTTTTGTCCATGTTAACGATGAAAAAGCAATCCGAGATGTTGTCCAATTTGGTAAAAAGAAAGGATTACCGATCGTTTTGACGGGAGCTTCGGATGCGTGGAAAATAGCGGATGAACTGGCAGAAAAGAAAATCCCTGTAATTCTGGGGCCCACACAAAGTCTGCCCAGAAATGTAGATACAGATATCGATCAACCTTTCAAAACACCTAAAATATTACAGGAAGCGGGCGTTTTATGGTGTTTTTCTCATTCAGGTTCTTGGGATCAGCGCAATCTACCTTTTCAGGGCGGCCAGGCAGTTGCTTTCGGACTGGATCAGGAAGCAGCACTCACAGGAATGACTCTCAGTACAGCCAAAATTCTCAATATAGATCAAGCATATGGCACATTGGAAAAAGGAAAAAGTGCCACACTTGTAATCAGTGACGGAAATATTTTAGATCCGCCGACGAGTATTATTCTTCAAGCTTTCATAGATGGCCGGGAGATTGATTTGGACAACAAACAGAAAAAATTGTATCGGAAATATGGTGAAAAATATAATATCCTCCGATGAATAAGAACATCCCATTTCTCTATCATTTTCTTAGGAGTCCAAAATCAAGCTTCCTTTTTTGGGATCATTAATCACCGTCAGAGAAACAGGAATCCGTTCTTTTAATTCTTCTACATGAGAGATAATACCCACGATTTTATCTTCCTTATTGAGATTGATCAGGGTTTCAAATATAATATTCACCGACTGGGAATCTTGTGTCCCAAAACCTTCATCGATGAAAAAGAAATTCTTCTCTGCCCGAGCGTTGACTTGCACACTCTCCGCCAGTGCCAGCGCCAATGAAAGAGACACCTGAAAAGACTGCCCGCCCGAAAGTGTCTTTACACTTCGGCTTCTTCCTTCATTTAAATAATCGATGATCTCAAAATCATTGTTCTCCCCCAATTGCAAACGAAGCTGATTCCGAGTCATGCGCTGAAACCGAATATTTGCATGATCACATAATTGACTCAAATAAATCGTAGAAACATACTGCACAAATCCCGAGGCTTTAAACAACCCCGCCATCACTCTTAAGTTTTCAGCACGCCGGCTCAATTGATTCCATTCCTCCAGGAGCTCTAATTTTTCTCCATAAGATTTTTCAAGTCGAAGTAATTCACCCCGCAGTCCAACCATTTTCTCATTTACCTCTTTCAATCTTTTTTCAGATGATCGCCAATTTTCCTCCTCCATTGAAAACTGCTCCACATCAAAGGCTGCCGATTTTAATTTTTTACGAAGTGTATTGATTTCATTTTTGAGCACTTGAAATTCAATACGAAATTTCTCAATTCTCTCGCGCTCTTTCTTCAAATCAAGATCCATTTCCAATATAGCCCGGACAGCAGCAAGATTTTCTATTTTCTCTTTTCGAAGATTCTCAACGATCTGATTTTGCAAAATCGAAGTCTCCTTTTCCAATTCTTTCAACTGTACTTCCGTTGCATTCCGTCTTGCCTCAAGAGAAGATTTTTTCTGAGCAAATTCAAGAATCTCTTTATTCAAGATCTCATACCTGCTTTTTACTTCTTGATTCTTTTTCTTCAGTATGTTCAATAGCGAATGAATTTCAGTCACCGTTTGATATTGATAATTCTCGAATTTCAGTATTTTCAAATTTGAAGAATCCCGGTCATATCCTGATTTCTCATGATTCAATTTAAATTGGATTTCTTGCAGAAGTTTACGATAATCATCCAGTTTTTTCTGCTTCACTTCGAGTTGTTTTCTCTTGACCGATAACTTTTTTTCTGCTTCTTCCAATTGTTGATTGAGGTCTTTCGCCTCTTTGAGCGTTGCTTGAAAGCCGATAAGGTCTTCAGGATCAAATTCTTTCCAGACAAATCGAGCCTGGTGTTCATCCAATCTTTTTTTCGCTGCTTCTGAATCCCCCTTTCCCACTTTCATTTGATCTTCAAAAAACTGCATCCGGGACAAAATCTCTTTTACCTCGGTGCGCTCTTGTCGAAGAGATATGACTTCTTCTTTCAATCCTTGAATCTTCGCTAATATCACCTTCAGCTCTTCGGATACATCCTCCGCAACCGGCACATTCGGATGTGCGGTCGAACCACACAACAAACAAGGCTTTCCTTCTACCAGCTCATGAGAATATTGTGCCAATCTCTGCCGAACTTCTATTTCACTTCTTTGATCTTCCAACTCCTTTATTTTCACTTCCAACGAATCTTCAAAGACCTCAAAATCAGCTTCATAACTCTCTGGATTCACTTTTCTTTTTATCAACTCCTTCTGAAGTTCTGCAATCTTCTTTTGAAAATTTGTAACATTTTGGTTTCGATCCGCCCGAATTTTCAAAAGATTCTCCTGGTCTGAAAACCACTTCGCCACCTCTACCAAAAGCCCGGGATCAACAGCTTCGGATTTCATCTTTTCGATGTTCTTTTCTGCTGAATGGATTTCTGTCTGCCCTTTTTCTACCTCCACCAAAGTATCCTCTACCAATTTTTCTCCTTTCACCACTCTTTTTCTGAATTCCACGATTTCATCGGCAGATTCCTTCATCCTCGCAATATAAAACAGATCATTTTCTTCGGTTTGCTTTTCCGACAAACTCTCATACCAGCTTTTCAGAGAGTCTTGTTCTTTATTCCGTTTTATCAACTCCTGATCCGTCCCCTCCAGCTCTTTTTCGATCTGATACCGCACACCACGCAAAGTCTCAGCTTTTGTCTGCTGTTTTTCCAGCTCTTCAAGCAATTTTCGAAAAGAATCAGAAATCCGTTCATATTTCTCCATTCTCTCTTTAGCCTCCAGAATTTCTTGCTCCTGTTTTTCCATTTTCACCCTTTCATCTTCTTTTTTTAACAGATTCTCATAATCTATTTTCAAAAGTTTCAACCTTTGAAACCGGGCATCAATATTCTGATGTTGTTTTTCAATTTGGATAAAGTTTTTCTCCTGTACTTCCAATTCTGCTTTTTGAGTCTTTATCTCTTCCTCAGATACCGCTTCATATGCCTTCAGCTGCCCTTCCGTCTGATCCAAAAGTGTCTTATTCTTCCCTTCCAGCTTCCTCACAGAATGCTGCAAATCATATCTTTGAAGCTGGAAGATCTCCTTCATCATATCCGTCCTCGCCGTCGGTCCTAATTCAAGAAATTCCCGAAACCTTCCTTGCGGAATGATGATCGTCCTTTTAAAATTATTATAGCTGAGGCCGATGATTTTCTCAGCATTGGCATGATTCAAAGGTTTCCATTGACCATCAAGCTGCTCATAAAAAGTGACTTTTGGAGGTCTCACATCATCAAAGCGCCTGGAATTTCGCTTCAATTCCCGGCAAGCCCGAAAAATTCTGTTCTCATGATTTCTGAAATCAAATTCGATATAAGCACGGTCCGACTTGAGGTTCATCATGTTGTAATTGCGACCTTCCCGGGCATTCATTCTTTCCGTCTCGCCATACAATGCATAAGAAATCGCCTCCAAAATGGAAGATTTCCCAGAACCGGTGGCTCCAAAAATTCCGAACAAACCAGCGTCTGCTAAATTTGTAAAATCGATCAACTGTCTTTTTTGATAAGAATAAAGCCCTTCGATAGAAAGTCGGATTGGAATCATTGTTCTGTTTGTAAAATTTCATCAAATAACTGCATCAACTCTTCATTGGGTTCCTGCCCTTCATTTTTCGCCTTAAAATAATCTTTAAACAAGGACCTCAGATTTTGATTGAGATTGATATTTGAAAAAGATTTATTTCTGATCTCTAAATTTCGCACTTTCGGAATCAAATGTATGATTCCGTGATGCGCTTCCATAATTCGTTTTCGATCTTCTGATTTCAAAAATTCATCGGTCGCCAAGGTCAGTTCCACAAGAAAATTTTGATTTGCAAGCAACCATTTCTCTGCCGATGCAACATCATCAAAGGATTTGCGAATCAATTGTTTTCCGGATTTCAGGGGAATTTTCTCCAGATGCACAGGTTCCCCCGGAACTGCTTCGATCAAGGATACATATTTCTGTTGACCTGATTCAGAAAATGAATAAGCGAGCGGCGAACCACTGTAAATCACCGGCTGGTGTATTCCCATATTCTGATATCTGTGCAAGTGACCCAGTGCCGCATATTGTATCTGTGGTGGAATGGCTTCAGAATAAACAACATCAGCATTACCGATATTCAATGGTTTTTCTCCGTCCGGTTCTTCCGGCTGTTCTTCTCCGCGTTTCATCATATACAGATGAGTGACCAACAGATTTACACCTCGTGCATCACAATATTTATCAGCAAGATATTTCCACTTCTCAGCCAGACTTTCTTGTAGTGATCTTTGTTTATCTTCTCCAAAATATTCTTTCAGCCTTACTTCATTTGCAAAAGCTGTGTGAAGTAATCGCACCGGAAAATCAATTCCCTTCAGCTTGATTTCCACCAAACCGGTTTCTGTCTGAGTGATACTGAATCCATTTTCCAGTTCAAATTGGGGAACAACATCCATCGGATGACCTATAAAAATGATTCCATTTTCACGTGCCAAAACATCGGCTACATTGATTCGATCGGGTGAATCATGATTGCCGGCGATGGCGACCACCGGGATTTTTGAATTTCTAGATAATTTCTTCAATGTTTTATACAACAGTTCAGCCGCTTCATTGGGTGGATTAAAAGTATCAAAAAGATCTCCTGCCACAAGAATCATATCTACCACTTTCTCTTCCGCAATTTTCACAATTTCTGTCAGAACTTCTTTTTGCTCATCATACCGGGAATAAAAATCGAGCTTTTTCCCCAGGTGCCAATCTGCTGTGTGGAGTATTCGCATTTTCACATTTTTAAATTTTAGTACATCAAAGATAATCGTTCTGATTTATTTTAGTCTCTGCAATAAAGGAGCTTCCAAGATTTGAATAACTTCGCAACCGAAACAAAATCTTCGGATGTCCGAAAAAGATTTGTTTTTTTCATAAAATTCAATACTGCTGAACCCTCGGATGAAACCGATTATTTACCGACTGCTTCTGCTCATGTTTCTGATCCTTTCCGCGATCGGAATGAGCCGCCATGATTTCACTCAGGATTCCCAAGAAGAAATTTTCTCTGTCGAAGAAAATATCTCTATTTTTCATAATACAGAAAAAGAAAGTGATCCTTCAAGAGCCGCGATTTCGATCGTATCCTGGAATATTCAGCATTTGGGAAAAACAAAATCAGATGAAGAGATCCGCCTAATGGCACAAATCCTCCGCCATTTTGATATTGTAGCCATCCAGGAAGTAGTCGCCAAAGATCCGGCAGGTGCACAGGCGGTAGCAAGACTGGCAGATGCACTTAACAGAACAGGATTTCAATGGGATTATCAGGTAAGTGATCCGACCCGAAGTCCCTCACCTTATATCCGGGAACGGTATGCGTTTCTATGGAAACCATCACGGGTAAGCCAGGGTGGTCGTGCTTCTCTGGACCGACAGCTGGAAAATGCAATCGACCGGGAACCTTTCCTGGGTACTTTTCATAAAAAGGGGGAAAAAGATCTTTTCTATGTTGTCAATTTCCATTCTCGACCTTATAATCGTCAACCAGAGGAAGAAATCATTTATTTTCTCGATTATCCGGATCGTCTGAATTCTGATCGTATCATCATAGCCGGTGATTTCAATCTTGACGAAGAACATTCGGTATGGGAGCCTTTTTATCGACAAGGGTTAAAAAATGCTTTAACAGATAACCCTACTACACTCAAGCGAAAATGTGACAACGGAAATTATCTGAATCACTCCATCGACAATTTTTATTTTCACTCCGGAATCAAGATGCATCGGTCAGGAAAATTGGACTTTGTGGGGTCTTGTGATCAACTGGAAAACGCAAGAAAAATCTCCGATCATCTGCCTGTGTTTATGTTTTTTTCTATCAAATAAAACTGATTCTTATCTCTCCGCCATTGATTAAATGATTTCATTCTTTTATTTGGTCCCTGCTTATGAAATGATTACATTGATACATCATCAAATTATTACAATATGCAATGGAAGGTTTATCTGTCCGGTGAGATTCATTCTGATTGGAGAGATATGATTATCAAAGGAAGCAAAAATCTGAACATCCAATTTTATTCGGCTGTCACAGATCATGATGCCAGTGATGCAGCAGGTGATGTCCTGGGGGATCAACCGGATTCTTTCTGGCGGGATCATCAATCTTCTAAAGTAAATGCCATAAGGACGCAGACATTGATCCGTCACTGTGACATCGCCATCATACGTTTTGGCGATAAATACAAACAATGGAATGCTGCTTTTGATGCAGGTTTTTGTACTGCTCTCAACATTCCTTACATTACTTTGCATGACGAATCTCTGATCCACCCGCTCAAAGAAGTGGATGCCGCTGCAAAAGCCTGGGCAAAAACACCGGAACAGGTCATAGAAATATTACGCTACATCACAAAAAAGACATAAAACCGACGTTCGACCACACGCCAAAAAAGGATTAAATTTAAATAAATATAATAGAAGGAGAATATTCATGGTTCTCAGAAGAACACAATGACTATCGCGCGATTTGATCAAAATTCAAAAAATCTAAATAATCCCATTCCCGGTACCCCAGCAGATAAACACCAGCCTCGGTTGCATAAGGAATCAAGTCCTGTGCAAAACTCAAACTTCCTAAAATAGGAATCAGCTTTTTATCTGCATATTCCGGAAATAAGGTACGGAATTTCGGAACCGTCAGATTGATAAGTCTGTCAATTTTTTTACGATCCGGTGAATTCTTAACCTCAACCAAAAAAACATATTGTTCATCTGTAGCTATCACATCAAATTCACCTTCCTCACCCGAATCTTTAATTTTTTTGCGAATCCGTGCTCCGAAAAAATCCATTTCAGTATCGAAATATTTCATCACGGTCGATTTTACACCAGGGATGAAAATATCTTCTACCAATGTTCCCATTTTATTGGCCAAACTACCCCATTGCCTGTTCATTTCCCGTCGATCCTCCCTCATCTCATCCTTGAAATCCTTCATCTCATCCTTGAAATCCTTCATTTCCTGTGAAAGAGATCCCATGATCTTTTGAGAGCTTTCTATGTAATTTTCCAATACTTTTTCCAAGGTCGTCACCCGATCATCCAGATTAACTGCCATTTCATTTACATCTTTTTCTTTAGGTACAAACCTTAAGCACAAGAAGATAGTTCCCCTTTTCCTGAAGTGATCAAAGACACAACATTTCCACTGTCAAGATATTACTATTCCTCTTGACCAAAAATATTCTTACCTTCCTGCGTAACAATAAAAATTAACTTTCCGTTGTACCCTTAATGAAAGCAATGCGCGTCATTTGGAATATGAGATGGATTATTATCATTCTTTTATCATCAGGATTCACCAATTTTATTTCGGCTCAAAACGAACTAAAACCACACGATCAACCGATATCCGATACTACGCATATAGAAGAAATCAAAATCAATGGGGAGATCGTTCAGGTGATCATTGAAGGAGATGATACTTTGTTGCTGTCCACTTTTGACGAAATCAAGGTCACCTCAAAACGATTTTTCAATTCCAGTGAAGAATACCGCCGTTATCTGATTTACAGAAAATATGCTCAGGATGTGTACCCTTTTGCTGTAGAAGCTATTCAAACCTATCAGACAGTCATGAAAGTAACGGAGAATCTGAGCTATTGGAAGAAAAAAAAATATGTGCGCCGGGTTCAGGAACAATTGTTCAACAAGTATGAAGATACCTTTAAAGGTTTGACCAAAACGCAGGGAAGAATCCTCATTCACATGATCGAAAAAGAACTGGATATTCCTATGTATGAACTGATCAAAGATACTCGCGGCTGGCTCACGGCCAATTATTGGCATATGCTATCAGGCTTTTTCGATTATGATCTGAGAGCAGGTTATCAGGTAGGCGAAGATCCGATCCTTGATATGGTAATCAACGATCTCAATCTTCGGTTCAATGAATAATGTCCTGTGCAATCATTTTCCATTTATTTTATTGCATTTTTGTATTCAGATAAATGATTTTGTGAAATGATTGATCCAAAATTTAATGATCATCCGATCGTGGGTGAGGAAGAAAATTCTAAGGATGCAGGAACAGTAAAATGGGAAAGTCCTTCCAATATTGCCTTAATAAAATACTGGGGAAAATCGAATATTCAAATCCCTAAGAATCCCTCTATTAGCTTCACTTTAAGCGAAGCCAAAACGATCACCCGACTGGATTGGGTGAAAAAAGAAATTCCCGATTCCGAAATCGATTTTTCCTTCTTTTTTCAGGGAGAAGAAAAACCGGAATTCATTCCAAAATTAAAAATTTTCTTCCGGCGGATCATTGATAAAATGCCCTTTCTGACGAATTATCATCTCCGGATTTCCTCAGAAAACACTTTTCCACATTCTTCAGGAATCGCCTCCAGTGCATCAGCCATGAGCGCTTTAGCAGCTGCACTGGTCGATATGGAGATTCAGATCAGGGAAATAGCCGAACCTATAACGAATAATTTTCTCAAGTACGCCTCTGAGATCAGCAGATACGGCAGTGGAAGTGCCTGCCGAAGCTTTTATCCACGAGCCGCAATTTGGGGAAAATCAGAATTTCCCGGCTCCTCAGATGAATTTGCCATCGGACTAGAAGATCAACTGCACCCTTTATTCCAAGAATATCATGATGCGATTTTACTGATCGAACAAAGCCCGAAATCAGTTACCAGTTCAGCAGGACATCACCTGATGGAAAAAAATCCTTATGCGGCTGTCCGCTTTTCAG
>Ga0079226_10003770_pt1 | contig 11623 bp, 11 predicted proteins | sample Poulit2014_FD_76345 | JGI IMG/M metagenome (GOLD analysis project Ga0079226, IMG submission 76345) | Agricultural soil microbial communities from Georgia to study Nitrogen management - Poultry litter 2014 | ecosystem: Environmental > Terrestrial > Soil > Agricultural land | place: USA: Georgia...
AGATTAAGAAAATTAAATTCAAACAGGCCATATTGGGAAAAAGGGGTTTTAAGGTGATTAGGGATTCATGGTTCACCATTCAGAAAATTGACAATACTACCTTCGCAATTAGCGAATATGGACATTGGGAGAAAGTGCATTCATTTTTATTAATTGGAGAAAAACGAGCAGTGTTAATCGATACAGGTCTTGGTATTGATAGTATAAAAAGAATTACCGATCAACTTACAGACCTACCCATAACTGTTATTACTACTCATGTTCATGCGGACCACATTGGAAGCCATGGTGAGTTTGACACAATCTACGTCCATAAAGACGATTCAGACTGGCTAATAAATGGCATTAAAGGATTACCTATTGAGCAAAATAGAAGGGATGTTGGCAGGGATATTACAATACCTACTCCTAAAACATTTACCCCTGAAACATATACACTGTATCAAGGAGAACCGACGGGACTTGTGGCTGATGGTGAAGTCATTGATATCGGTTATAGAAAATTGATTATATACCACACTCCGGGTCATTCACCGGGCCATATATGCATTTTTGATAATACGAATGGGTATTTGTTTACAGGGGATTTACTTTATGACGAGACTCCAATATATGCCTTTTATCCTTCAACCAATCCTGTTGACTTAGTTAATTCCCTTGAAAGAATATCAGAGATAAAACATGTTACAAAGGTTTATGGTTCCCACAATACTTTAGGACTTGATTCTGAAATTTTGCAAGAAGTAAAACGGGCAGTTAAGTTTTTAAAAGAAAAAGAACTTGTTAAATTCGGGACAGGGATTCATAGATTTAATGGTTTTAGTGTACAGTTCTAACTCTGCCGGAATCGGCCGTAATTCTAGCATAAGGGTTTGCAATCATACATCAAACAGAGCTATTTTGCGGATGAGTGGGCATATGATGAAATATTAAGGAAATGTAATAGACTATACCACAATCGAACGCAGCAATTGCCGTCCTATTTATGAGATAAGGAAATGGGGGGAATTTAATGTTTAGATTAGCAGTGATTTTAGTGCATGCATTACTTTTTATATTAGTAACAATTGTAGGTTTGGCCGGAAAATATAATCCTGCACCTCCTGATCCAGAGGAAACTTATGGGGTTTGGTTTTCAACCTTTGTCATATTTAATTTGCTTGTGTTGGTATCTGCTTTTTTACAGTTAAAGATAAAAAAAGTTTGGGTGTTTTCAATATCTATAATATGTTTGATTATACTTTTCATTTTGACTTTACAATATATATACCCTTTGTTTATGGACTTATTTTAGAATAAACAAAGTTACAAGTGTTCAAGTAACGGGCTGCGATCGTTTTTTAAGATATCCACAAAATAGACACAATTCTTGCAGAAGAAACTGATAAGAAGGGAGCAAGCGTTATGAAGCCAACAAAGGATTTATTTAGATGATTAGGCGTATTGAAAGGTCCCTTTCAAAATTATTTTTTGGTAAGAAATCAGTAATAATATGGGAAGGGTAAAGTGAGAACTATAGTTTTACATTCCTATAAAAAACTAAACACTAAACAGGAAAAAGTGATGTTTTTACAATTGAGCGTATTTGTGGAATAGAGAGTGTTTTCCGAGTAGGCATAGATTATGCCATAATATGTTTTATAGGGATAAGGTAGAAACTTATATAAACGAAAAGGGGAAAGTAATGGATGAAATGGATAATTACAATCTAAATAGACAAAAAGCTAAATTACAAATTGGAATTGGATGTTTCTTTAGTGTAGTTATTGTTGGACTTTTAGTAATTTTAGTACCTATTTGGTTATTATCTTCACATTCTGATGAAACATTGTTAATAGTAAGTCATTCTCCTAATGAAGTAAACGTAATAGAGGTTGTTAAGAAAGATGACTTTCCTGACCCAACTATTAGAATAAAATATGATAATCAAAATATTATGAAAACAACCAGACACTATATCGGTACAATGGGATAATGATTTCGAAGCAGAAGTTATCCTTACCAAGTATGGACGGGAACCAAGTGTGGTCGAGGCTAAATTTAATTATTTATTCCAATTAGTTCAGAACATCCTCAAGAATTGGGCGTAGTAATCGCACAACTACGCTAAAATTGGGCATTTAGCTGGGTGGTAGTGTAGTTATTTTAAATTATTTCACTTAAAACCTTTCTGGGCCGGAACAGCGGAAAATGTTGGTTTTCCTACTCAATACAGCATGGCAAAAAGTGGGATTGATACTTACGAAGGAGTAATTATTACAGGTTTAGACGAGAATGCAACAGCAAAAAAATGAATATAAGATAGCCGAGATCTTAAATGTATTGTATAAAAAATTACTTTAATAGCTAGTGGAAAAATGGTAATATCTATTACTGGATTGACGGAAGTAAAAATTCCAAAGCTGAACATATTGTGTTTTTACATGGAATGACTGCTGACCATTCTATGTTTGATAAACAAATTAATCAATTTAGAGGTCAGTTTAAAATCATTGTCTTAGATATTCCTCTAGACAGTCAAATGTAGGTGGTAGGGCGTCCCTGCACCTACAACTTTCGAGATTTGCCAAACTTGTAGGTGGTAGAGCGTTCTTGCACCTACAACTTTCGAAATTTGCCAAACTTGTAGGTGGTAGAGGGTCCTGCGTTAATTTCCATCAAGAAGGTACCAACGTCGTTACTTAATTATTTTTACAATTAGGTATTCCATAAAATGGTTTTTCGACAAACATTATTATATCAGTTTTATTTTTCTGATCTTCCATAGTACTATTGAAAATATGAATAGTTAAGTTCACATAATTAAAAGCGGATTAAAAAACAAAGGAGTTTCATTGATGCAGAAAAAATGGCGAATTAAACTCGTATTATATCTTACCTTATTAGGTGCAATAGGCATTGTTGCAATTATTCCATATGAGATGACAACCTTAATGAACACAGAGTTTTATGAAACTAACCCAGAAGCGATACCTGTTTCGCTAACGGTAAATTCAATAATTCAGATTGGATTTTTGTTTTTATTAGTATTAATAGGTGTACGGCTACAAAGAAGAACAGGTTTAAGTTCCCCTAAACTGGAAAGCCTTGTTTACGAACGAAAATTACAACATTTTTCAAAAAAGTGGCTAATAATTAGTATTTCTATTACATTTATTCTTTCTTTACTAACTATCCTACTTGACTTATTTGTGTTTTCGTCGATTATAGAAACACCCGAAGAACAAATCACCATTTGGTGGCAAGGATTACTTGCAATGTTTTATGGGGGTATAACGGAAGAATTAATGGTTCGATTATTTGGAATGACCTTAATAGTGTGGTTATTAGCGCGTATCACTAAAAAAGAAAAAGAGGAGATTCCGAACAGTTTTTATTATACAGCGATTTTCCTTACCGCAATTTTATTTGGCTTAGGGCACTTACCAGCAGCTATTCAAATTTTTGGCGAATTATCTACCATTATTGTTGCACGAATCTTAGTGTTAAATGGTTTATTAGGTATATGGTTTGGGTATTTGTATTGGAGAAAAGGTTTGGAATATGCAATCATTGCACATATGTCGGCAGATATCTTTATACATGTGTTATTTATGCAGATGTTTTATTAAGCAAGCCGATCAGATTGCTGAATAGAATTCTATTTAATTCTAATTCGAAAAATTCCTTCAAATATAGTGGTTTTTATTCGATAATAAAATAAAACCACTAAGGGTGATAAAAAATGCAAAAAAATATGTTGAGTTTAAAATTAAAGGAATACCGTAAACAAAAAGAAATTACGCAAGAAGAACTCGCAGAATTATTAGATGTAAGTAATAAATCAGTATCGAAGTGGGAATTAGGTGAGGTGTACCCCAGTAATAAAAATATGATTAAAATATCAGAAACACTTGATATTTCATTAGAGGCTTTAATGATTGAAGAACAGGCTGGGGATAGTAGATTGAAGAAAAGCTTTAAATACGCTTTCGTGAGCTACTGTATTATTTTTGCGCTTACACTATTGATCAGAGGAATAAGAGAAGAAAATCTTTATCCAGATATACTCAGCAAGGATATAAGTGAAATCATTAAAATTGTAATTGTTACTTTTGGTCAATATATATATATTGCAAGTATCCCAGCTGTAATTATAGGGCTTGTCTTTTATTTTTATATCATTCCTCGACAGCAAGATGATTAGATTAAATAATGAGATGTTAGAAAGACTAACTATATAAAGTCAAGTGAAAAAACAAACAAATTATAGGAAAGTATCTGAAATAAATGCATGCCAAATAAACATCATAAAATCTAGTTTTTCACTTACTGACGAATTTCGTAAGGCTCATTTTTAGTTAAAATCGCATGGATGATGTAACACAATTTTCGAGAAACCGCACCAATTGCCGTTAGATGATGTTTTCCTTCTGAACGTTTTTTCTCATAAAAGGCCTTCAAAACAGGATTGCTACGTGATGCAACTAAAGCGGCTTGAAACAGTGCTTTTCTAAGATAAGGAGAGCCACGCTTGCTCATGACATTATGAGTTGCGTCAAATTGGCCAGATTGTGATACAGATGCATCAATACCAGCATAAGCGACTAACTTTTTAGGGTTCGAAAATTTGTGAATATCACCAATTTCCCCTAATATCGTTGCACCAATTACTGGACCAATACCTGGAATTGTTTCAATAACTGAGTCAATAGATGTCATTAATTGATTTATTTCTTCTTCTGTTTGTTTGATTTGTGCTTCTAGGAAATTTAGTTGTTCAATCATGGAGCGTAGTTGAAAGGTAAATGCATCTTGTGCAAATCGGATTCCAAAAGAATTTGAAGCTACTTCCTTAAGTGCTTCGGCTTTAATTAATCCCACACGATTGCGACTTGCTAAACCTAGTGTTTCAGCAAGCATATCGGCTGTAATTTCATTAAATGCATCTGGTGTGGAATATTCAAGAAGGGCAGCTCTTGAAGCTTTCCCAAATATGCCAACTTTTGAGAAAACGGTATCGTATTCAGGGAAGACTTGATCTAAAACAGCAATGATTTTGCGCTTGAAATCGCCAGCAGTTCCAACGAGGTAAGAGCGATAACGCGTTAATTGACGTAAGGAGAACATATCCTCGTTCGCTAAGGTAGTGTCTTCAAATGAACCGTAACGAATAAGCTCGGCTATTAATACCGAATCAATGATGTCAGTTTTTCGCTTTCGAATTTCAGTGCCTTTTCTCCAACCATCAGTTTGGATAGGATTGATGACATGGACAAAATAATTGACTTCCTCTAGGAAGGAAAAAAGAGCGAGCCAATAATGACCAGTCGCTTCCATTCCTGTAAGGAAATGAGAGGGATCATCTGAAATAGTATTTAAACGAGTGAGTAATGAGTGACCGCCTTCAAGTGTATTAGGGAAAGAAAAACCTTTTAAAACTATTTTCCCTGCATCGTCCATAACAGAAGCAACATGTGTACGTTTACCAATATCAATACCAAGATAAAACATAGCTTCACCTTCTTTACTTGTTTTGGATTGAATGCCACTCAACTGAAAAGCGTCACGACCTTGTGCTAAATACGGAGTAAGGCAATACGCCTTCAACATCTAACTCATTCGTAATCAGCTTAACAGAGAGAGGGATCAGTCTTTCGATAACGAGTTTTATAACCCAAGGTTGGGACGATCCACCTCTCAATCCATTAAGTATATTTTCTCAAATAATTGAGGAAATACCAACTAAGAAACAACTTAGGTTCATAAGGTTTTCCTTTCAAAGTCGAGAGACTAAAACCTTAAATATAATATACAAGGTTTTATATTATAGAAATCGGGTGCATTAACCCAAGTTTTTACCGTAAATAAAGAAGATCTAGAAATTCAATAATAAATTTTAATAGAGCCGTTTTTAAATGTTTAATCCCATAAAATAAGCGAGTTCTATCAAGAGGAACCCGCTTAAATGAATTAAATATACTAAATTTTATTTAATCGTTTCACTAATTTCGTCAATCATCATAGATAATGATTGTAAACCTCCACCGGCTAAGTACCAAATTTCACCGTCTAAATAAAGAATACGATCATTTTGGTAAGCATCTGTTTTTTGCACGATGTCATTTTCAAACGATTCTTTTACACTTGATTCCATTCCGATTGCTGAATCACGATCGATAACATAAATAATGTCTGGATTTGTCTCCAAAATATATTCGAATGTAATGCTTTGACCGTGAGTCGATTCTTCAATATTCGCATCTGCTGGTGTCACGCCGAAAACATCATGAATAATTCCGAAACGTGAAGCAGGTCCATATGCACTAACCTTACCTTCTGTACCTAAAACGATTAACGCTGTATCATCTGTTTTACTTACTTCTTCTTTAATACCATCAACTTGTTCATTTAGCTCATCTAGTTTACTAGCAACTTCATCTTCTTTATCAAAAATTTCTCCAAGTAATGTAGCATTCTTTTCAAATGAACCTAAGTAATTATGTGTGTCAATATCAAGATAAATCGTTGGGGCAATTTCTTTAAATTGATCATATAATTCCATTTGTCGACCAGTAATGATAATTAAATCTGGATTTGAAGCGTGAATTTTTTCGAAATCTGGCTCTTTAAGTGAACCAAAATTCTCATATTTCTCATCTGTAAATTCACTTAAATATGCTGGAATAGTCGCTTGTGGTAATCCGACCACTCTGTCTTGTTCCCCTAAAGAAGCTATTGTGTCTAATGAACCGATATCAAAAACGGCGACTTTTTCTGGATTTTTTGGGACTTCTACGACATTACTATCAAGTTCATGTCTTACTTCGATTGTTTCTGCGCTTCCCTCTTCATTTGTGTCTGTGTTTTTTTCCGATGCATCATCGTTATTACTACCACCACTACAAGCTGCTAAAAATAAACTGAAAGTAATTGCAAAAAATATAACAAGTAATTTTCTCATAACTAGAAACCTACCTTATTTTAGATTTAAATTTTAATTTGATTGGAAATATAAGCATATATTACAGTTATTCATTCGTTTGATCGGGATATCCATATCATAGATATCTTGTAATGCCTCTGTATTAATAATTTCATCCGTTTTACCATCTCTGACAACTCTACCATCCTTTAAAGCGACGATCCGATCAGAATAAACGGAGGCGAAATTAATATCATGTAAAACGATAATGACTGTTTTACCTAAATCATCAACAAGTTGACGTAATGTTTTCATAATTTGAACGGAGTGTTTCATATCGAGATTGTTTAGTGGTTCATCTAGTAAAATATAATCGGTATCTTGAGCGATAACCATTGCAATAAATGCTCGTTGACGTTGACCACCTGACAACTCATCTAAGAAACTATCTTTTATATCAATCAAATTCATATAATCTAAGGCTTGATTTACATGAACGTGATCTGCCTCGGTTAAATGACCTCTTGAGTATGGGAATCTACCAAATGAAACTAATTCCTCAATTGTTAAACGAACGTTCATAAAGTTAGACTGTTTTAAAATTGCTACTTTTTTTGCAAAGTCGTTCGATTTCATTTTTGCGATATCTGTTTTATCTAAAAATACATCACCTGTATCAGCATCGATTAATCGACTAACCATCGACAGTAATGTAGACTTACCTGCACCATTAGGTCCGATAAAAGAAGTGATTTTCCGAGGATGGATTTTTAAACTAACATCCTCAACTACTGTTTTTTTACCAAACCGTTTCGTTAAATTACGAACTTTAATCATGTTGCCTTACTCTCCTTTAGTAGAAGGTAAATAAAATATATACCCCCGACAAAATTTATAATAACGCTAAGAGTCGTTGAAAAGGTGAAAATTCTCTCGACAACCCATTGGCCACCAACTAATGAAACGATACTGAACAACGTTGCTCCCGTAATTAAAATCGAATGTTTATACGTAGCGAAAAACTGATACGATAAATTAGCGACAATTAATCCAAAGAACGTAATCGGACCGACAAGAGCAGTTGACACAGCAATCAATACGGCAGACATAATCAACATTTTTTTGACGAGTGAATCGTATTCTATCCCTAAATTTATCGCCGTGTCGCGACCTAAAGATAAAACATCTAATTCCTTCATATATCGCCAACCATATAGAACGATTGCTAGTATAATCAGTAGCGCCCACCAAATGAGTTCGTTATTGACGTTGTTAAAACTAGCGAACATTTTATCTTGCACACGTAAGAATTCATTTGGATCGATTAATACTTGTAAAAACAAACTAATACTTGAGAAAAAAGTACCGAGTATAATACCGATCAGCAATAAAAAGTAAATAGAATGGCTATTGGATTTGAACAATAAACGATAGAGTAAAAATGCGAACAACACCATAGATATGACAGATAAAACAAAGTTTACTTGTTGATTAATAACAGTAAAGTGTGTTGAACCTAAAAAGAAAATGAACAATGTTTGTAACAGTAGATATAACGAGTCTAACCCCATAATGCTCGGTGTTAATATTCGATTATGGGTAATCGTTTGGAATATGACCGTTGCATAGGCAATTGCCGCTCCCGTTAAAGCCATTGCTAATACTTTCATCGCCCTACGTGGCAACGCGTAATCAAAACTTCCACCTAAATCATGAAAAAGAAATAAACAAACAGCGATAATCGATAATAAAATTAAGGGGAGCATTTTGAGTAAAAGTTTACGCATAGGTTCGCCCCCTGAACAACAACAATAAGAAAATTCCACTGCCGATAACGCCGACCATTAAGCTAATTGAAATTTCATAAGGGTAAATAATTAATCTACCAATTATATCAGCGACGAGTAAAAAGGTTGCTCCCAGTAATGCAGTATATGGCAATGTTTTCTGCAAATGATCTCCTTTAAAAATCGAGACTATGTTTGGAATAATAAGTCCCAGAAACGGAATCATCCCTACGGTTAAGACGACTGTTACGGTAATAATCGCAACGAGAACAAGCCCGATATTAACAACTTGTTTATAGGGAATCCCTAAGTTTCGTGAAAAATCTTCTCCCATTCCAGCTACAGTGAAGCGATTTGCATAAATATATGCTAAAATGATAACGGGAATACTTATGTACAGTAATTCAAATCGACCTTTCATAATCATCGAGAAATCACCTTGCAACCAGGCGGACATATTTTGTATCACATTCGCACGGTAAGCAAAGAACGTCGTAATAGATGAAAGGATATTACCAAACATTAGCCCAACAAGTGGAATAAATATAGCATCTTTAAACTTAATTCGATCTAAAATTTGCATAAATAAAAACGTTCCTGCTAATGCAAAAGCAAAAGCAACGAGCATTTTTTGAAACGTAGATGCATTGGCGAATAGTAACATAGATACTAAAATTCCAAGACGTGTTGCATCGAGCGTTCCAGCGGTAGTAGGTGAGACAAATTTATTCCGACTTAATTGTTGCATAATAAGTCCGGCAATACTCATCCCAGCCCCAGCTAAAATAATCGCCACTAAACGCGGAACACGACTAAGGAGAAAAATCTCAATTTGTTCTTTTTCCCCAGTGAATAAGTCAGTGATAGAAATACTGCTTACCCCGACAAAAAGGGAAATAATTGATAAAATTATGACTATAATAATTAAATAGCTTTTTCTCAATGCCGGATCTCCTGTACATATATTGTGTGAATCGTTTATTGCATGAACATTGAATAAGAAGCCCCTTTATAACTCTACGAAAATATTTTCATGATTAAAGTTAATAATGAGAATCATTTTCAATTGGTACATTTCTAATATATATGAACTAATCGTTACTGTCAATATTGTACTAAAGTATTTTATGTGAAATTTTAATGACATTCGTGTTAAAAATAGCTACTCATTGATAAATCGTTCATAATAGATATGGTAGACCGTATATATAGAAAGAGAATTATATATTTAAAATAATAGATATTTCAGTCATGTTGGAGGAAAGCATATGAAATGGAGAAACGTATACCGTGGTTTTTTTATCGGGACAAGTGATATTGTACCTGGTGTAAGTGGAGGGACAATAGCAGTTTTGTTAGGAATTTACGATCAACTAATCGCCGCTATCACCGGATTATTTTCAAAAGAGTGGAAAAAACATATAGGGTTTTTACTCCCATTAGTGATCGGTGCTGGATTAGCCATTTTTAGTTTCAGTCATTTAATGGAATGGTTATTAACCTATCATGGACGAGCAACGTTTTATTTTTTTATAGGATTAATATTAGGCTCTCTACCTTTTTTGTTTAAGGAATCAGGATTACAGCAAAATATTGGAAATAAAAAGTACGTCATCATTCTTATAGTCGGGATAGTTTTAATAAACTTATTACCATTAGACCCAACTGGTGGGTCGATTATCGATGAACGTAGCTTTAGTATGTATGTGATTTTATTTTTTTCGGGGTTTTTGGCTAGTGCCGCAATGATTTTACCGGGCATAAGTGGTTCGTTTGTTTTATTAGTTATCGGTATGTATCATACAATCATTCAAGCGCTCACCGAAATTGAAATACCTGTCATTATTGTTGTCAGTGCTGGAATTGCGATTGGTATTTTAACGATGAGTAAAATCATTCATTACTTTTTTAATAAATTCCGTTTGGAAACGTACGCGCTTATTATCGGTCTTGTTATCGGCTCTGTCATATTAATTGCCAGAAAAGCGGGTTATGCGGCTGGCGTCGGTGAATTTATTTTAAGTTTAATCGTATTTTTTATCGGTTTAATGGTGGCGATGGTGTTAGGAACGGTCAAAACACCTGAATAAAAATTGTCTAACAAATGAAATAACCTTCCTTGAACATAATTAATTTGATAAACTTTGATGTGAATATTGATCATGTCCAGATTTATGTGTAAATTTTAACGTCGAATTTTCTTCGTATTGCATCCGTGTTAATTTCATTCTTTACACAATTATATGGACTAAATCGGAATAATTCATTCATTTAATTGTGATAAATAAGTTCAGTAATGCAAAAAGCTTTCTGAAACTGGAGTTGAAAGTCGATGAGGGAAATGATGCGCATATGGGGAATAGCAATTATCGCTATCATTATATTAATCGTTAGTGTCATCGGTAACTTAATTACGGATCCAAGTCTACCTGTTATATTAGGAGTATTAACAGGTGCTGTCATTATTGTCCTAATGAATGTTTTTTATGTCTTTTTTATGACGAACAACAATGATCCAGATGAAGAAGATGAGCTTTTTTAGAAAAAAAGCTGCATTCATTTAATGAAATCTTTTTAGCGTTGCAAACTAGGTAATGACATATCAAATCGCACCTTAAAATAAATCAAATAGTAATAATAAATAGCGCTGCATTTCGCAGTGCTTTTTGCTAACCTTTTTTGCGAAATTTGGGTTCTAGTCTGGAAATGATTAGATGGAGGGAAGAGAATTAGGTATGCAAATGAAAGTCTGTGTTAGAAAAGTGCGCATCCTGAAGGAATTTATTTGATTAGATATGAACGGAATTAAAAGAATTTACATTATGTGTAGTGAATTTTATCGAACAATATTTTTCAATACGTTATTTACTTTTCTAACTGAGAAATATTAAGATAAAAAAATTGTAAACTGTACGCGGGATTATCCCTTATA
>Ga0079226_10003771_pt1 | contig 11621 bp, 14 predicted proteins | sample Poulit2014_FD_76345 | JGI IMG/M metagenome (GOLD analysis project Ga0079226, IMG submission 76345) | Agricultural soil microbial communities from Georgia to study Nitrogen management - Poultry litter 2014 | ecosystem: Environmental > Terrestrial > Soil > Agricultural land | place: USA: Georgia...
CAAAATGAAATAGAAGAAATATCACAAAAAGTAGAGTTTAAAAAGAGAGATGAACTAGATGTTATGATTGGGCAAATAGATGCTCTTACAGACTTTAAATATTTCTTATATGGATCATATACCTATATTGGAATTGACCCTGAGAATTCACTAGAAGATTATGTATCTGAATTGTTCGAAAAAGAAGATACAGATAAATGGCTTACAAAAACAAAAATTCAAATTTTAGAAGTAGCTAATAAACACTTTGGACAAGTTTATGATTTTCATAAAGTTTTTAATCATCCAGTACATGATGAGCCAACACTTATGCCTCATGATGTTTTTATTCAAAGAGTTAAATGGAAAATCGAAGAAGTCTTAGAAGGATTTAGTATTACAGTTGATTCCATTCAAGAGTTTAAAGAGATGGCTCTACTAGCTTGGATATCTGTTGATTATAGCTATCAAAATCGTAGAGAGTTATTATCTAAAAAAATTATTGAAGATGATCTATTGAAAGAACAGACATCACTATTTGCGAAGTGTATATACTTAGCAGACTATCAAATCGCAGGAAATATGAACCTTGTTGGTGAAGACTTCTTTGATATTGTACATGAAGCTAATATGGGTAAACTATGGCCAGATGGTAAAGTTCATTATAGAGAGTCAGACAACAAGATCGTTAAACCTGATAATTGGGAGGAAGATTTTGCTCCTGAACCTAAAATTAAAGATAGAATTCTTTCACAATCAAAATCCAAAAAAGAATTTAATAATAATAAGAAGAAATATAAAGCATCTGAGGATTTAGCTAGATACAGAAGAAGATTAAGAAGTCGCAGTGTATATAAATAGATACAAATTAGTTAAGGAGTTTCTGTATGGATATTACATTAGATGACCTAAATGAATTTAAAAAGTGCTCCCTTCGATACAAACTTACTAAAATAGATAAACTATCTTCTGAATTAGATGCTACTGACGGGCTTGAGTCCGCTTTAGCATCTACTATTAATTACATGTACTACTCAATGGAAGATGGTAAACTACCCACGATGACAATGCTTAAAGAGAAATTTGCATCTATCTTTTATGGAGATCTTGATTTATATGACATTAAACTAAATGGAGATAGAGAGAAGCGTGCTAAAGAACTTGAAGCGGTTGGCATACTTACAAAGCTACACAGAAAAGAAACATATCGACCAAGCAATATTGTCTCTGTCAATTTAGATTTTAGAATTCCTTTTGAAACAGATTTATTTCTAAGGGATAAATTAGATCTTGTTAGAGAACTTGATGATGGTAGATATGAACTTGTTTGCTTCAGAACAGGCAAACAAAAATATGATCACTTCTGGCAAAAGACAGACCTTGGTGTTACATTACACGCCTTAGCTTTTGAATCTATTTTTAAAAAGCCTGCAGATAAGATTACTGTAGAAAATCTTTACACAGGAAAGTCATATCCCATTGACCGAACAAGAAAAGATTATAAACGTTTATACAAATCAATCAAGATGTTAAAGAAGAGTATGGATGAAGGATGGTTTTATCCTAATGAGTCTTATCGTTGCAATAGATGTCCTGTAAAAGACATTTGCATGGAGTGGAGATAATCTAAACATAAAGTCCTTTACTTTTCGTAAAAACAGAACTATAATGAGAACAAATGTTCTATATTCGGAAGAAATTATTTATGCAAAAGGCTTCAAAACGTTGTTAATAAGCCGTTTTTCAGCAAAAAGTAGAGAAAATATTAAAAATAGTATAAAAGTTTTAAATAAGCTCTTCCATTTACGGATAAACGTGCTATAATTGTTCATATTGAAACACGTTTCATAGAGACTTTGTTACTATGGATAATAAATAATATAGTAAAGAAGGTGCAATTTTTATGAAGGAAATTGATATTATAGAAGATTTCGGAAAAGGAATTAATACAGATCAGCTTGCTGAGAGAGAGGAGTCAAAAGATGACGAATCAAAATGCGAACGAGATGTTAACAGAACGAATGAATAAAATAGGTCCCCGCAAAAACTTAAGGGGAGAAAAGTATGAGAATCATTTAGAAAAACAAAGTGAATTGGTTCAAGTAGAATCAAAAAAAGAAAACGGTACAACTATAATTAAGCTTACTGTTGAACCAGTAAATATGAATGAAGTTGGCTCAGAGGCTAGACAAAACTTTAGTGAGTTTTGTGAAACCATTAACAGCCTAGTAGATGCAGAAGAAAATGACTGGGATTCACTGCGTCTAAAAGATCAAATAGCATTAGTTGAAGAATATCTTATCAAAGAAACCATCATAAAATACGCTGTAGAAAAATTAAATTTAAAATTTAGTTCAGAAAATACAAACACATCTATCGAAAGCATTAACAGGTATAATGTTAAAGATCAGTTTGTTGGACAAGCAAAGGTTGTAACTATCATGATTATGCCAGGATTGTTTTTATGAAAAGACAAGAATTAATTTTAAGCATGATGATGTTTGGTAAATTCAGATCTAATAGAGCTAAGCGTGATAAAGATGGGAAAACTATCAAAGATAAAAAAGGGAAAAACATATTAGAAAAATGCTGGGTCTATCACAATGAATTAAATGGAGACCCTGGTGTATTTCCAAGCGTTAATCGAATATACCAAAGAGCACAAGGTGGGAGACAAAAGCTAACAAAAGCCGCTGAGAATTTATTTGACCGATGGGTAGCTGAAGCATCTGGCTGGGTTGAAGATAACAGCTGGGTTATAACAGATGATAAAGTGATACTTGAAATTGATGTATTCTTCCCTAATGATAATCGAAAAAGAGACACACATAACGCTTTAAAGCTAATGATGGATGCATTTGAAAATGTTATCTATACTAATGATTCAAAAGCGTTACCACGTATCATGAATTATCAAAAGATAGAAGATGGAGAGTATCCTCATTTTAAATTAAATATATACAGGCAGGATGAAGAAGATGAAATTATGCGAAAAAGATACGCAACAACTCCTGCTTAAATATGAACCTTTTATAAATAAGTACCTATACTTGTTTCATGCAAAAAATATAGATTTTAATAACTATGACATAAGATTCTTTTTAAGTTGCTACATAAAAGATAAGTCATCAAGAAGCAGATTAAGAAAGAAGAGTTATAGAAAGAAATCAGATATTGCATTAGCACACAAAGTTTTAAATTATCTATGTCAGGCTTTTAAAGATCATAATAAGCAAGAATTGTATCATGAATTAATTATTCCTTTCTTATCTTGCTTAAAGAGATATGAAGAGCGTGATGTAGGGTTTCAGAAATATATTTATGTAAGCTATAAATATGAGCTTATAAGACATATCAATAAGCTTTTATTTCAAAACTTCAAAACTATTCCAGCTGACTTGGAGACAGTTGAAGTTAAGACAGAAAATGAAAACGATTTTATGTTTCTTGATGCTGAGTTTGAACTTAATCATCCAGATTGGTTAAGAGGTAAAACATGTATGCCTATTTTTAAAAACCTGACAAGAGAAGATCGACTTATATTGATTAAGTATTATCTAGAATCATACAGTGATAAAAAAATTGGTCAGTTAATTGGAAAAAGCAGAAAGACTATAAATCGTACTCGACATAAAGCAATTTCTAAAATTAAAAATGAGACAGGAGTAATTGGACGTGGCGCATAAAAATTTAGTATTAATGGATAACGATTTAAAATCAGATATTATAGAATTAGATAGCTCATCAACAGTAATTAAAACAAATGATGCAATTCAAGTTGATAATATCATTTATTCATCAGCGTTTTTTAATACTTTAGCAGTCATTGATAACCAAAACTTAGAAGAATTAAAAGAAGATTTATATGCATTAAACGAAGCTTAAATGTCTGGGGAGGCATAGCACTACATCTAAAAACACATAAAAAAAGGATGTAGTATAATGAGTCTAATTGATGTTGGTTTAGGAAATATTTTAGAAGTAGAAAGAATTATTTTTATCACAAACTTTAAATCTAGTGCGTCAAATAGGTTGATTCAGGATGCAAAGAACAACGATATGTATGTAGACATGTCGCAAGGAAGAAAGAAGAGAAGTCTTATATTCTCTGAGGTTGGTAATCGCTATATTTTATCAGCATCTTATTTGTCTCCAGATACAATCAGGAAACGCATTAACAGAGTAGAAGATTTCATAGATAAAAAATCAGAAGAAGATAAAGTAGTTCATTGATAGAAAAAGGGAGAGATATTGATGGAAAATACAATTGTCCACTTGCATACCCATGGGGAAGATAGCACGCTTGATGGGTTAAATAAAGTGGAAGAACTTGTGAGCAGAGCTGTTGAAATAAATAGCCCTGCTCTTTCTTTGACAGATCATGGAACTATGGCAGGTATAGCAGATTTTATGAAAGCTTGCAATAAAGCTAACATTAAACCTATCCCAGGCATAGAAGCTTATATGGCTCATGACAGAACACTCAAGTCAAAATCATTTGAAGAATTAAGAGAAAAAATATGTAAACAGTATGATATTTTAAGTAATAAAGGTGAGGTAAAGAAAAAAGTTTTTAATGACTTCATTAGAAAAGTTAAAAGAGATCCTAGTACATTTGAAGCAGAAGCTCCAGAGATTATAAAAAACTACCTTATGGGTGGATCAATGGATTTGTTTACTATGGACGAATCTTTAGAATCGCCAGAGTTAAAATTAGCTAATTTTAAGAAAGATGTAACAGAATATATTGATCTTACAAGCAATTATCACTTTTTGCTGATAGCTATTAACAATCAAGGACTTGAAGATCTGTATAGAATATCATCTGATGCATACATAAATGGGTTTTATTCGGACCCTAGGACAGATTTAAAATTTATTAAAGAAAATGATTTAGGTAAAAATATAATCGCAACATCAGCTTGTCTAGGTGGACAACTTGCAAAGCTATGCTTCCAAGACAGAATGGATGAAGCAAAAGAATTTATACAAGAATGTAAAGAGACCTTTCATAGCTTTTACTTAGAAAAGCAAGCAACATTCATTAGAGAGCAGTTAGTTTATAATGAAATGATTGATAGGCTTGCTATTGAAACAAATACACCTAAAGTTATAACAACAGATGTACACTTTGCTAGAAAAGAAGATCATCGTTTGCATGATATTTTAGTTGCAGGATCTTTTAATAAATGTGTACTTGATGAAGATCGTTATCATTATGCAGAAGATCACTACATGAAAACATATGATGAAATTTATAAAGACTTTCCTGATAAAGAAGCAATAAATAATACAGTCAAGATAGCAGAAATGGTAGATGTTAATTTACCAAAGGATCCGCTTCTACCAAGATACATTATTGAAGAAGGAGACTCTGTTGAGGATGTTCTTAAGAAGAAAGTATGGAATGCTTTATTTAAATATTGCATTGAAAATAGCCATCTAGATTTTAATAATTATGCAGCAAGATTAGAATATGAGCTTGATGTTATATGTACAGCTGGCTTTGATGATTACTTCTTAATTACAGAAGACTTTATAGCAGAAGCAAAAAGAGAAGGATTTCTTATTGGACCTGGACGAGGTTCAGCCGCAGGATCGCTTGTGTGCTTCTTATTAAAAATTACAACATTAGATCCTATTGAACATGATTTACTATTTGAAAGATTCCTGAATCCTGAACGTGCAGGATATCCCGATATTGACATAGATATGGATGAGGAGTGCGCCAACCATTTATTTAGGTATCTACAAAACAAGTATGGAATTGATAATGTAGCTAAGATTGGAACAAAAGGCACACTAGCAGCAAGAGCCGCTATTAGATTTGTTTCAAAATCTCTTGGACATAGCGGAAAGGGCAACTTACAACTTGAAGATGCATTTGCTAAAGCAATACCAGCTGACCCAGGTATAAGTTTACAAGAAGCTTATGCAGAGTCAGACGAAGTAAAGAAATATGCAAAGGAGTTTCCAGAATGGTGGGAAACAGCTTTAGCTTTAGAAGGACATGTAAGGTCTTCTGGAACTCATGCTGCTGGTGTAGTAATATCACCAGAACCACTATATAGATCACTTCCAATAAGAATTGATAAAGATGGGTACCCAGTAACTCAATATCCTATGGAATGGGTAGAGAAGTTTCTAGTTAAATTTGATCTACTTAAACTTAATACAATTAACTTAATTCGTGTAGCAATGGAGTATGCAGGGATACAAGGTAAGATAGATATAGACAAAATAGACTTAAATGATCCTAAGATATATAAAGAAGTTTATCAAACAGGACTACTTGATGGTATATTCCAAGTTGAATCAACTGGTATGCGTGGAGTTATTAAAGATATGCAACCTACGAACTTTGAAGATATAGTTGCTATTCTATCTCTATATAGACCTGGACCAATGGATTTTATCCCAACTTATATTAACAGAAAACATAATTTAGAAAAAACAACTTATCCAGCTCCAGAACTAGAAGAGGTTCTCTCTAAGACATTTGGTGTCTGGGTTTACCAAGAGCAAATAATGGAAGCTTCTAGAGTAATAGGAGGCTTTACATTGGGACAGGCGGATATGATCAGAAAAGCTGTTGGGAAAAAGATTGATAGCTTAATGCAACGTTGGCTAGGCATTATGATTTATGGAGACGAGGAATACAAAAGAAAACATATTGAATTAGCTAAACAATATCCTAAGAAAGATAATATTCCTTTAGATGAACATGGAAAGCCATCAATTATTATTGACTATGATTTAGATGAACTAGAAGATGTACAAGTAGAAGGTGGAATCAATAGAGGGTTTGATGAACAAATGCTTTTAAGGATGAAGAAGGATTGGATTAGCTTCGGCTCCTATGCTTTCAACCGTTCCCATTCAGCTTGTTATGCTAAGATAAGCTTACAAACGGCATATCTAAAAGCTTATTATCCTACAGAGTTTATGGCCGCTTTATTATCTATCTCAAGTGATAAGAAAGATGAAAACTCTAATCCTAAATCTCTTCAATACATGAGAGAATGCGAGTTAATGGATATAGCTATCTTACCTCCTGATATTAATGAGTCAGATGCAGACTGGACTCCAAAGATTGTTGATGGAAACAAGCAAATTAGATACGGCCTAGGAAGTATTAGTAATGTAACATTTGACACTTTCAAGGAGTTGAATAAGCATAAACCTTATACAAGTTTTGAAGACTTCATGAGTAAGATAGACAGAAGAGTCGTCAATAAGACAAAAGTATTAAATCTTATTAAGTCTGGTGCATTTGATAGCTTTAACAGTAATCGTAATGCTTTAATTATTCAGTATTTAACTGAGCGTGAGGAAGATGTATCAACTATCTCTGATAAAACAAGCAAGAAAGATATTATTAAATATGAACGAGAAACTCTAGGTATAAGTGTATCTATTAAATCTAGATGGGAAACTATTGAGGATGGTAAAAAGAACATACAATTTACTGGCTATATTAGAGAATTAGATAGCTTTATTAGCAAAAAGAATCAGGAACATGGAAAAATTAAACTAGAAACCAATGAAGACATGATAGATGGCTTGATTTTTAATAGTAACTGGATGCCTTTAAAAAATCAGTTAATCATTGGAAGTAAGGTTACTATAAAAGGCAATAGAAGCGGAGATAAACTACTTGTTAATAGTGTTAAGGAGTCTAGCTAGATGAATCCAATTAAAGAGTATCTATATATAAAGAATAAAACAAATATAAAAACAAAGATTGAGTTTACAAATATAGATAAAAGTACAACATTGTCTCTAATGGATAGATCAGATAATCCTTTAAAAGTATACATGGATGATTACTCACTTTCTGAATTTGATATGTACACTGATATTCCATTGTATAATATAGATTTTAGACTTACAGCAGTATCTAGAGATAAATTTCAGTTCATTTATCTAAATAAATTAGAACTTGTAAGTATAGATAATGAAGAGATGAATATTAAAGATTGTCATATAGATATAATAGAAATTGAAACTCCTCCTAGAAGAACAGACAATTTTGACCTTTTATTTACTGTAAAAATCCATGAGGATGATGAAGTTGAATTCAAACAAGGAGAGATAAAGCATGATTACAACATTAATAAATAGCAATGACCTAAGAGTGGAGAGGCACACAAGTGCTTCTCGTACTTTGAGTCATATTGTACTAGAAAAAGAAAGCAAAAAGATATATGAAAATGATTTATATTGTTGCCTTAAAGACAAAGAACAAATAAGCTCATATATACCTGATGATTATCATAAAGCAATTAAAAACAACACTTGTTATTACATAGAAATAGAATTAAGAAAAACAATGGAAGACAAGCTTATTGGCAACAACCTTAACCTAGAGATTGGAGACAAATCATTAAGCGGAACAGTTTTATATTGTGATATAGATTATGATTTAGTTGGGCATATGATTGTATTAAACACTACAAAATAATACTCAATAGTGTTCAATAGTTATAGCCTCTTGAGTATAGTTATGATATAATATTATTATGCAATAGGTGTATAGATTTGCTAACTCTGAATTGAGGATGTATAAGTCTGTATGCCTATTGCATAAAACAATTAAAGGAGTGGTTCAATGAGCTACAAAACAACTTCAAACACCCCTGAGTTGATTATTGACCCTGGGCATGGCGGTAAAGATCCAGGTGGTGGAAGTAACAATTTCTTCCTGGAAAAGAATATGGTTCTTGATATCTCTTTATATCAATTCAAGAGATACAAAGAACTAGGTATTCCTGTAGCAATTACTCGAACAACTGATGTGTATATTTCACCAGCAGCACGTACTAAACTTGTTCGAGATAGTAAAGCTAAGTTCTGTCATTCTAACCATATTAATGCGGGTGGTGGAGATGGAGCAGAGGTTATTCGTTCAATCTATGATTCAACTAATATGCCTGAAATTATTGCTGAAGAGATTCGCAAAGAAGGGCAAAACGTTCGAAGAGTATTTACTCGTAGACTACCAAGCAATAGTAAACGTGACTATTACTTCATGATTCGTGATACAGGATCAGTTAACACTAATATTATTGAGTATGGTTTTGCTGACTCTAAACAAGATGATGTTCAACAGTTAATTAATCACTGGCAAGATTATGCAGAGGCAGTTGTACGTGCATATTGTAAGTTTAGAGGGCACAAGTATGTCGCTCCAAATGGTAAGGTTGAAAAGCCAAGCACATCTAAGCCATCTAATTCTGCAAGTAAGCCTAGTAAGCCAGCTACATCTACATCAGATGTAAAAGGTAAACGTCTTGTGTCTATTCATAAAGACGTAAAGGACCCTGTTGTATTCCGTAATAAACCTAGCTGGGATGCTAAAGATGTAATTGGTACAATCAAAAAGGGGCAAGGCTTCCCAGAGATTGTAGAGAAAGTTAAAGTAGGTAAGGACTATCAATATAAAGTCAAAAACTCAAAAGGTGCAGTATATTATGTTACAGCAAACCCAGCTTTTGTAAAAGTTGAAGGAGCAAGCACATCTAAATCTGCAAGTAAACCTTCTAAGCCAGCTGCATCGAAACCTTCAGCTATTAAATCTATTGGTAAGATTAAGATTATCGGTGTTAAATCAGCTGCTATTGTTATGGATAAACCAGATCGTAAAAATGCCAAAAACATTGGTACAATCACATTAGGGAAGACTATTGATATCTCTGGATCTGTACAAGGAAAGAACTCAGATAGTGGATATTGGGAAATTATCTTTAATGGTAAACGAGCTTATGTGACTGGCAAATACGGTAAAAAGCAATAAAATAACATCTAAAAAACCGGGGTGTTATTTTAATAAGCATAGGTGATAAGATGAAAAAACTAAAGAATTTTATACGAAAACATATCAAAAGAATTAATTTAAGAACAAAAAAAGAGGTATATTATGAAGGCTGATCTACTTAAAAATGCAATAAATTGGTGCTTTACAATCTTTTTTATAGCACTTATTAGTCTAGTGTACTACTTTGTCAGTCCAAGGATTGCAATCATCATATTAGTATTTATATTATTTAACCGAATTGGTAATATTCAAAACTCTATGTATGAAGTTGAAGATGATCTAAAGGAGATGCAGTTAAAATTAGACACTATAAAGAGATATCGCAGGAATATTTAAATATTGTAGATAAAGATTTAACAACTGAAGAAAGAAATCGTTCATGTGATGCAGTAGATGATCTATATGAATCTGTAATTAATATTGCTGAAACATACGATCTGAATCAACTAGAGCTATTAAACACTGTTATGTTGTTTCATGTATACCTATTAAATACTATTGAAAATGAAATGGTTTCTGAAGAAGGGGATTATGATGAAGAATAAGCTATATTGTTTAATTGGGCCATCAGGATCTGGAAAAGATGCCATTAAAAAAGCCTCTGGATTATCTTATGTAATATCTTATAGAACAAGAGACATAAGACCAGGCGAAGTTGATGGGGAAGATGGCCACTTTATTACAAAAGAAAAGTTTAAGCAAATAGAAAGTGATATGATTGCTAAAACAGTCTATAGTGGTCATTATTATGGCATAACTCTAGAGGAGTTACAAGACCTTAAAGATGGACCAATGATATATGTAATTGACATAGATGGATACATATACCTTAAGGAAAAAATGAAAAATAAGATTGATGTTGTGTCTATTTATATTGATACACCAGAAGAAGAAATTATAAAGCGAATGAAGTTACAAGGTAGAGCTGAAGAAGAGATCAAAGAGAGACTAGAAATCATGAGTGAAGATAGAAAAGCAGCAGCTCATTGTGATTATATAATTAACAACTCTGGCAAACTAAAGAATACAATAAAGCAATTAAGAAAAATCACCAACAGATCATCCTGAAGGTGATTTTATCATTTATTTATAAGCTCTATTTACCGCTTCAATAAATATTTTCTCTGAATAAGATTTTTTAACAAGAAGTAGTTCGTGTATAGATTCTGTAATGTCTTTCTTTAGATCATCAGCATTAAGGTACTTATCTAAATAAACACCTTCTATAATTTCACGATAGACACAGTCTTGAAAGAATTCTATTAGCTCTTCATTCATTTGCTCTTCTTCCTCTATAGCATTAAGGAATAAAGCGAGTTCACCTTCAAGAAGTTTATCTGTTCGAACATTATCATCATCTATAACATATCTCAAAAATAAAAAGCTCATAGAAGAAATTGCTGACTGAATAACTTTCTGCCTTAACATATAAGACCCCCTAAAAAATTATCAATATTCATTATACATAAGAGAGGGCACATTTCAATAGATAGAATACTGTAAATTGTAGGTTAAGTTATATAGTGTAATTTTGAAACATGCGTATAATAATAGTTATATGCATCTTAGTATAAAACATATCACTAGCTGAACAAGTGTTCTGCAAATGCGAAAGCTCTGTAGCAAAATTAAAATGATTTTTGCGTACTAAGTATCACTAATTTGCTCACAGAGCTTTTGCTTTACTACTTATATTTGGATAATCATTGAAGCATTGATTACACATCTAAATGATTAGCTAGCATTTTACTTGTTGAATCATTAACCATAACGGTAATATCTGTTTCTGAAAGTTGTTCATATGACTCTTGAATATCTTCAGGTA
>Ga0079226_10003774_pt1 | contig 11618 bp, 11 predicted proteins | sample Poulit2014_FD_76345 | JGI IMG/M metagenome (GOLD analysis project Ga0079226, IMG submission 76345) | Agricultural soil microbial communities from Georgia to study Nitrogen management - Poultry litter 2014 | ecosystem: Environmental > Terrestrial > Soil > Agricultural land | place: USA: Georgia...
GCGATATCTGTAGGTGTTTTACAAAATAATGATGAATACGAAGAAAAGGAGGTTACAGTAAAATATACAGTGCCAAGTAAACGTTCTTCAAAATATTTAGAGCTATTTTTTAGAAAAACGACTATAGATGAAGAAGAAAAAGCAGAAATATTAAAAAACACAGGAAAAGAACTTAATAAAGTGATTAAAGGTATGACAAGTCAATTAAATTATTTAATTAATTCTGAAATAGGTTATTTATTTGAGGAAAAACCAAACGGCATTGATTTAGCAGAAATTATTAGAAATGGCGAGGGGGTTATATTTTCTTTAAACGCTATGAGTTATGATGATTTTATTAAACGTTTAGGGCGATTTATTATTGACGATATATCTACAATCGTGCAAGAAATGGGACAACAAGAAAAAAATGATGTGCTTGCATTATTTGACGAATTTGACGCATATGGCAATGAAAGAATAACTGATATTTTAGCACGATCACGAAGTGCTAACTTTAGAGCAGTTATAAGTTTACAAAGTTTATCCCAATTACATGAAATAGGAGGTAATATAACCGAGAAAGTTATAGATACATGTAATACTTATCTTTTTGGAATGACAAACGACCCAAGAAATGCTGAATATCTTGCTAGCTTAATTGGAACAAGAAAAGATGAAGAACAAACTTTTATGACAAAAGATATTCTAACTGGTATGGGTCGCGTTGATTATAAAAGTGATTATGGAACAGTAAGACAGACAAGAAACTATTATTTTCACCCCGATTTTATGAAAGGGTTGGATAAAGGTAATTTTGTATTAATGCGAAAAGCAGCCGGCGAAGATGAAGAAAATAAACGGTCATTTATCTATTTTCGCAATCCATTAGAATTAGATGGGTTAAAGGAGGCGAAGTAATTGAAAAAGATTAAAGAATTTTATAATAACTTATTCAAAAACAAAAAAATAAAAAAGACAAAAACTGAATCAAGGCAATTACCTAAAGGAAAAAAATACAATCCTAAAGTAATGCGCGGCATTGTTTGGTTTGCTTTGATAATATTAATATCTTCTGGTGTTCTAGCTTTTATACGTTCTGGTAACGCCCTTTCGTTATCAAGGGAAGTAGATGATAAAGTCCAGGAAGAAGATACACAGCAATTAGAGAATCAAGAAGCATATGATAGTCCTACATTTAAAGTTTATGCTTCACATTTTGTAAATGATTATATTAATATCCCTCAAGACGAAGAAGAACGCGACGAATATAAAGATAAATTAACAGAATATTTCGTTAGTGAAGACTTTTTACCAGATATTGAATTTGATGGAAATAGAGAATTAATAGACAAAACATTATATGGAACAGAACAAGCACAAGATCACATTATAGCAAAGTATAAAGTGAATTATAAAGTCCATTTTAAAGATAAGGATAAAGATTCTAAAACAAAGGAGGCTATGTTGAATATACCGATTAAATATAAAGATAATGGTTTCGGCGTAGTTGAATCCGTACATTTTACTGATGTTCCTGTTTTAGAAAATAACCAACAGAAAGCTATTTCAAGTGATTATGAGGAAGACAGCGAAGAAGAATTAAGTATGAATGAAAAAGAAGAAATAGAAGCATGGACAAAAGATTTTTTCCATGACTATGCCGAAAAAACAAAAGAAGATATGGCTTATATGATGGACGAGCCGCAAGCGTTGAATGGATTGCAAGAGTTTACAGATTTTGAAGATTTTAAAGTTTATGAAAAAGATAATAAATATATTGCTAAAGTAAAAGCTATTTTTAAAGACCCCGACGCTGATATTGTTCATGAAGAGCCTTACACACTTAATATTAAACAAGAAAATAATAAATATTATGTGGAAGACATGAAAAATTCTATAGGAGGTAAATAAAATGTTATTTAATCAAATTATTGCTTTGGCGGGCGATTTACCGGGTTTTGATAATGGATTGATAGACTATGTAAAAGAACAAGGCGGTTTAGCTATAATGATTGTTTCAATCGTTATGGTAATATTTTTCCTTTTAAAACAAAGTTTTGGAAAATTATTCGGTACAGTTTTAATCGGTGCGTTTCTTTTTCTAGTTGCCGGACGACCAGAACATACTTTTGAACAAATTGGTGCTATTTTTGAAAAGTTTCTAGGATAGGAGGTTAAATTTTGAAAAACTCATATAATTTTAAACAAGTATTAGAACACCCTATAGTTTTATACCGACTCGGCAAATGGGTTTTGCCGTTCGGTATTCAACTAGCACGAGTATTATTATTTTTTAGTATTTTTATTTTCATGCTTATTTTAAATAAGCCAATCAATGCAATTATTCCGCATAGCGCTCAAGCTATTACTTTTCTAGGTATTCCGTTTTTACTAAGTCATTATCTTTTAAAGTTTAGAAAAGACGGTAAAAAAATTCATAATTTTTTATATGATTTTTTTCAATATTTTTTTACTATCTACTTGCCACAAAAGAAATATTGTAACGATCAACAAGTTTTATATACAAATAACACAGTAAGTTTCGAGCCTGTTTATATGAAAAAAGGAGCGAATATAAATGAAGTTGAAAACACCAATGAAACAGATATACAAAAACCTATTATTAACCGTAAGCGGCGACATATGGGCATATTACAGGATAATGCCAGAGGTTATTCCACCATCAGATAATAAAAAGGTAGAGGATAATAAAGCTAAAGTACGCAGCATGTTAGAAGACATATCACGTTATAAAGATTTTCATTTAGAAATGTATCCACGTCAAATGAATTTACAAAAACGTTTTGAAGCAATAGAGAATGATTTTTCCGAAGATACTAGAGAAATAGGTGAGTATTATAATGATGAAAGTATAGACATTTTAGAAGACGAATTAGGAATAGTAACAGAGTATGATTTTATTATAGGTGTTCGTTTGAAAACTCAATTATTAACGGATAGTGACGATTTTAAGCAAGTTGCAAAAGACGCCATCACCTCTGTAGGCGACACCCTAAGTAATTGGTTAGGTCTAGAAAGAGAAGTATCATCAGAATTTTTTGAGCAATTTGAAAATTTAGAAGACGAATTATTTCAACAAATGGCTTTATTAAATGTTCGTAAGTTAAAGGAAGACGATTTATATTATATCAATCGTTATAACTTTTTAAGACAGATAGATCACAATGTTGAAGAAGAAAAAACAACAAGAGGGTTAAATAATATGACAGGCTCAATTATTGACCCACGAAATCCCGGTTATTTAAAACTGGAATCAAACAATGGCTCTTGTTATATGAGTTTTGTTGTGATTGACGATTTCCCACTGGATATGGCAAATACACATATGTTTAAACAAATACAGTCAATGCCATTTCCTGTAGAGGCTCATGTTAAAGCACAGTTTGAAAAACAAGATACATCAATTCGCAAAGTTGAATTATCAAAGAAACGATTAAAAGAAACAGATAATGATAGAGCAGACGCTGGCGAAGATATGGACGATCAAGAAGAAAGTTTTAAAGACGTATTACAAGCCGGACAACAAAGTTTAAAAGCTAATCAAGGGAATTTTATTAAATGGGTAGGTGCTTTTGTTGTCTATGGTGAAACAAAAGAAGATTGTAAAAGTAATGCAAATCAAGTCAAACGCGCCTTAAAAGATATAGAAATTTATTGTGTTAGGCCTATAGCAGACCAATTACAATTATTTTATAAGTTTTTACATGGCTCGCCTTTATTGTTTGAAAAAAATTGGGTACAGCGCACAACAGAGGCCGGCTTTGCTGAAAATTTATTCGGTGTCAGTGACAAACTCGGCTCGAATGTTGGTTTTTATTTTGGAAAAGTAAGTAAGTCAATTGAGCAAACAACACTAGAACAGGCCATAGTTTCTAGTCGTGATGTTGTTCTTTTCCACCCATTTATTGCAAATGAGGGTATCAGAGGTGCTGTCACTGACAGTCCTCATATTAGTATAACTGGACAAACAGGGAAAGGAAAATCATTCCTAGTTAAATTAATTTTAGTTTATTTAAGTTTTTTAAATACCAAATTATTAATGACCGACCCTAAAAATGAAATTGAACATTGGTTTGGAAGAGTTGCTAATGACCCGGATATGCGCGTACAGTTTCCGCAATTCGTAGATTTAATTAACCAATTTCATTATATAACATTAGACCCTACAGACGAAAATAACTGGGGAATTTTAGACCCTATATGCTTTTTAGAATCAGCGCAAGCGCGTGATACAGCTGAATCAATTATTCAACAGGTATATAATTTAGATAATAAAGATGATGTGAAAACCGAAACTCTAAAAGCAATATCAGATGTTATTGAAGATCGTCAACGTGGCGAAAAAGTAGGTTTAATGCATGTTGTATATCGTTTACAAGAAAGTAAAAGCGAAAATATTAAAAATGCCGGCGATTTATTATTTCAAATGGCACAGGGAAGTATATTGCAGCTAATTTTTAGTGAGGGAAAAAGTGACGGATTGCAGCTTGATAACAAAATTAGCATATTACAAGTAGAGGGGTTAGATTTACCAAAAGAAGATGACGACCCATTCTTTTATTCAGATAGTGAAAAAAAGAGTTTATGTTTAATGATACCTTTAGCCAAGTTTTGTGAAAAATTTGGTGCAAATAATCGTAATGAAAATACAGCAATTATTTTTGATGAAGCATGGACGCTAACAGGTGCGCGTGGTGGTAAAAAATTAATTAAGCAAATGCGGCGCGTTGGGCGTTCTTATAAAAATCAATTATATTTAGTTACGCAATCTGTAAAAGATTTACAAGATGATGATGATAGCGGTAATTTTGGTGCTTGTTTTGCTTTTGACGAAGAACAAGAACGAAGTGAGATATTAGATTTTATAGGTTTAGAAAAAACAGAAAGCAATGAGTATCTTGTTGGAAATATGATGAAAGGACAATGTTTATTTAAAGATATTTACGGAAGAACAGGAAAACTAGCGATTGATTGTCTATTTGACGAATGGAAAGAAGCATTTAAAACAGTCGAAAAATCTCATTCAGCAGAAGCCGAGGAGGCGTTTTAATGAAACGGTTTTTCATAATTTTATTTATACTTGCCATTAGCTTTATGCTAATGGCGTGTAGCAATTCTTATGATGATGAAATAGAAAATGTGATTAGTTTAGAAAACGAAGAATTAGAAGACCCCAGTGTTAAAACAGATATTGACACGCTAAAGCGTGACAATACATCTATCTGGGTATATGAAGACGCTAATTATATTGAGCTTGAATACGTTATTAGAGGACAAAGTGAAACTGCTAACCCTGTATATAAATATGATAATGAATCAGACACATACGTTAATTCTATAGATGGTGAGTTTTCTAGTGAAGAAATTGAAGATCAAGAGGCAGATTATACAGAAAATGTTGACGAGTAATTCTGATTAATGAATGAAAGGAGGGCTATTGTGCTGAAATACTGGAAAGTTTCTTTAGTTTTTCTTATTATTGCAGCTTTCGTTGTTCCTGTTTTTACAAGTGCGAACGTTGTTCATGCAGACGGTTACGAGGGTTATTCAAACGTGGGCGGCTCTGTTAAAACAAAAGACGGTGAAAAAAAGGAATCGAAAGTAAAAGAGGCGAAAGATGATAAAAAAGAAAAAGAAAAAGAAGAAGCTTCATCAGACCCTAAAGTAAAAGAACAAGGCGGTGTTGAATTATTAAGAGAACGGTGGCCGGACGCACGTTATTTTCCAATTATTACTGATGATAGTAGTTGGTGGCCGTTTTCATCAGAAGAAATTTCCAAAGCATTAAACGCAGGGTCTACAGCGTTATTTGCAATAAACAAACAAATTTCAACTGTAGTGGACGCTTCATTACAAAAATTTATGGGCTTAGATGTTATAAACAAAGTGCAAGATACTATAACCGACGCAAGCGACCAGTTATGGACTAGCTTAAAAGACCACTTTATGCCAATACTTATTGTTATTGCTGCTGTTCAAATTATGTTTTATTATGTAGCGCAGCGAAACGGCATGAAAGCCGGGCAAGCTGCTTTAAAATTAGCGCTTGTTATAGGTATTAGCATAGTTTGGTTAGGTAATTCTGGTTATTATTTAAACGTTTTAAACCATGTGTCTAGTCAAGCAGAGGGTTATGTCATGGAAGCCGGATCAGTTTTAACAGAAGATGTAGGGGAAATTGAAGATGGCGAAGAAGTAGAGGGGTCAACTGCTTTATTACGAAACAGTTATTTTAAAATGACGGTTGAGCGTCCTTATTTAATCATGAATTATGGTATAACCGATAAAGAAAAAATAAGGGAAGATGATGAAGAGGGCGAAGACCGTATTGAAGATATGTTAGCTTATAAAACAAATGAAGATGGAAGTAAAATGCGGTCAGAACTTGCAGAGGAAGAAGTAGATAAAAAAGATAATCATTATATGGATCAATCTTCTGTTTGGAGCAATATCGGTATAGCCTTTTTATCTGTAAGTTTTACATTAACCTTAGGCGTTCCTTTATTTATTCTAGCTTTTTTCAAAGTGTTAGTGCAATTTGCCGTACTAATGATTGCCTTTATTCTACCCATTACCTTTGTTATATCTCTTTTACCAATGTTTGCAGATAGTGCATGGAAAAGTTTAGGTCGTTTATTAGGCGTATTTATGATGAAAATGTTTATTTCGCTTCTTATTGTTTTTACATTTTTAATTTTTAACGTTGTTGATACTTTATTGCCGCCCACCAGTGTAGCAACGTATTATCTTAATATGTCACTTTCTTCTATACTTATGATTTTTATGCTTATGAAGCGTAATAAAATCATTGAATTTATCACAGCCGGTCGAGTTGTTTCGGCTACAAATGTTGGTGGTAGCGTACGAAAAGGAGTACGAAACACAAGTAATGCAGCAAGAAGAACATCTGGTATGGCACGCAAAACAGCTAGTCATGCAGCAACAAAAGGTTTAGCTTTATCAACCGCCGGTTTTGCGGCAACTTCCGCAATTAGAAGTGGTGTATCAAAAGGCGGTAAAATGTTAAAGAATCGTAGAAATAATCGAGGAAATGGAAAAGCCAATACAAGTAAAGGTGCTGGAAATAGCGAAAGTAAAGATGCTCAAACACAAGGACAAAAAAGCGCAAAAATAGTTGATTTAAACACTAGACGCAATCAACGTAAGCAACAAGAGGGTAATCAAGGACAAAGTAAAGATAGTCCACAAAACAATGGCACGCCAAACCAAGAAACGAAAGCTGATAATTCGCACGAAACAGAATCGGACGTGGAAGACAATACGACTGCTGCTGTTGTTCCACCACCAAGGACGCAAAATTTTAGTCATAGACGCCAAAACAGAACACCACAATCCACTAATCCGCAAACCTCTGGAGAGCATACGCCACCGAAACGTGTTACGAATTGGGAATCCGATAAACAGATAGAAAGACAACGTAAAGGTGAAGTAGCAAAACCAGATACAAGAAAAACTACAAAAACATTGGGTGAACAAGGCGGCGATTTACAAACAGAGCGTTCTAAGAAAAGAGCAGAGCGCCAAAAAAAGAAGCAAGAAAATATAGAAAATAAAAATACTTTTGCAGATAAAATGAAGCGAAAAACTAACGAAAGTCGTAAATACATGGTAGAAAGACGCAAAAGACGTAGGTGACAGTCATGTTTTCTTTTAAAGCATATATTATAAGTGTAGTTGTGAGTATAGCAATTGCTATAGCTTTAATGACAGCAGTTATTATAACAATGGTGCTTGCCGTTGCTGCTATTGATGATACAGCAGATATAGAGGGGCAAAGTATTATGGAGGGTGATGGTGAGCCTATTAGTGAAGATGTTGAACGGTACGAAGATGAATTTAAAAAACAAGCAAAAGAAAATGATATAAAAGATCAAGTAGATGTTTTAATGGCTTTAACTATGCAAGAATCAAGCGGTACAGAACAAGATATTATGCAATCAAGTGAATCACAAGGCGACTCACCAGGAACGATTAGCAATCCTAAAGAAAGTATTAAAGTCGGCGTTGAATATTACGCCGACTTATACGAAGAAGCAGACGGCGACGAAGAATTAACATTACAAGCCTATAATATGGGCGGCGGCTTTATTGATTATGCTGAAAAACACAATGACGGAAAATATAGTAAAGATTTGGCCGAAGAATTTAGCAATAAACAAAAAGAAAAAAACGGTAGTGATGTTTACGGCGACCCTCATTATGTAGACCATGTTAAACAATATATGGACGCAGAAAAGGGAGATAAAAAAGATTTTAAAGGCGGTGAATGGGCAGCACCCTTAGAAATAGACTTACAACAAACATCAGGATATGGAAAACGTGAATCACCTGGTGGAATTGGCTCAACGGACCACCGAGGAATAGATTTTGATTGTACTAACTCGGACGATATTGTATCTGTTCATGATGGCGAAGTGTTTAAAACTGGAAGCGACTCTGGCGGTTGGGGTAATTATGTTGTAGTGAGAAACAGTGAAGATGAATTCAGTTTATACGGACATATGAGTGAAATTGAAACAAAGAAAGGTAAAACTGTTAAACAAGGTGACACTGTCGGTGTATGCGGCCAAACCGGAGGTACAACAGGAGAACATTTACACCTCGAATATTGGGATAGTGATAAAGCAATGAGCGATAAAGAACACAGAAAAGACCCTAATAAAATGCTGAAAGATTAAGGAGGGTACTAATTGAAGAAATATATACTTATAATTGGTGGTATTGCAGCTATTATTATTGTTTATTTAGTTGTTCAAAATCAACAATTACAAGGTGATCTATCTTCTTCTAAAGCGCAAGCCGAGGATTTAAACAATTATATTTCAGAAACTGAACAGCAGATAATACATTTTGATACAGCAGAAATAGCTGAAAACTTTGTATCTTCTTATTTCACTTTTTCAGATTATCCCGAAGAAAAAGATGTTGAGAATTTAATAACCGAAGATGTAAAAGACAAATTAACATTTGGCGACAGCGGCCAACATGCCGGTGAAGATGAATCAACAGAATCTAGCGTTAAAGACATTGCCATTTATTTTGGTGAATCAACAGATAATCGACAAGAAGTATTTGCTACTTTTAATAATTTAATAGAGCAAGACGACGTGACAAGCGAAGAAAAGTCTTATTTAAGAATGGATATTATACAAGAAAATGAAGATTGGAAGATAGAAGATGTTGAATTCGATCAATAAATTTCAATTTATTTTTATTATTTTAATACCATTTGTTTTATTGTCAGCTTGTGATGACTTACAAGCATTAGATAATATAATTACTGAAAATGGCGAAAACACTGGTTATGAGAAAGTGACGGCTGATTTTGTTCGAGTAATAGATGGCGATACAATTGTTGTAAATTTAGATGGCAAAGAGGAAGATATTCGTTTGTTATTAATTGATACACCAGAAAGTGTTCACCCAGACGAGCCGAAGCAACCATACGGTGACGAATCAAGCGAATTTGCAGAAGATTATTTTAAAAACGTTGATGAAGTTCAACTCGAAATAGGCGAAGAAGAACGCGGAAAATACGGCCGTTTATTAGCCCATGTTTTTGTAGATGATGAAAATTTTAATAAACTGATGGTCGAAAAAGGATATGCAAGAGTAGCTTATGTGCAAGAGCCAAACACTAAGTATATAGATGAATTTAACGAAGCCGAAGAAGACGCTAAAAATAATGAGAAAAAGATTTGGAGTATTGATAATTATGTATCTGAAAACGGGTTTAATGATGAACAATAAAACTTTTAATGAAGCCACCTTTTAAGGTGGTTTTCTTTTTTAAAAGAGGTATTTATGCGCTTTTGTTTCGGCATCGAGCCTCACAAAAGCGGTAATTTTTATCGTCTATAACCGACTTAATAAATTAGCACGCTTCAATTTGCCGATTAAATAAATCGGCTTTTTCGCTATTTCTTTTCTTTTACAACAATGGTTGTAAAAGAAAAATGTTCTCTGTATTTTGTTTATTCCTTTCTTTGTTCCCCTCATTGTAATGCTCGCTCACGACTCGGCAAAGGGCGGGCAAAAAGCAAAAATAACTACACAAAACTAAGTAGGCTAAGCGCTTGTAATTCAACAAAATACGTTTCAAACAATCGCTAAGTCATTGAGTTTTGTAAGTTATTAACGAACAAACCATGATCGAGAAAATTTTTTAATACGAGCGCCCATGTTCTATGCTTTTTTGGCAAGTCGAATAAAGTACAATTCGACCCTTTGCCTCGTTTTCGCTCGCATTTTTTGAATGGTGAACAAATAAATTAATAAAAAGGAGTGGTTCATCATGGAAACAATTTACGAAATACAGTACATTAAGCAAATAGTTAGAGAAACAACGAGAAACAGATACGTTATCAGAAGTCCTTATGACGCCGTTGAACATGCTTATGACTTGATTGGTGAATTGGATAGGGAAGTTTTTCTTGTCATGGTTTTAAATACTAAGAATCAAGTTGTAGCTGTTCATCAATGTCATGTAGGAAGTCTAAATTCAAGCATAGCAGCACCAAGAGATATATATAAAACAGCTATTCTGAATAATGGAGCAAGCATTCTCGGAATCCACGCGCACCCAAGCGGCGACCCGACTCAATCAGAAGAAGACGTTTTAATTAGTAAGCGTCTTAAAGATTGTGGAAAGTTGTTAGGCATTGAATTAATGGACTCAATCATCATAGGTGAAAAAGAAAATCATACAATTAGACATACAAGTCTAAGAGAAAAAGGCTATCTTTAAATAGATAGTCTTTTTAAATCACTGTAAACAGTGTTTACACTGTAAACAGTGTTTACAGTGTATTTTTTTCTTGTTATACTACCTATAGAAAGGGTGTTAATATGACAACAACAACAAAAAAAATTGTAAAAGAGTTTCCAATGTTAAAAGCTGAAACGCTAAGCAATGGTGATGTTTCGTTAAAACAGGAATCGTTAAATAAATTTAACGATACCGAACGAACTTTTTGGAAGTTTGCAAAGTTTTGTGAAGACCCTACTAATAGCCATTTTGATTTTCAAGAAGCAGTTCAATATATTGATAAAAGTTTTATTCCTTTCTTTCTTGAATGTGTACATTCTTTCTTATCTTTTGATACTTATTTGCTTGATAATAATTCTTTTCAATTTATTGATAAATCAGAAAGGCTGCTTAATCAAAGTGACTTTTCTAAGTTTTTGCTAAAGTATAAGAATTTTCATGGTATTAATTTTAATCGACAAACAATTTCTGTTTATTATAATCGTGGTGCGCTACCTAATGCTGATTTTGTATTAAATGATATTCCTTATTGGTATGAAAGTAGTTGTCAAAAATATTTGAATTTTATTTCTCATGACGCTTGTTATCATTGTGGGTCTAAAAATTATCGTGTGCTTCATAGTTTAGATAAATCAGATGATGATATATTTATTAAATGTCTTAATTGTGACGCTTATTATTCTTTATAATAGAAGAACAATCACCGGGGCGTCCGCAAGGGTCTACTAAGCTATTGGTAAGCTAGCTGAAAGACGCTAGCAACCATTAGCTTGTATCTCGCTTCACCTAGAAATTCCGATAACTTGCGTATGATCGTCGAGCAAAA
>Ga0079226_10003775_pt1 | contig 11613 bp, 7 predicted proteins | sample Poulit2014_FD_76345 | JGI IMG/M metagenome (GOLD analysis project Ga0079226, IMG submission 76345) | Agricultural soil microbial communities from Georgia to study Nitrogen management - Poultry litter 2014 | ecosystem: Environmental > Terrestrial > Soil > Agricultural land | place: USA: Georgia...
GCTTTCCTAAAAATATTAACCAAAATAATTTTAATATGGAACTGGTAAGACGTATTAAACAACTTGTACCAGAGTATAAATCCCAGAATTCAGTATTCGAGTGCATGGATGCTGATTGCGGAGAAAATGCAAATTAATGCGAATTATGGATGAATTAAACAAATGAGAAAATCGTTATAAAACTTTACATTCTATTCAGTTGTATTAGCGTTCCAAACCAAATAATCCAGCTCGAACTATTAATGATTTTCTTTCGAATTGATAGGTTTGCAAGATTCTTTAAATTTATTTGAAAACAAAGTATTATTTCATAAGCTAGAAATAGATCGGATAGAATATCAAAGAATAAGATAATGATTTTATCAATTCTTTACCATTAAACTATATAATTTGAATAGAATCTTTATCTAGTAACAGTACATGGAATTACATAGAAAGAAACCACCGATAAAATTCGAAAAAGATAACTAAACAGTTAGCACTTTCTTGAGTGTATCCAGACTCAAGTTTTAAGACCACTAAATTCGTTATCTATAAAGATATTATCTCGCTGAAGAACTATAGACTTTTAGAAAAAAAAGATCACCTATACAAATAGTGAATTGATATTCAGAATTCTTCTTAAAACTTATCTTTTATTTTATTTATTTGCTTCATATTTGTCTTTATAACGTTGGTGTAATTGTTCATGCCAGTTATCTAGTTTGATACTTCTTCCTTGAATAAAAGCTTGTTCCAGTTTATTTCCTCTCATATCCAATGCATCTCCTGTCGAAATAAACAAATCGGCTGATTTCCCAACTTCTATACTTCCTGTTTTCTTATCAATTCCTAATATTTTTGCTACATTATAGCTTATTGATGCGACTCCTTGTTCGTAGGGTAAACCATGGGCAACTGCTGTTCCTGCCATAAAAGGCAAATTGCGTTGGTTCCAAAAGGCATCTGATCCTACTACACTATATGCAAATAATATTTTTTCATCATATAGTTTTTTGGCTTGCCTATAAGGTCCTAATATATCGTCATGTTCTTGTTCTGGTAAAGAATGAGTATGATTTAGTATAACAGGGATATTATATTGTTTTAAAATATCGGTCACCCAATGGGCGTTTGCACCCCCTACTACAATAGGTCGAATCCCTATTTCGGTGAACTTCAATACTGATTTTTGAATTTCCTTGGCAGAATTAACATGAACGAAAACTTGCTTTTCTTGATTAAAAATTCCTGTAGCGGCTTCGAGTCTGGCGTTAAATATTTTTTCATTTTTATCAATTTCTGTATAAGCTTTGGCTTCTAAAAAAAATTCAAACAGTTTATCGATCTGTTCTTTACTTCGTTTTTCAAATCTTTTTTTAGCTTCTTTGCTACGGATTCTTCTGGGTAACTCTGGCCATTGAATATGTAAACCTTCATCCATTTTTACGACAGCATCTTCCCAATTCCATGCATCTAGATGTACCACAGATGATTGTCCCGAGATCATACCTCTTTGTGGTGTAATCTGAGCTAACAAAATTCCATTTGACCTTAAAGTATTGATTACTTTCGAGTCGGTATTATAAGCAACAATACTGCGTATATGAGCATTATTTTCTCCTGTTTCAGCAAAATCTACTGTGGCTTTTACTGCAGCAAATTCTACCAACCCTAAGTTGGTATTAGGGGCGATAAAACCTGGATATACATGTTTTCCTGTGGCGTCAATATTTTTATCAGCACTGGGGGCATCTGCTTTTGATCCTACATAGGTAATTTTACCTTGATCGAAAACTACGACAGCATTTTCTAACACCTCTCCATTCCCGATATGTAGTGTAGCTCCATCGATTTTGATAGATTCTGTCTGTTTGCATGCTGGATAAATATTAGGCTGTGCGGTGACTACCAAACAAAAAGCAAACAACACTAAAGTAATTGTATATTTTATAGTATTCATTGTTTTCATTTTTAAAATTTAAGAATTACATTATTTATTTGGCTTTATTGTTTTTGGAATTCGAAGTGGGACTATCTAATAATTTCTTGATGATTCTGGCTCTTTCCAATTCGATATTTTTGACTTTCTGTTCATGTTCTTCGATATCCCAGTATTTAATCCCTTCTATATAAGTTTGTTCAGCCTTTGCATAAATAGACAAAGGATGGTGACTCCACAGAACTACATCGGCATCTTTTCCTACTTTAAGACTTCCTACTTTGTCATCGATATGCATCATCTTGGCAGGATTCAAGGTCACCATTTTAAAAGCTTCTTCTTCTGTCGCTCCTCCGTATTTGATAACTTTGGCAGCTTCTTGATTTAACCTTCTTGCCATTTCAGCATCATCAGAATTAATAGCAGTAAGCACCTTTTGTTGATGCATTAAGCTGGCATTATGGGGGATAGCATCGGCTACTTCTATTTTATAAGCCCACCAATCGGAAAAAGTAGCTGCTGCAATTCCACGTTCTGCCATTTTATCGGCTATCTTATACCCTTCCATAATATGTGTAAAGGTGTTGATTCTAAAATTCATTTTTTCTGCTACTTCCATCAACATATTGATTTCTGACTGTACATAAGAATGACAAGTAATATATCGTTGATCTTTTAGAATTTCGACCAAAGCATCCAATTCCAAATCTCTTCTCACTAACTTGTTGTCCTTAGTTCTAGCTTCATGATATTCTTTGGCTCTTGTAAACCCATCGACAAACACCTGTTCTACTCCCATTCTTGTTTGCGGAAAACGTTGTCCACCTACTCCCCAATTGCTTTGTTTAACATTTTCACCTAATGCAAATTTTATAGAAGGCATATTATCTCCATACAGTAATCCTTCGGGGGATTGTCCCCATCTTAGTTTGATTACTTGTGTTTGCCCTCCAATTGGATTGGCAGAACCATGAAGCAAATGCGAAGTAGTAACCCCTCCAGAAAGTTGTCTATAGATAGCAATATCTTCTGAGTTTAATGCATCCTTCATCCGTACTTCAGATGAGACCGACTGTGCACCTTCATTAATGCTTTGCAAAGCGATATGGGAATGTTCATCAATGATTCCTGGGGTTAAATGTTTACCAGTTCCGTCTATAATAGTTATTTTACCTCTAGCAGACAGCCCCTTACCTATTTGATGGATTTTACCGTCACGTATATATACATCAATATTCTCTACAATCCCTTCGGCTTCATTGGTCCAAGCTGTTACATTTTTGAAAAGTACGTTTTGCTGTGTAGGTAGTTCCTTTGATCCATAAGCTACAAATGGATAAATAATATCACCTATATCTGTTAGTTTATCAAGCTTCTTATCCTCTTTAGAAGTTTTTTTCTGAGTTTCTCTCTTGGCAAGCCATGGACTAGTGGTACCGTCTTCATGATAAATTTTCCCAGTTAAAGTAAGAGGTTCTATATTGGAAACATAACCTTGAATTCTTTTTTCAGAATTTTTATCTTCTTCTTGATATTGTAGAGCAAAGAGTCGATCATCTAATATGAACTCTGCTTTCTTCTTGGTTTGTGCATCTATTTTTATCTCTGCAGTAACTTTTTTATCTTCTTGTTTAAGCAGCAACTGATGTGAAGTATTGGTTATCTCATAGTTTCCACTTATCTCCCATTGATTTTTGGTTTGTAACACATTTCGATGCCCCTGTATCCAATTTTCTAAGAGGTGTGTAGAGGAATCAAACAAAGGACCATCTGCAATCAAAAAATTAGCTATTTTACCTTTCTCTAAACTTCCTAATTGGTCTTCTACTCCTAAAAACTTTGCTGGTGTGAGGGTAAGTGCTGTTAAAGCTTGCTCTTCGGTTAATCCATACTTCATGGCTTTTCTTAGATTTTTCCAAAACTCTTGAGGTTTTATCCCTTCTGTAGTAATAGAAAAAGGTATTTCTTCTTTTACTAGGAATGCAAGGTTAGCTGGCGCCATTTCCCAATGTTTGAGTTCGGAAAGAGGAAGTACTTTAGCCTCTAATGGATCTTTCACATCCAGCTTATCTGGAAACTTAATCGGAACTATCAGAGAGAGGTTCATCTCTTTTATATCTGCTAATTTTTGATATTCATCGCCTGTTGATTTAACGATAAACCTCACGTTAAATTCATCAGCTATTCGGTTTATACGGTAAAAATCCAAAACATTATTGGCTTCAAAAATTTGTGGAATATCTTGTAATCTATAAAATTCTTGGAGAGAGATATTATACTCTTTATTTTGTTTTGCATACCATTCGGCATCGTAGTAGGTTTGTCGGAGTAAAGCTACGCTTCCCATTATAGAACTTGGATAACTATTTTTAGAGCTTCCTTTGTCGAATGAGTAATGGGCAGCTGCTTCAGATTTAAGCATAACCTTATGTTCTTTGGTTTTAGCGAGACTTACCAAGGCCGAAGAGCCTCTTGCAATCCCATCTTTAACCAAAGTTTGTACCGCACCAAATCCTATTCCTTGTAAAGCATCTGCAGTTTTGGCATCTATAGAGAACTTTTGATAAGCTCTAGTTTCTGGACGGATGGCTTCATTCCAATTATACGCTCCTTTTTTAGGAGATTCAAAAATTTGTGGGGCGTTCCAGGATCTTGAACTAGCTTCTGGTTGCTCCACTCCGTAAGTAGTATAGGCATCTATAAATGATGGATATACATACTTACCTTCTAGATCGTATATAACATATCCATTTGGGATATTTTTATTGTTTCCCACATAAGTAATTATCCCTTTTTCTACTAGCATCGTAGTATTGGAGCTCTTTTTTGTAGGAGATGAAACTAGGGTAGCATTAATAATAGCAAACTTCTCAGGACGAATATCATGTGAACCATTCACTGGGAAAGTTTCTTGAGCATTACTATAATTTGATGCCACTAGGATTAATATTAAAAGTAAAACTCTTTTCATAGACGGTGTTATTGAAGGTTACTAATTTAGTATTTGGTAAAACTGGATTACAACCAGATGACTTCCAAAGCTAAGAATTTAACAAGATTAAAACAAAACATTTAGATTATAAACAATCACAGGTTTGAGCGATTAAGATTTAGAGATAAAAAAACAGCTACCTTATCGTGTAAAGCAACTGTTTTTATAGGATTACAAATAATTTTTATTAGAAATTATAGCCTACTGCTAGTGCAAAATTTCTAGGTGTAGTTTGATTGATATAGCTGGTTCGATAAGCATTATAGCCTATTTTGTCGAAAATGTTATTAGCAATAAAACGCAAATTCCAGTTTTGATTTATTTCATATCCAATTTGAGCATTCACTTCGGTATAGGAATTAACATCGAATGGTTTGATATTCGGCACTATTCCCTCGTGGGTAACTGCTCCTGATGACCAGTCATTAATAGGTCTTTTTCCGATATAATAGACTCCTGCACCTAATTCTAAACCTTCTAAAACATTTTTAAAGGCATAATTAGCATAGAAGTTAAAAGTATGTTTGGGTGTATTTAATGGTGCGGAGCCATATACATAAGAGGTATGGTCTTTATATTGTGAATCGATATAAGAGTATCCCGTTATTAACTCTAAATTTTCCAATATTCTTCCTGTAAATTCGATTTCTATTCCTTGTCGTTGATCGTTACCTCCTTTTTTATAGTATCCCGTCTCAATCCAGTTTTCATCATAAACAGGAAGATTCATGTCTTTATTATTAATTTTAAAGAAAGTTAAATTCATTCGAAATCTACCATCCAACCAATGTGACTTTACTCCTGCTTCGAGTTGATCAAAACGTTCGGTTCCTAACTCTTTACCATCTTCTCCTAGACGTGCTGCTGTTCTAGGATAAGAACTATTGGTATAAGAAGCAAATAAATTGATATTTTGAGTAGGCGAAACAATAATTCCTCCTAAAGGATTGATTGCCGAACTACGAATATTTTCTTGTTCTTCTATGGTTTCATTTTTTGTCAGACGAACTCCCACAAAGGTTTTGAACCAATCTGTAAAACTGATTACATCTTGGGCTACTATTCCCATCGATCTAGATTCGGCACCAGCGATGACACCTTCCTGTAATGTCAAACTAGGTAGTTGAGTGGAGATTTGATCATACACATCTATCACATCTACATTAGCTTGACTTTGGTTAAAAGTACTGAACTTATTAGCTCGGAAATCAAATCCAACTTGGAACGTATGCTTTATTTTTCCTGTTGTTAGATCTTCTCCAACCAAATCCACTTGTAGTACACTATTCTTATCTTTTCTATGTGCAATAGAATATCCCCTGTTTCTCTTATGATAAATAGTTTCTCCTTCCTCTACAACAGCTCTTCCTAGTGAGGCTCCTTTATCATTAAGGTCTAAATCGGAATGATAGAAAGCAGTTTTAAGCGATAGTTTATCCGTCAACTCTCTATTGAGTCGAATCGAAAAAGTAGTATTTTTGGTAATAGAGCGGTCATTCTTAAACCCAAGGAATTTATTATGAGGTAAGTCATAAATAGCATTTTCATCTATGTCTGCCATATTTATTGTTCCTAAATCTGGAGTACGCGCATCGTTAAAATAATCCATTTCTAGGATTAACTGTGTTTTATCGTCGATAAGCCAAAGTAAAGATGGGTTGATATACATTCTATCTGAATGCACATTACTACGGAAGGAATCTGCGGTTTCTAAAGCTCCATTTATTCGAAATGCCAAAGTATTTTCTTGGTTTACCGTTGTATTCACATCAAAAGTACTACGAGCCTGACCATAACTTCCTACTCGCAATCCAACATTTCCAAAGTTATAAAGTTGTGGCGTTTTTGTAACCAAATTAATTACACCCCCAGGGCTTCCTAAATCTGTAGCAACCCCTTGCGTAATAGCAGCAGATCCTTTTAACACTTGTACGTTATTAATCCCTTGCATATCGGTTAAAATTCCAACTCCACGGAAATCAGAATGTACTCGGACTCCATTTTTTAGAATTGGTATTCCTCTAAACCCTCGAGAGGACATACTTTCACGCTTATTACCATAGGTAGCAAAAGTATAAACTCCTGGTACGTTGTGTGCCACTTCGGCTATGGTTAGTGCTCCTTGATTTTTGATAAGTTTTTCTGAAATCACTGAAATACTTTGAATTTGATTATACGTATCCAAAGGCAATCTGGTAAGAGATTCAATCTTATCTGGTCGGGCATATCGGTCTCCAAAAACTTCTACGGTTTGCAATAAGCTATCATCATTTAGTGTAATTTGAATTTCCAAATTCTGATGATCAGATAATTCTATAGTATGTACTTGGTGTTGAAAACCCACTGCGCTTATAGCTATATTCCACTGACCACTCGGTAAGTTTTCTAATATAAAATATCCATTTTGATCAGCCGTTTGACCTACTTGAAGCCCTTTAATGTAAACAGTGGCAAATGGAATGGCTTCCCCAGTTTTATTTTTGATATTACCTTGAACTGTTGCAGTTTGTGCTAAGCTGGTAACCAAGCAGCTCAATATTAATAGCATGGTTAAATATGCTTGTCTCATAGTATGTTTTTATTTAGACTTGTTTTAAATAGCACGGCAAATATAAAACACTCTTAAATAAAAAACCAAGCTTATTTAGATTAAATTTAATTAAAGTCTATAAGAGGCTGATTAAGTGATTTTAACAGAAATTACAATTATTTATTATATTTCTTTTTCTTACTTCCCTCATACATTTCATAGCCCACTAACCTACTTTCCAGTTTAGCATTATAGAGTTTTATTCTTTTGAAAGGTCGAAGTCCAACATTTTTCAATCCTTCCATATTCGAGGTAATAAACCATGCTTTACTTCCAGGATAATGGTGTTTTAATGTACTTCCGATTTCGCTATAGAATTCTTCTATATCTTGGAGACTCAATCGTTCATCGTAAGGAGGATTAAACAGGATATGCAAAGCTCGTTCGGTTTGTTTTTGAGAAGTAAAGAAATCTTGCAGTTCTACAGTAATAAATTCAGAAAGGTTTGCATTTTTAATATTCTCTCTAGCTTTTCTGATGGTTTGAGGATCTTTATCGTATCCTATAATTTGATGAGGGAAATCTCTTATTTTTTTCAGAGCTGCTTGTTCTATGACATCATATAGTTCTTCATCGAAGTCTTTCCAAGCTTCAAAGCCAAATTCTACTCTATTGATATTTGCGGGAATATTACAGGCTATCAGTGCCGCTTCGATTAATAAGGTTCCACTTCCACACATAGGATCCAGAAAGTCTTTATAGCCTTCCCAACCTGAGAGCATGATCATTCCTGCTGCTAATACTTCATTGATTGGGGCATAAACATTTGCTGTTTTGTACCCTCTTTTATGCAATGAATCGCCCGAACTATCTAGAGAGAGTGTTGCAATATTTCTGTCTATGTGAATATTTATCCTTAAGTGAGGATGATCCAAATCCACATTTGGGCGTCTTCCTTCTTGATCTCTGAATCGATCTACAATAGCATCTTTAACTTTTAATGCTACAAACTGAGAATGGGTAAAATATTTTGAAAACACCGTAGAGTCAACAGCAAGGGTTTGATCAACGTCCATATACTCTTCCCACGGAAAATTATATACACTTCGATAAAGGTCATCTTCTTTAAAAACATTAAAAGAATAAATAGGTTTTAATATTTTTATAGCTGTTCTACAACATAGATTAGCCTTGTACATAAAACCTTTATCTCCTTCAAAGCTAACGTTTCGCACTCCTTTTTCGATATTACTTGCTCCAAGACTTCTTAATTCTTGCGCTAGCAATTCTTCCATTCCATATAAGGTTTTTGCTAGCATTCTAAAATTTTTTCCCATTGTGTTTTTCTGAATATACCGCAAAAATAAGCTATTTTTCAGTCTAAAATCCTGCAATATGCAAAAAGAAACAAAACCATGGTATGCATCTTGGTTTGATACTCCGTTTTATCATATTCTATATCAGGATAGAGATGAAAAAGAAGCGGTTTTTCTCATCAATAACCTTTTAAGCCATTTAAAATTACATCCCCCTGCCGAGATATTGGATTTGGCATGTGGAAAAGGACGGCATTCTCGTTATTTGAATATGTTAGGATATGATGTTACAGGTGTGGATCTATCTAAACAAAGTATAGACTATGCAAAACAATATGAAAATGATTTATTAAGGTTTGAAGTTCATGATAAACTACAACTTTATCCTAAACAATTCGATGCTGTATTTAATCTATTTACAAGTTTTGGATATTTTGAATCTCCAAAAGACAACCTCCAAGTTATAAAAAATATAAAAGCAAGTTTAAAACCTGATGGCTATGGTGTTATCGACTTTATGAACGCTCATAAAGTCAAACAAAATCTTGTCGAAAAAGAAATCAAAAAAGTAGATGGTATTGAATTTCATTTAAATCGATATGTCAAAGACAACATAATTTTCAAAGACATTCGCTTTAATTTTTCTAATAAGGAATACCATTATACCGAACGGGTCAATGCTTTTGAGTTAGATGATTTTAAATCTTATTTTGATAAAGCTTCTATAGAGCTTCTTAATGTTTTTGGAGATTTTAATCTCTCTACTTTTGATTATAAGCACTCCAATAGACTCTTATTAATTTTTAAATAATGCAATACTTTCTACTCATTATAGCAGTAGGCGTGGGATACTTTATTGGTCAATCCATCCCTAAACAACAAAAATATCTTTCTAGGACAATGGCATTTAGTGGTGCATTTCTATTATCGCTTACTGTTTTAGAAATTTTACCCGAAGTATATCATGCGGATACCGATCTACCAATAGGTATCTACATTCTTGCGGGAGTATTATTACAGTTAATATTAGAATTGTTTTCACAAGGAGCGGAACACGGGCATATTCATTCTAAAAATTCTTCTGACAAGTTTCCTTGGTTATTATTTATAGGTTTATCTATTCATTCATTTCTAGAAGGTTTACCTATAACAGAAAACAATCATCTTCTATATGGTATATTAATACATAAAATACCTGAAGCTACTATGTTAACCTTATTTTTCATCCACACCAAGCAATCTCTACTTAACACCCTTCTTTGTCTCGCAATTTTTGCTTTCATGACCCCTTTGGGTGTATATTTGTCTTCCTATAATATATGGGTAAACTCTTATCAAACTCAAATTTATGCGATAGTCGTAGGTGTTTTCCTTCATTTATCGACTACACTGCTTTTTGAAAGTAATAAGAACCATCATTTTAATATCTCCAAGATACTATTCATACTCATCGGCTTTATTCTAGCCTATTTACTATAAAAAACAGCTCCTCTATTTTTAATTTAAACAGAGGAGCTTCACTAAAACAAATCTAAGAGAGAAAGTAAATTATTTTTTGCTTTAGAAATAGGTGCTAAATCCCATATACCAAGTAGCTGCTTGCTCGGCTGGGTTATTAATAATATCTTTTTGCCATTGGTATCTATAATTTATTCGAAAAACCGTTCTGGAAGTAGGTCTAAAGCTTATGGCAGGAGTAAAAGCTAACAATTCATCACCTATTCTTGTTCCTGTTTCGTGAAATCGCCCGCGGTTCCAATCCACATAATCTACTCTAGCTGCCAAATTTATGGTGGCTTCTTCCCATTCCAATATTTTATTTTGATAGATGGGTTGTACCACATCTACAAATAGACCTCGTTGTTTATTTCCGTACTGTTGCGTATAAGTATCTGGAGTTTGCACATTTATCCATGCTATTTCACCGATGATTTCAGTTCCCCATCTTGGAATAGTAGTATTCCAATCTATGGCATATACATTTAAATTGGCTGGTTCCTCTATTTCTTCTCCGTCCTCAATATGTTTGTTATAGGTACCTCCCATATAGGAAAAGCCTACTTCGCCCCACTTTCTATTTTTAATGGCCAATTTACCTGTAAACATGGCTTTCCCGCTTGAATTTTCCATAAACCTATCTGGGTCATTTTTCCCTGCTGGCAAATAAGTTTTATCTTCTTCATTGGAGATTATTGTACTATTAAAACCATTAGTGAGATAAGCTTCATATCCAAATATCCAATTTCTATAATAAGTTTTTCCGTGTAAACCGAAACCTGCATTTGATAAGGTAGCCCCCAACATTTCGGTAGCGACATTGGGTCGCTCGACAAATTCCCATTTTGGTCCGTCATGATTTTCATTAAAAGCACCGATTGGATTCATCACAATTCCTCCACGCAGATTTAGTAAGGAATGCAAAGCTACATCCATAGATGCAAACTCGATTTCTACCTCATTACCTCCGTCTTCAAATTCGATTTCAGTCATAAATTTAATTCTCTTTGATATACTTGCTGAAACAAAAAGAGTTAAACGGCGGGCTTGAAAAGACAAACCATCGGTATCGCCTTCGTCATTAGTACTATGAATAGTATTAGCCTCTAGATATCCTCCAATAGAAACAGGGGAATTCCCAGAAATCAAATAAGGTCGATTAAAAGCGGCATCCATATTCAGTAAAGAATCATTATCTTTTCTAAGATTTTTATAATCTTGTGAAAATGCTGTTATACTCCCTAAACCTATGCTTATGAAGAGTGTCTTATATAAGATTGATGTAAATATTTTCATTATCAGTTATTATAGGAAATGTTTTTAAATCTTTTTCTGCAGGACCTTGAAGGAGTGTTCC
>Ga0079226_10003776_pt1 | contig 11611 bp, 9 predicted proteins | sample Poulit2014_FD_76345 | JGI IMG/M metagenome (GOLD analysis project Ga0079226, IMG submission 76345) | Agricultural soil microbial communities from Georgia to study Nitrogen management - Poultry litter 2014 | ecosystem: Environmental > Terrestrial > Soil > Agricultural land | place: USA: Georgia...
CATTGCAGTTGCAATGATCATTAAACTATATAAAATTGCTGCAAACAAGATGGCTAAAATAATTAGCATAAATGCTTTATTGGAAGAAAAATTAAATTCTTCAGCTGCTTGTGGAACATTATCAAATCCGACAAATGCCCACGGTGCTATCGCAACAATTGAGATAATAGCCGCAAACGCAGTTGTTTCAACTGGGAAATATGGTTGCATATTTGAAATACCCGATCCTGGATATATACCGACCATTAAGGTGATTGCAACCACACCAACAACCATAATACTACAAAATATAAATTGCATCCTACCAGATAAGCCAGTTCCTTTAACATTAAAAAAAGCGAAGATAGCTAAGGTTAGAGACGCAATAATAACTTCCATAATATAGACATCCCATCCAGCCACTTGGTAAAGCTGGAAATTTTCAATTAGTTTTGGAAAGATAAATTTAAACATAAGTGCAAATGCGGATGCATTGAGGGCAACGATACATATATACCCAAGTGTTAGAAACCAGCCACAAATGAATGCATGGGTTCGACCTAAACTAACAAATGCATAGGCAAATTCTCCTCCTGACACAGGAAAACTTTTAATTAAAAAGCCGTAGCTTACAGCAATTAGCATCATTAATAAAGCACCGATACCAAAACCAATAATGACACCCAACGGACCTGCTTCTGACATCCATGTTGTTGGTTGGACGAATGCACCCCATCCTATTGATGATCCTAAGGCGATCGCCCAGACCCAGTGCGCTTTTAATGATTTTTTTAGTGTAGTCCGTTGTTCCATGATTTGTCTCCTTTTGTAAATCTGCAGCCATAAGAAAATTAAATATGTAATAAGAATAACCTACACAATCGACAATTGCTGTGTAGGTCTACTATTCCGTACAAATCAGTCCCTTGATCGTGCTTAGCTCAACATAGCATTTTTGCAGTTATATATTTAATTTATTGATAATATAAGGACGTTTTCCAGATGGGAGAGGTTTAATCTCGTCTACAATAGAAATATAAACATTAGCATTTTCTCCAAGGATTCTGTACAGATCTTTTAATATAGCCTCTTTTGCATTAAACTCATAATTGATCATTAACAATAACTGGTATTTATTTATATCTTCTTGAATAAATTGAAACTGATAAATATTTTTGTAATCCTTCATCATTACATTAATAGAAAAAGGCGAGATCTTGTTTCCATTTGAATCTAATATACTTTGTATTTTTCGGCCTGATATTGTTGTTAATACTCTTCCATCGTAGCCACATGAACAACCTTCTTGAAGCACACCAAAGTCTCCTGTATCATATCGAATTAAAGGCATGGCATTCGAATATAGATCAGTAATTACAATTCTACCTTCTTCCCCAATATCCGCTGTATTATCATTCTCTTTTTTTAAAACCTCTATAATAAAAGATGCATCATTAACATGATAGTTTTCCGTCTGTACACATTGATTAGCGATTATCCCGAGTTCTTCCATAGCGTACCGTGCTACCACATCACAATTAAAAAAGTCCTTCATAACTTCCCTTTGGTTGTTTGTTAAAGGTTCTGCGGTAGTAATGATCCCTAACATATTAAAGTCTTTTGCAGTATCTCCCACCCTCTGGCAATACTGTATTAAAGCTAGTATGACGGAAGGGAAGCCAATAATAAATTTCGTTTTTTTTACTTTTCTTCTCATCTCTTCTAATGAATCATCATCTAATTTTGTAGGATCAATATGAACTTCATTTTGTAAAAGTAAATTCAATTTACTCTTAGACACACCCCGAATGAATGCATGGTCTCTTCCAAAATAATATTTTACATGTTTACCAAAGAATATAACATCGGCTATTTGTCTAAATTGTTTTATCTTATTACGATAGAAAGTCATAGGTGTACCATAAGATCCAGATGTAGAAACTTTTACTAAGTCTTCTTTATTAAATTTATTTGATAAAAACTCCTTTTGATTATCAGACAAAAAGCCCTTTGTTATTATCGGCAACTGTTTAAAGCTTTTATTTCCATGTGTTTTATAAAAGGTTGTATTGTTTTTTACGTCTTCAAGAAGCCCATTCAAAAGGGATTCTTGTTTAGCTTCTTTATTTTTTGATTTGTTAAATTCCTCTAAGGAGCTTAAAACACCTTTTAATTTGTTTTTCCTTAATTTATCTACAAAGAAAAACATACGATTTCTTAGAAGTTCAAATAAATTCATATTATCTTTATCGTAGTATTTAGCTATTCCAATCACTACCTTGTTTATATTTCTTTTCCCGGAACTCCAACGACCTTACTATTTGCTCTAGCGTCTTTTATAATCGTACTTCCCGCTCCGACAATAGCATGATCACCTATTGATATATTAGGTATCACCGCAGAATTTGTTCCTATTTCTACACAATCGCCTAATTTATCATATCCGGAAAGTGCTGTTAGTGGAAATACTGAGTTATAATCTCCCATTGATACATCGTGGCCAATAGAACAATTATAATGAATTAAGTTAAAGTCGCTTATCATAATATTTGTTGATAAAGCAACTCCTTTACTTATGACGTTCCCCTTACCAAACTGATTATAGTTAGACACTTCCACACCTGGGTGTATTAAATTAGGAAAATATATATTTTCATTGGAAGATAACGTATTATATATTTTTTCTTTTATTTTAGGAGATCCAAAGGCTAGCACTACGTTTATATCGTTTTGGTAGTTCAATAAATATTCTGATCCACCAAGAACTTTTAATCCATTAACTACACTATGGGTTTGATTATCATCTACAAACCCACTTATCTCCCATTGAGTTTCCGAATACTTATTTATCGAATCAATTAAATCTACGATTCCTCTACCAAGTCCGCCAGTACCATATATAATGATTTTTTTATTTTTTCTCATCTGTACCCGTTCCTTTAAATCGTTCCATTGTAACACCTTCAGTTTTGTTTACCCCATCTGATTTTATTACTTTAAGAGCGGTCATAAACAAGATTTTTAAATCTAACCAAAATGATTGGTTATCTACATACCAAACATCATATTTAAATTTATCTTCCCAGCTTATAGCATTTCTTCCATTGACCTGAGCCCAACCTGTGATACCCGGTTTTACATCGTGTCTTCGAGCTTGTTCAGATGTATATAAGTCAAGATAGTCTATTAATAATGGTCTTGGTCCAACTAAACTAATATCACCTTTCAAAACATTAAAAAGTTGGGTCAATTCATCTAAGCTTAGTTTACGCAAGAGTTTACCCAACTTTGTTATTCTTTGGCTATTTGATAATAAGTTACCGTTCTTATCTTTACTATTCTTCATCGTTCTAAACTTATATATTGAAAATACTTTTCCATGTAAACCAGGTCGTTTTTGTTTAAATATGACTGGCGATCCCATATTAAGTAAAATCATAGTTGCTATCACAAGCATTGGGATGGAAAAAATTATTAACAACAGTAAAGATACAATTACATCAAATAAGCGATTCAAAGTTTACTCTCCTTATCAATATGTTCAAATACATCTAATTGACGTTGAACAACTTTCTTCTCATCATATAACGTAACAGCCTTTTTCCTTGCTTCTTTCTGGAAAGATCTTAATAGCCTTTCATCATCGGCCAATCTCTCAAAACTGTTGGCTAAAGCTGTTGGATCACTTAACCCTACCAAATACCCGTTTATACCGTCGTCTACTTCTTCTCTAGATCCGCGAATGTTTGTAGCAACAATAGCACATTCCATAGCCATAGCTTCAATTATCGATCTAGGCATCCCTTCACGATAAGAAGGCAAACAAAAAACCTGTGAAATAGCTAGTAGTTCTGAAATATCCGGACGAAACCCCGTAAATATGATATTTGGATTTGATCTATATTCTTCTAATAAACTACTAGCCTGCTGATCTCTTTCTGAAGAACCTGTATCGCCAATAACAAGTAATTTTATGTTTTTTTGTTCAATCTGGTTAAAGCCTTCCAATAAATCGATAATTCCTTTTTCTCTTACAAGTCTTCCTATAAAAGAAACAACAACATCATTCTCTTGTATATTAAATTCCTTTTTATAATTATCAATGTGTTTCTTCTCCATATTAGCTGGGTTAAATTTACCCTGGACATCGACACCATTACTAATTATTGTTATGCGGTCTTCTGGTAAGAACTTATCTTCAATGGCTAGTTGTCCATCTTCTTCACTTTGTGTAAAAATATAATCCGTACACCATTTCGCACAAAGTTTTTCTATAGTATAGAAAAACTTGTACTTTTTCGGTGACATGTTTTCATGAAAGTAAAAACCATGTGCCGTATATATAATGGTTGGAACTCGAGCCATCTTTGCGGCAATTCTTCCTAATACAGCAGCAACCGGTGTATGAACATGTACGATATCTGGCTTTTCTTTTTTTAATAGTTTGTACATTCTATATATTGATTTTAAGTTTTCTATTGGAGAGATTTTTCGATTTATATTAATTGTTCGAACATCAAAGCCTTCTTCTCTTAATCCTTCTACACGCGGACCATCAGAACAAACACATATAAGTTCATAGCCTTCTTCAAGGATTGTTGTATTTAACTCTCGTAACAACCCATTCATTGTTGCATCAATTGCGCTCACTTGAACAATCTTCACTTGTTAGAGCCTCCACAACTGAATATTTTCCGGACATGCATCTTTCTCTAACTTACTTTTAACATCCACAACAATACCCTTACCATGCTTCAATAAATGATCAAAGACTTCCCATCCCTTATTCAAATAAGCTTCGTGTGGAACAGTGTAAACTACAGCATCTGCTGGTTTTAATTCTTCATAAGGTATTAAGTCTATGCCATATTCACTCAATGCTTCTCCTGCATCCGCATATGCATCTGTAACTTGTACTTCTACACCAAAATCTCTTAATTCATGAATAATATCTACAACTCTCGTATTTCGTAAATCTGGCACATTTTCTTTAAAAGTAAGTCCCAAAACAGTTACCTTTGAACCCTGGATTGGCATATTCCTTTTAATCATTTGTTTTACTAGAGATGTAGCAATAAAGTTTCCTACATTATCATTGGTTTTACGTCCAGCTAGAATAACTTCCGGATGGTGGCCAATTTTTTGTGCTTTATGCGTAAGATAATATGGATCTACCCCAATACAATGTCCTCCAACAAGACCCGGCGTAAAGTTTAAAAAGTTCCATTTGGTTCCGGCTGCTGCTAACACTTCAGAAGTATCTATATTTAATTTATCAAAAATAATTGCTAACTCGTTCATCAGAGAAATATTTAGATCACGTTGCGTATTTTCAATTACTTTTGCTGCTTCTGCCACCTTAATAGAACTTGCTTTGTGTACACCAGCATCAACAACGCTTTCGTACACATTAGCTACAATGTCCAATACTTCCTCATTTTGCCCAGAGACCACTTTTGTAATTGTTTTAAAGGTATGCACCTTGTCACCTGGGTTAATCCTTTCAGGAGAGTACCCCACAAAGAAATCCTCTCCACATTTCATACCGGATACCTTCTCTAAGACTGGTACACAATCATCTTCTGTAGCCCCAGGATATACAGTAGATTCATATACAATAATGGTACCTTTAGAAATATTACTTCCTACTGTTTCCGATGCTTTTAACAACGGCATCAAATCCGGTTGTTTATTTTCCGTAATGGGTGTAGGAACAGCAACAATAATAAAATCAGCCTGCTTTAAATCTGATGGATCCGCTGTAAAAGTAATAGAAGCGGCTTTTAAATCCTCTTCTGTCACTTCATTCGTTATATCTATTCCATTGTTTAGTCCATCTATTCGATTTTGATTAATATCAAAACCAATCACTTCTTGTTCCTTTCCAAATTCAACGGCTACTGGTAGGCCTACATACCCTAGACCTACTACAGCTATTTTACGTTCCATCATCATCTCACCTCGTAATAATCAAGATACCAATCAATAAACTTATTCACGCCTTCTTGAATGGTAGTCTCTGGTTTAAAATCAATATCCCTAAATAAATCCTCAACATTTGCGTATGTTTCCGGTACATCACCAGCTTGTAGTGGCAAGAAGTTTTTCTTAGCTGTTTTACCAAGCTTATTTTCAATTGCTTCGATAAAGTCCATGAGCCTTACAGGGCTGTTATTACCGATGTTGTATACTTTATAAGGAGCATAACTACTCCCTGGATCTGGATTTGCCCCGGACCATTCTGGATTCGATTGTGCTGGTCGTTTTGTTAGTCTGGAAATACTTTCTACGATATCATCGACATAGGTAAAATCACGCATCATATCCCCGTGGTTAAACACATCAATCGGCTCGTCATTTACAATTGCTTTTGTAAATAAAAACAATGCCATATCCGGACGACCCCACGGTCCATAAACGGTAAAGAAACGTAAACCAGTTGTTGGTAAACCATATAGATGGCTATAGGTATGTGCAAATAATTCATTTGACTTTTTAGTTGCCGCATACAAGCTTAATGGGTGATCTATGTTATCACTTGTTGAAAATGGCTTTGATTCATTAGCTCCATAAACAGAACTTGAAGAAGCGTAGATTAAATGCTCTACTTTATAATGGCGACATGCTTCAAGAATGTTTGTAAATCCGACTACGTTTGAATTAATATATGCATGCGGATTTTCAAGACTATAACGAACTCCTGCTTGTGCCGCTAGATTAACTACGATTTCGGGTTTATATTTCTCAAATGTCTGGTTAATTCTTTCAAGATCTTCTAATTCCACTTTAATAAATGTAAAATTATCACTAGCTAATTGTGCTAATCTATCTTCTTTAAGCTGCGGATCATAGTAATCATTTATATTATCAACTCCGATTACTTGGTGGCCTTCTTTAAGTAATCGTTTTGATAGATGTGAGCCTATGAATCCGGCTGAACCTGTAATTAATACTTTCATTTTTTTGTTAACTCCTTATTAATAAAGTTCTTCCAAAACTCTTTCCTTCTAGCATTCAAAACCTCTGACGTGTAACTTTTAGCGTTAGTAAAATTTTTATTCGCTTGCTCAATCATAATATCTTTATTTCTTAATAAATACTCAATCTTTTCACCTAATTCTTTATCAGATTTGGGCTTATGAATAAAACTTTGATCCAATAATTCTGGTATCCCACCTACTGATGAAGCTACGCAGGGAAGTCCTCGACTCATAGCCTCTATTAAAGCCCGTGGTAATCCTTCTGTTAGGCTAGGTTGAATATATAAATCCATTGTATCTAGCCATCTAAACACCCGTTCTCCACCTGGTAAACTGCCGGGAAAGATAACTTTCTCCTTAATTCTAAGCTTTTTAGATAAGTCCTTAAGCCATTCATTGTTTCCCTCACCCAACACTACTAGCTTACAGTTAAACCCCTGATCATTTAGGGTCTTAATAGATTTTATGGCTGTATCTATACCTTTGTATTTAGAGGAATAAGATCCTATTAAGCCTATATTAACTTCTTTATTAATATCCACATTATTTATCCTATCAATTTTACTTTCAAGAATTACTTCAGGCACAAAAGATATATCTACATTCGAAACGTTTGTTGTATTAGCACTAGATTTATGTGGATATTTTTCTTGCAAATAGTTTTGGGTAACGTAAATTATGTTTGGTGACTTTTTAATTACTTTTCTATACTTGATATAATTTATAGGAGCTAATATTTTTCCTGGGATGCTACCATGGGTCCATAGCGAAGCAAAAACATCTCCAACAACTTCTACCACGTAAGGTTTTTTTAACCTCCTGCAAATTTTAATTGCATGGTATGCATGTCCACTCGGCATTCTTGCAACTATAACATCAGATTCTTTAATAAGAGTTTCTAAATCCAATTTTAGTTTTTCTATTTTCTTATGTCTATTTTTAACACTCGATAAATTCGGCAATATATAGTGTGTAACATTGGATCCACTCGATAAATTTAATTGACCATTTGCATTGCTTTTTTCACCTCTCGAAGCCACTATGAGTTCATCAAAAAAATTAAGGTACCTTTCTTTAAGTACCTTATATGGGAATTGTCCACTCGAGAAGAAATTATTTTCCTTATCATATTTAAAAATATGGCTATGGACAAATAATAATTTCATATAAAACCATCCTTTTAGATATTACAATCTAGTGAAATAATTATACTGACGCAAAATCACCATATCTTACTATTTTATCCTTGCTTTTAAGCCTTAAATGTTATTTTGTTATTAAAATAGTAAACAACTAAACTAAGAAGCAGAAAGAAAGACGTATCGTTCACTAAAATCGAACCATTTTGTCCCATCGCTAAACCAATTCTAGCTATAGGAATAGTCAAAAAGAAGATCAGTTCAATTCTAGATTGTTTTTGTATAGTCTTAATTAAAAAACTTACGAAATACAAAAACATTATCATGATGATAGGTGAAAACATAAATCCAAAATAAAAATACCCTTGACCTATTATTGGAATAATATGAGACTTTTGATCAGTGAAATAAATTCGCTCATCAAAATAATCACTCGACATTTTCCAATCTAATTCTTTCAATAAAACATTGAATCCCATGGCAGGCCTTAAGATATCATAACCAAAGTGTATAATACTTCTCCCCTCTGGATTCTCATTTGCAGCTTCAGTTGCTATTGCAACATTATATGGTCCACCCAAATATACCTGTAATGTATTTGTAAGATCTAAAACTGGATCAGCGCCATCTGAATATGTTGCATTATCTCTATGTGAACTTATAAAACCAGTAATAAATATCATCAATATAATAATAACAAAAGATGCGATTTTGCTCTGTCTTGGATACAGTTTATAAAATACTATTACACTAACAATAGTTGTTATAACAAAATCAGCTCGATTAGCGCCAAATATGACAAAAATATTCATTAAAGTTAATATAAAAGAGTAAGCTATATAAAATTTATTGTTTGTCATAATATATTTTTTATTAAGATAAGACATCAATAATATGTATATTATATATTTTGATATTGCTAGAAAATAAAATGAAATAGATGAAAATACGGAGCCCCCTCCAAAACCTACTAAATCATCAGGGGGGATAATAAAATAAAATGACTTTAGCACTCCCGGATTCATTCCTACCAATAAAACAGTTAAAGCCAAAAACACTAAATATATAAAAATATTTTTTGGAAGCTTAATTTCGCCGCTCTGTAAGGACGGCTTGACATTAATTTTTTTGAATATAAAATACATTACTGCTGTAACTATAATTAACTCGTATACCATTAAACGTAAAGCAAGTTCATATGATGATGCTAACGGAGGTACTGCTGATCTACCCCCGTATAAACCTGAATATACAATTAGGCTTGGTAAAACAATATATCTTGTAAAGGAGACAGCTGTAAAAACAGTCAAAAATATATTTGTATTCTTAAATAGAACTGGTGAAATAAATAAAATGAATACAATCCCATAAACTATAGGGAGTATAAACAGTTCATCATAACCAGGATGATCTACATTATAAGCAATATAAAAAGTAGCCATAATTGAAACTAAAAATACCGCTATTCTTATAGCCTGATAGATATTTTTACTTTTTTTCCTATTTTCGCCTAAAATGTCTTGATAATAATTCATTAGTAGCTCCTAATATATAATTTATTGGGTTTTAAGAAGATACTTTAATTTAATATTCACAAAGATAACCCTTAATATGAGTTGTAAGCTATTTGTTAATATAGTTGTATATACTGCTCCATAGATACCATAATTACTGATAAAAACATATCCAATAACCAGATTAATAACTAATACAAAAATTGAAATTTTAGGTTGTATACTTATATATCTCATTGCTAATAATGCTGTATCAAAATTCCAACTCACAAAGTTTATAGCTAACGCAACACTCATTAATATCAAAACATCTACAAATTCTGCATACTCTACACCATAAACAATACTTAAGAACTTTTCACCAAATAAGTGGGAAAATAATATTAAAAAGGCTCCTAATGCTAATGAAAATAAAGATAAATTAATAAATACATTTCTCTGGAATGATTTATAGCTTTTTGTTTTTATTTTTTTTGCCAAAAAAGGCAAAAAATTTTGTGAAACAGCATTCATTAACATATTACCAATTACTAAAATATAAGCTATTGCTGAAAAATATCCCAATATCTTCGCAGATTCAAAGAACTCCAAAAGATACCTGGGATATGAGGCATTAAAGGAAAACATCATTTGTACAAATCCCAATGGTAATCCTATTAAAATAACTTTTTTAACATTTTTAAATTTAACCTGGCTTTTTTTCGAATAATATTTTTCTCTTATTTTTTTCTTTTCAACAAATAACAAGAATAAAATCTGTATGGTAAGTTGCACTAGTAAAGCAAAAACAAGTTTTTTAGTTATTAGTAGAGTTATTAAGAAAGTAAATAATGTAATTATGTGCTTTCCAATCATTAACTTACCAATATAATCCATATCCTCTTCTTTATGAGGCAGAGCATAATATAAATCCGATTGTAAATCGTAAAGTTTAATTAATCCAACTAAGATTATGATATAAAAATATTGTGGATATATAAATAAGGCTATTAAAACTAATACGATAAACGATAAAAAACTTAGTATGTTTCTTGTATTTATATAGTCAATAAAATCATTTTTCTCTTCTGTAATAAATAGCGAGCGTAACTTCATGTTCGCAAAGAGGGTGACAGGAGCTGTTATAGCAAATGCTAATGAGTATGCCCCAACATCTTCTGGTGTTAACAATCTTGCAATAATAACTAATATCAACCATTTGGTAAAGGAGACTATTAAATTAGATCCAAATGTCCATGATATATTTCGTATAAATTTCATATATTCCTATCTCTCTTTTTAATTATTTAAGAAATATCAACTAATATTCTAACCTTTTAACGTACTTAGATACTTCTTCCCAAATACAATCCCAAACAATTCATCCTTCAACTCAGTTGGTGAACAATGTTCAAATCCCTCAATCAATTCCATTAACACTTCTCCATCAACGTAACCCGTCTTTCCAACATAAATTTTCTCATACACCTGATCCGGATGCACTTCATCTTCTCCTAGTAATTCCTCATACATCTTCTCACCAGGTCTTATACCAGCGAACTTAATCGGAATTTCTTCTTCCATATAACCTGAAAGTTTAATCAAGTTTTTCGCAAGATCAACAATCTTCACAGGATCACCCATATCAAGGACGAATATTTCTCCTCCTTGCGCTAATGTCCCTGCCTGAATCACCAGCCTTGATGCTTCAGGAATCGTCATGAAATAACGAGTCATTTCAGGATCTGTAACGGTAACTGGTCCACCGCGTTCAATTTGTTTTTTAAACAGTGGGATGACACTGCCACGGCTTCCAAGTACATTTCCGAAACGTACAGCGACGAATTTCGTTTTGCTTTGGCGTGCTAAATCCTGGACAACCATTTCAGCGACACGTTTCGTTGCGCCCATCACATTCGTTGGGTTAACAGCTTTATCTGTCGATACCATGACAAATGTCTCAACTCCGAAAGTGGCTGCTGCTTCGGCAGTATTTTTCGTGCCAATCACATTGTTTTTC
>Ga0079226_10003777_pt1 | contig 11610 bp, 12 predicted proteins | sample Poulit2014_FD_76345 | JGI IMG/M metagenome (GOLD analysis project Ga0079226, IMG submission 76345) | Agricultural soil microbial communities from Georgia to study Nitrogen management - Poultry litter 2014 | ecosystem: Environmental > Terrestrial > Soil > Agricultural land | place: USA: Georgia...
GCAGCACGAAATCAATGACCGGTCACTTGCTTGGAGCAGCCGGCGGTATTGAGGCTATTGCGACCTTACAAGCTTTACAGCATCAATTCGTACCAGCAAGTATCAATATCACAGAACAAGATCCAGCTATTGACTTAAATGTAGTACAGAACCACAGCATCGCAGCGCCTTTGACCTATGCGCTAAGTAACTCGATGGGCTTTGGCGGCCATAATGCGGTAATTCTAATGAAACGTTGGGAGGCCTAGCCATGCAACAAGAAGAACTAAAAGACCTGCTGCATATCTTTGATCAGTCATCTTTAACTGAATTTGATCTAAAAGAGGGTAGTTTTGAACTTTATTTTAATAAGAACAATACTCCCCGTAATCAAACAACTGCTCCTGTAAGTCCGGTAGATACAACAGCTTCTATGGTACAACAAGCTACGGCTGAAAATGCAGTGAACGAACGTCCAGTTGCAGAAAAAACAGAAAAAACAGAAGGAACGGCCATTGTTTCACCGATTGTTGGAGTTGTTTATTTAAGTCCAGCACCTGATCAGGCTGATTTTAAAAAAGTCGGCGATCACGTTGAAAAAGGCGAAGTCGTTTGTATTGTGGAAGCAATGAAAGTGATGAATGAGATCACCAGTGATATCAGTGGTGAGATCATTGAAGTAGCCGTTGAAAATGAGCAAGTGGTCGAATATGGACAGTCACTGTTTTTCGTGAAAGAGGGTTAAAAATATGTCAGTTATGAATGTTCAAGAAATCAAAGAGATCATTCCTCATCGTTTTCCGATGCTTTTGATCGATCGAGTTGAGGAATTAGAAGCAGGAAAACGTATTGTAGCCAAGAAAAACGTGACGATCAATGAGCCGTTTTTTCAAGGCCATTTTCCGCACGAACCGGTAATGCCAGGTGTTCTGATCATCGAAGCTATGGCTCAAGCGGGTGCTGTGGCCTTACTTAGTTTAGAACAGTTTCATGGAAAAACAGCCTATTTTGGTGCTATTGACAAAGCTAAGTTTCGTAAAAAAGTCACACCCGGAGATACTTTGGTGCTTGAAGTTGAGCTCTTGAAAGTGAAGTCTTCAGCCGGTGTCGGCAAAGGCATTGCTCGAGTTGATGGCAAAAAAGTAGCTGAAGCAGAACTGACGTTTATGATGGGATAGGTGACTTATGTTTTCAAAGATTCTAGTAGCCAACCGGGGTGAAATTGCCGTCAGGATCATTCGCGCTTGTCGTGAATTGGGTATTCGGACGGTAGCTGTATATTCTCAAGCCGATCAGGATGCTTTACATACAGAATTAGCTGATGAAGCTATCTGCATAGGTCCGGCTCGTTCAAGTGATTCTTATTTAAATGTCCAGCAAATCTTAAGTGCAGCGATCGTCACTAAGGCTGAAGCCATCCATCCCGGTTTTGGTTTTCTTTCCGAAAATGCTCGTTTCGCAGCTATGTGCGAGGAAATGAATGTGGTTTTTATTGGTCCTAAAAGTAAAACGATCGATGATATGGGCAATAAAATCAATGCCCGCCAGCTAATGATGGCCGCTGATGTTCCAGTTATTCCCGGCAGCAAAGGGGCTATCAGTGATATTGCTGATGCAGTGAAAATTGCTGATGAGATTGGATTTCCCATTATGCTAAAAGCTGCTGCAGGCGGTGGCGGTAAAGGAATCCGTAAAGTATACGATAAAGAAGATTTACCTCATCACTTTACTTCGGCCCAACAAGAAGCAAAGGCAGCTTTCGGCGATGATTCCATGTATATTGAAAAAATTATTTATCCAGCTCGTCATATCGAAGTGCAAATACTAGCCGATAATTTTGGCTCTGTGATACACTTGGGAGAAAGAGATTGTTCTTTACAGCGCAACAACCAGAAGGTGATGGAAGAATCACCCTCTGTCGTGATCGATGATAAAAAACGTCAGGAAATTGGTGCCATTGCAGTCAAAGCTGCTAAGGCCGTTGCTTATTGTAATGCCGGTACGATCGAGTTTCTGATGGATGAAGAGAACCATTTTTATTTTATGGAAATGAATACACGGATCCAAGTGGAACATCCCATCACTGAGATGGTGACAGGGATCGATATTGTTAAAAAACAGTTAGAAATCGCTAGTGGTGAGAAGTTAGGTCTTAAACAAGAGGATATTCATTTTAATGGCCATGCGATTGAATGTCGGATCAATGCTGAAAATCCAGCGTTTAATTTTGCTCCTTCACCAGGAAAAATAGAAAATTTATTATTACCGGCTGGAGGATTAGGCATTCGGGTAGAAAGTGCCATGTATTCTGGTTATACGATTCCGCCTTATTATGATTCAATGATCGCTAAAGTAATCACTTATGCGGATACGCGCTTAGAAGCTTTGCTGAAAATGCAACGTGCCCTGAATGAGTTTGTAACAGAAGGAATTATTACTAATACAGAATTTCAGCTTGATCTGATCAGTCATCCTAAAGTTTTAGCAGGCGATTATAATACTGCCTTTTTACAAGAAGAATTTTTACCAAATTGGACACCTGAAGATTAGGAGGGATAGCCGGTGGCATTATTTAAAAAGAAGAAGGATTACATTCGAATTAATCCTAATCGCAATGCAGTACCGCACAACGAACCGACTGTTCCTGATGATATGTGGGCTAAATGCCCTAGCTGCAAACATATTTTATATCGAAAAGAGATCGGCCTGGAAAAAGTCTGTCCCAATTGTGGCTATAATTTTCGGATCAGTGCCAGACAGCGTCTTTCACTGATCGCAGATAAGGATACTTTTAGTCAATGGGATACAGCTATTAAAAGTGAAGATCCACTTGATTTTCCTGGTTATCCAGAGAAAATAGCCCAGGCACAAGAAAAAACGCAATTGGATGAAGCAGTTTTAACGGGTCTTTGTCAGATCAATGGACAGAAAACCGCCTTGGCCATTATGGATTCACATTTTATCATGGCTAGTATGGGAACAGTCGTTGGTGAAAAAATTACACGTTTGTTTGAAAAAGCGACGGTGCAGAAATTACCCGTAGTTATTTTTACTGCTTCAGGAGGTGCCCGTATGCAAGAAGGTATCTTTTCTTTGATGCAGATGGCAAAAATATCCGCTGCGGTAAAAAATCACAGTAATGCCGGTCTTTTATATCTGACTGTCTTGACCGATCCGACAACCGGTGGTGTGACAGCCAGCTTTGCCATGCAAGGTGACATTATCTTGTCTGAACCACAAGCTTTAGTTGGTTTTGCTGGTCGGCGGGTGATCGAAGGTACGATCAAGCAGGAGTTGCCCGAAAACTTCCAGAGAGCTGAATTTTTATTAGAGCATGGTTTTATTGACCAGATCGTAAATCGTAAAGAACTGAAACAGCGTATCTATGAAATTCTTCATATGCATACGATGAAAGGGTGGTCATAAGATGGGAAAGTCAGCTCATGAAATTGTTAAACTGGCACGTGATCAAAAACGTCTGACTGCCTTAGATTACTTTGAGCAGGTTTTTACTGATTTTCAGGAATTTCACGGTGATCGGTATTTCGCTGATGACGGTGCAGTTGTTGGTGGGATTGCCTTACTCGCTAACAAGCCAGTCACAGTGATCGGTATTCAAAAAGGGAAAAATCTGCCGGATAATTTAAAACGTAATTTTGGTTCACCTAATCCAGAAGGATATCGTAAAGCTCTACGTCTGATGAAACAAGCCGAAAAATTTCATCGGCCAGTCATTAATTTTATCAATACTGCCGGAGCTTTTTGCGGTGTGGGTGCCGAAGAACGTGGTGAAGGAGAAGCCATTGCCAAAAATCTATTAGAAATGGCGGACTTAAAAGTACCTGTCATTTCGATCATCATCGGTGAAGGGGGTAGTGGCGGTGCCCTTGCTTTAGCCCTTGCCGATGAAGTATGGATGTTAGAATATTCGATTTATGCAGTACTTTCTCCAGAAGGATTTGCTTCGATATTATGGAAAGACGGCAGTCGTAGTGAAGAGGCTGCGGATTTAATGAAAATCACAGCACAAGAGTTAAAAGACTTGGGAGTCATTGAACAAGTGATCCCAGAAACATTTCGCGGGGAAGCTCTTTCTGCTAAATCAGTGGTTCATCGTATTCAGACCGATTTGATCTGGAAGCTAAAAGAATTGAGTAAAAAAAATACCGCTGAATTAGTCGAAGAACGTTATCAGCGCTTCCGTAAATTTTAAAAAAGAACCGATCAGAAATTTTTCTGACCGGTCCATTTTTTTATTGATCAATCTTTAATAACATGGCATTGATCGCCACGATTATTGTACTAAGTGACATCAAAATGGCACCAACTGCGGGACTTAAGGTAAAGCCGATCGGTGCTAAAATACCTGCAGCCAAGGGGATAGCTAAGATATTATAACCAGCTCCCCACCACATATTCTGGACCATCTTACGGTTGGTCTTTTTAGCCAGATTCAGAAAATGCAAAATATCGCTCGGATCACTTTTCACTAGAATAACATCCGCTGAGTCAATGGCGACATCAGTTCCAGCACCGATTGCCATGCCAATATCTGCTCTGGCAAGACTAGGTGCGTCATTGATCCCGTCACCGACCATCAAAGTCATCTGATCCTGATCTTTATACTTTTGGATGATTTTTTCTTTGTCTTCAGGCATCAGCTCCGCATAAACAGTATCGATCCCTAATTCTCGGGCTACTGCTTGAGCAACTTGCTGGTTATCGCCAGTCAGCATGACTGTTTGGATCTGTTGGTCTTTGAGACTAGCGATCATATCATAAGCTTGCTTTTTAATCTGATCGCCTTGAGCGATCAAACCAATATTTTTTTCATCAACTAATAAGAAACTGACAGAAGAACCGGCTTGTGAGAGCTCATCAAACAAATCAGTATCATAAGTGATTTCCTTTTTTTTCAAGTAAGCTACACTTGTGACTTTTACCTCTTTCTCGGCAACTTTACCACTTAAACCAACACCAGCTAAATTTTCGACCTGTTCAGCTGAGGGGAGGTCAAGTTTTAATTCTTTGGCTTTATTTAAGATGCCTATAGCCAGAGGATGATTTGAATTTTGTTCGAGTGCAGCAATGTAAGTTAAAACATCCTTGTCGGTGTACTCTTTATCAAAAGAGCGATAATCTCTGACTGTAAAGTTTCCTTCTGTCAAAGTCCCCGTTTTATCCATCAAAATAGTATCGACTTTTTTAGCCGTTTCAAGTGCCTGGCGATTTTGCAAAAGCAGACCATTCTTAGCTGCGATCGAAGTCGAACGGGCCACGACTAGCGGGATCGCTAAACCTAAAGCATGAGGACAGGCAATCACTAAAACAGTGACCATTCGTTCAAAAGCTGTATTTAGATCAGTGACAAAAAGCCAGATAACAAAGGCCAGTATCCCTACACTTAAGGCAATGTAAAATAACCATTTGGCTACTTTATCAGACATGAGTTCTACATTTGACTGTTCTTTTTGTGCCTTTTCTACTAAAGACATTACTTGAGCCAAATAGCCGGATTCACCTGTTCCGGTCACTTCGATCGTGATACTGCCGGAACCATTCACAGAACCGCCGATCACTTGTTCGTCTTTTTCCTTTGTGACTTCTCTGGCTTCACCTGTAACCATCGCCTCATTAACACTTGTACTGCCAGTTAAAATTTTTCCATCGGTCGGAATTTTTTCGCCGGCTTTGATCAATAACTGCTGACCAACTTGTACATCTGCTAAAGCAACGTCGCGTGTTTTGCCATCTTCAAATAAATGAGCTGTATTAGGCAATAACTTTGCCATCTCTTCTAAAGCATTGCCGGCATTTTCAACAGCATTCATCTCGATCCAATGCCCTAAGAGCATGATCACAATTAAAGTTGCCAGCTCCCAGAAAAAATCCATCACGTGAGCAGTATTTCCCCAGTGATTTACTGCAAAAGCGTAAAGACTATAGCCATAAGAAGCAGTGATCCCCAGTGCGATCAGCGTCATCATTGCGGGTTCTTTCATGCTCAGTTCCATTTTAGCACCTTTTAAAAAAGGCATGCCGCCGTAGAAAAATAAGAAAGTGGCTAAAATAAGTACCAGCCAATCCGAACCGGGAAATTCAAATTGAAAAGGTAAGTTAAGTCCCATCATTGGTGACAGCAAAATAATCGGAATAGCTGCAACGAGCGAGATAAAAAACTTCTGCTTTAGATTTCCCATGTGCATCGAATGATCCATCATTGAGTGTCCCTGTTGAGAATGATCCATGTGTTCATCTTCCATAGCTGTTTTTTTCTCAGTATCCTGGTCAGTATTTGAATGATTTTCCATAGTCCTTTTCCCCCTAACATATTCTTAGTGTAACATTTGTGTTTACATACGTAAACTAATAAGGGGGATATTTTTAATTTTATTAGTGCAGCACTTTGGCATGTTTAACTGAATCAAGCTCCAGACAGAGCATTTTACCAGCGGTCTGCAAGAGATAGAGCTGATTTTCCTGCATTCCTTTTACAATTCCTATAATATCGGCTGATGGCTGCTTTTCACTATTTAAATAATTTAACTGGATAGCGACAGTTTTTTGCTGGTTAAAAGACAACTCTAATGCCTGCGAGATCTCCTGTACACTCATACTTTTTTTAAGTGGCTGCTGTCTGTTTCGCTGGTTTTGTTCACATTGCATCTGGGCCGTGTGCTCACTCAGATAAAAACCCAGCCATTTGGCCATTTTGCGATCATCATAATCTCTTACATAAGGATCTGGATGATAAGTCATAAAGTCTTCGCCCAATTTTCTCACCTTTTCTTATAAGCCATCTAATCCACCCGCACCGCCGGCATGTCCGCCGACTAGACCTGCTCGTTTGATACTGCGGGCATAGTCTAATTTCGAGCTGGCATGAACAATACTGGTAAAACCATATTTTTCACGGATCTGATCAGTGATCCGATCTAACTGGGCTTTTTTGATCTGCTGGTCAATGTCCTCAAAAAGATTTAGCTGCATTCCATTCTGATAAGTTAAGTTCGCATAAGTCACCCCGATTTGACGGATCAGACCCCCTTGATAGTATTTATGAAATAAATATAATAGATGATCAGTCAATTGCTGCGTACTATCAGTTGGACTGATTTTCATCTGATGGCTAAAAGCAGGCTGCTGTTCATATTTACTAAAAGCTAGGTATAAATGGACTGTAGTTGCCTGAGCTTTACGCCGCCGTAAGCGAATCGCCACTTGTTCGGCCATCTCACGGATCACAACCTGGATCTCTTCTTTCTGATAATCACGTGGCAGAATTTGACTATTACCGACATTTTTATTTTTAGGGATGTAGCGCTCCTGAATTTTAGTGCGGTCGATCCCATTGGCATGATGGTAAAGCTGTAGTCCGACGATCCCTAGTTTTTGGTGCAATAATTCAGGTGAGGCGTGGGCCAGTTCCTCAATACTAGTGATCCCTAATAAATTAAGTCTTTTTTTCGTCCGCTGACCAATTCCCCAAAAGTCTGTCATTTCAGGAATATGCCAGACTTTCTGACTCACATTTTCATAATTCCATAAAGCCCGCATACATTTATTATGTTTGGCTTCATTGTCTAAAGCCAGCTTAGCTAAAAGCGGGTTGCTATTTGACATGCCTACAGTCGAAAAAATACCAGTTTGGCGATAGATCGCTTGTTGAATTTTTTGAGATAGGCGGTTTAACTTTTCCGTCCGCGCAGCATTTCCCGGCACAAAGTAATTCAGCGAATGGCTAAGATCAACGATCCCTTCATCGATGGAGTACCAGAGAATATCTCCATCAGCGGCATAATTGCGGATCACATTTTGAATTTCCAGATTTTTGGCAATATAATAACGCATCCTGGGAGCAACGATCATCAATTCTTTCATATAAGGATTTTGGGCTGGATCAGGCAGATCCCATTTACGATCGACATTTTTGATACCCAAGCGTTTTTTAGCCATCGGACTACTGGAGAGGATCAGTCCAGAAGAATTATCCGTTGTACTCATAACGATCAATAGATCATGTAAAGGATCTTTATTGCGAGCCAGCAGTTCACAACTGGCATAAAAGGACTTCATGTCAATAAAGGCATAGTCACCACGAGGTTCCAATTCATATCTGAAATTTAAATAAGTCAAAGTTCTCAGCTCACTTTATCATCTGATTTATAATTCTATTATACGAACATAAGTTCCCTTTTGTAAAGGGGAACAGAAAAATAATTTGTACAAAGAAATTTGTAAATAAAAAACTATAGTGATAAAATAAATCAGAAAAGGCATTCAATGAAAGAGGGGATCAGATGGATATCTATATTATTGGCGCTTCTTTTGCAGGGATCAGCTGTGCCTTACGGGCCAAAGAGCTCTATCCAGAAGCAAATATCACCTTAATTGAAAAAAGTTCGACTGCAGCATTTCTGCCTGGCGGCTTATTACTTTATCTGCAAGGACAATTTAAAAATTTGACCGATGCAGTCTTTATCACACCCAGTGAATTGAAAAAAAAGCAGATCACTTTAAAGCTACAGGAAACTTTTTTAGACTGTCAGTTAGATCAGCACCAAATGATTACCGATAAGGCTACTTATCATTATGATAAATTGATCTTAGCTAGCGGCTCAGAACAAAAATCAGTGAATATTAAAGCGATCAATGATGATTCGTGGAATCCCGCTTATAAGAGCTATGAAGCAGCGCAAAGAACTTTGACTAAGCTGGCATCGGCAGATCCAGTAGCGGTGATCGGCGCCGGTCAGGCAGGAATGGAAGTGGCCAGCAGTCTGCAGGAAATCGGCAAGACTGTTCACGTATTTGAAGCAATGGATTATCCTTTATTCAAATATTTTGATGCGGATTTTTTAAACCATTTTGTTGCTGAAATAAAAAAAATACCAAGACTTTTCTTTCATTTTAATGAAGAAATTACGCAGATCATTAAAAATGAGCAGTATGAGATCCAGTTTGCTCAGCACAAAATGGTTTGTGATTATGTTTTTGCTACAGTCAATGTGCATCCGGAAGTAAGTAATTTTACTGAAAAATTTGCTTTGCATAGTGACAATACGATTCAGACGGATGAGTATCTACAGACATCTGCTGCTGATGTTTTTGCCATTGGAGATTTGATCCACAGTCCACTTGCAGGACGTGGAGAGGCTTATTTGCCTCAGATCAACCATGCGGTCCGTTCAGGTAATGTGGCGGCTGAAAACTTATTAAAGCCGAGACAGAAACTAACGGCCAGCTTACGGACACTGGGCACGAAATTATTTGGTTTTTATTTAGCCAGTACGGGTCTGATCGAAGCGGAAGCATTTTTTTATCCTCAGACGATCAGCAGCTGCTCTTTTAGTCTGAGAGCTTCATTAGTAAGCGAAAATAAAATTTACTGCAAAGCTATCTATGAAAGTGAAAGTCAAAAGCTTTTGGGGCTGCAGCTGCTTTCTAAAGAGAATTGTCTGGCTAAGATCAACACAGCGGCTTTGGCCATTGAGCAGGGAGTGACTCTTTCCGAACTGAAGCAGCAGGATACTTTTTTTCAGCCTTTATTCACAGGTCTGGCAGATCCTTTAAATCAGATCTACTGGGAAAGCGGGGCCGATCATGCGTTTTGAAGATTTGTTAGAAAAAAAAGAAGCTAAACAGATCTACCTTATTAAACAATTGTTAGTCGCTGGCGGTCAGATGAATGTGCATGAGATGGGAGAAAAGCTTTTTTTTTCCAAAAAATCGATCGAGCATTACATTGAAGATCTGCAGCATTTATTACAAGCCTATCCTTGTCAGCTGACTTATGATGGAGCAATGATAACTTTCTCTAAAAAAACTCACTTTGATTTAACTAGCTTTGAGAAAAAATTCTATTTTGAGTCACCTAAGTTTCAAATCTTGTGGTACTTATTAGAAGAAAAAGAAATTAATCCGATTCAATTATCACAGCAGCTATTGATCAGTGAATCTTCTTTGTCACGTAAAATTAAAGAATTAAATCAGCTTTTGCAGGAATTTCAGCTGCGCATCTGGCAAGGAAAGCTGCTGGGAGAAGAAAGCCAGATCCGTTATTTCTATTTTCAATTACTTTAGTATCTAAAAAAGGGCTATCGACATGAAAGCATCCAGGAAAGCAATCTGATTGAAAATATTGAGCGAGCTTTACAGCTGTCTTTTTCATCCATTGCCAAAAAACGTCTGCTTTTGTGGCTGCGGATCACAAAAAAGAGAATGACGATCAGTGGTATGCATTTTGATAAGTTAAGGACAAAATTTTCGGCTTATTCGAAAGATTCCTTATTTTTAACGATCCGTACCATGATTCGACGCTTCTATGGCTTTTATGCCGTTGAGGTCAAAGAAGAAGAGGCCATGCTGCATTTTGTTTTTTTAGTGGGGATGTCGATCTTGTCAGAGCAAGACTTTCAGTATTATTCTTTAAAGCGTGTTCGACTATCGCCTACTTCCTGGTGCGATACCGTAATTTTAGAAAACTTATTAAGAATCTATGGTCCTAAAAAAATCCGCAAAGAACTAGAAGCCAGCTGCTATTATCATTTATCTCAAATTCATATCCGTCTTTATTTTTTTAAGGGAGATGTGGAGATCTACAACCGGGAAAATATTTGGCTGTTAGAAGAAAAACTGTCGACTCGTGATATTCAAAGTGATGCTAAAGAGTTATTGCAGTTGGCCTGCCGCCAGTTAGTAATCGATTATAATAAAGCAGATAGTCTGCTGGCGATGACTGCAATCAAGTATCTAAGTGTGATGACCATTGTGGATGTCCAGGTCAATCGTGAAATCAAAGTGGCTATTTACTTACAGGCAGATAGTTTGTTTAAAGAGGCGGCCACCAGCATGCTGATGCTGCAGTTGAAAAGCTTAAATGGTGTCGTCTTTCAAAAATACGAGCCCAGCCAAACTTATGATCTGGTGATTACCAATACTGATTTACAGACTAACAGTCCCCTTTATCGGATCACCGAGTTAGGCTCAAACTATGATCTGCAAGAAATCCAAAAAATGATCCACCAGATTTGAAGATGTAAACGCTGTTAAACCAATATTTTATCAAAATTTCCGTTTTTTTTAAAAAATTTGGAAAAACAAATTAACGGTTAAGGCGTATGATAACATCATAAGAAATAAAACGTATACAAAAAGGAGAAACAACATGACAGATGAAAAGAAGTACATTATGGCAATTGATGAAGGAACAACAAGTGCACGAGCAATTTTATTTGACAAGAAAGGCAATAATATCGGCAGTTCACAAAAAGAATTACGCAATACTTTCCGCAATCGGGTTGGGTCGAACATAATGCCAATGAGATTTGGAATGCTGTCCAATCTGTAATTGCTGGAGCTCTGATCGAATCAGGCATCCGGCCCAATGAAGTCGCAGGCATTGGGATCACCAATCAGCGTGAGACAACAGTTGTCTGGGATAAAAATACTGGTTTGCCGATCTATAATGCTATTGTCTGGCAATCACGTCAATCGGCTGACATTGCCAACCAGTTAACAGCAGATGGCTATAAAGACATGATTCATACAAAAACCGGTCTGATCATCGATCCTTATTTTTCAGCTACTAAAATTCGCTGGATTTTAGATCACGTTGAAGGTGCCCAAGAA
>Ga0079226_10003778_pt1 | contig 11610 bp, 9 predicted proteins | sample Poulit2014_FD_76345 | JGI IMG/M metagenome (GOLD analysis project Ga0079226, IMG submission 76345) | Agricultural soil microbial communities from Georgia to study Nitrogen management - Poultry litter 2014 | ecosystem: Environmental > Terrestrial > Soil > Agricultural land | place: USA: Georgia...
ATCGCGCCGGACAGGAAGGGCTGCACAGCACCCATCATCCGTACGTGTCCCATCGCGGCGATCGACCGGGCACCGACAGCACAGTCGAAGACGTCGTAGTGTTCCGGGCGCAGTCCCGGAGCGTCGATGACATGCCCGTGTTCGGATACGTATTCCACAATGGCTTCGACCTGCTCCGCCGGGTAGCCCAGTGACTCCAGCGCCTGGCCCACCGTGCGGTTCACGATCTGCATCGATCCGCCACCGACGAGCTTCTTGAACTTCACCAGCGAAAAGTCGGGTTCGATGCCGGTCGTGTCACAGTCCATCATGAACCCGATGGTGCCGGTGGGAGCCAACACACTCGCCTGTGCGTTCCGCCAGCCGTTGACCGCGCCGATCTCGATGCCGTTGCGCCACTCCGCGCGCGCAAGGTCACGCACAACACTGTCGTTCTCGAAGTGGGTGCGAATGTCCTCATTGGCCGCTGCGTGTTTGCGCATCACCCGGCCGTGGGGCTCGGCATTACGCTCGTATCCCTCGTACGGACCGACGGAACCGGCCATTTCGGCCGAACGACGATACGAGACCGCGGTCATCAGCGAGGTGATCGATGCCGCCAGGGACCGGCCGCCATCCGAGTCGTAGGCGTGTCCCGTGGCCATCAGCAACGCACCGAGATTCGCGTAGCCGATGCCGAGCTGCCGGTACGACCGTGTCGTGTCACCGATCGCCTGCGTGGGGAAGTCGGCGAAACAGATGGAGATGTCCATCGCGGTGATGACGAGTTCGACGGTCTTCGCGAACAGCTGCGCGTCGAAACGTCCGTCCTCGCCGAGGAACTTCATCAGGTTCAGCGAGGCCAGGTTGCAACTGGAATTGTCCAGGTGCATGTACTCACTACAGGGGTTGGAGGCAGTGATGCGACCCGTCTCGGGGCAGGTGTGCCAGTCATTGATGGTGTCGTCGTACTGCAGCCCGGGATCAGCGCACTCCCACGCCGCGCGGGCCATCTGCTTGAGCAGTCCCTCGGCGTCGACATCGTCGACGACCTCCCCCGTTGTCCTGGTACGAAGGCCGAACCTGCCACCGGACTCCACGGAGCGCATGAACTCGTCCGAGACACGTACCGAGTTGTTGGCGTTCTGGTACTGCACCGAGGAGATGTCGTTACCGGCGAGATCCATGTCGAACCCCGCGTCACGCAGGGCCTTGATCTTGGCCTCCTCCCGTGACTTGGTCTCGATGAACTCCTCGACGTTCGGATGGTCGACGTCGAGCACGACCATCTTGGCCGCCCGTCGTGTGGCACCACCGGACTTGATCGTCCCGGCGGAGGCATCAGCACCACGCATGAACGAGACCGGGCCCGACGCGGTGCCGCCGGAGGAGAGCAACTCCTTCGAGGATCGGATGCGGGAGAGATTGAGACCGGCTCCCGAACCGCCCTTGAAGATCAGTCCCTCTTCCTTGTACCAGTTCAGGATCGACTCCATCGTGTCATCGACCGACAGGATGAAGCATGCCGACACCTGCTGTTTCGATGTCGTTCCGACGTTGAACCAGACCGGCGAGTTGAAACTGAACACCTGGTGCAGCAACATCCAGGTCATCTCGTGTTCGAACACCTCGGCATCCGCCGAGCTGGCGAAGTATCCGTGTTCGGTCCCCGCGGCGACGTAGGCCGTGACAACCCGGTCGATCAGCTGCTTGAGGCTGTTCTCCCGGCTCGGAGATCCTACCGCGCCGCGAAAGTACTTGCTCGCCACGATGTTCGTCGCGTTGACGGACCAGAACTCCGGGAACTCGACACCTCGCTGCTCGAAGTTCACCGACCCGTCCCGCCAATTGGTCATCACGACATCGCGGCGCTCCCAGGTCACCTCGTCATACGGGTGCACACCGGGCGTCGTGTACACCCGTGGAATTGTCAGGCCCTCGCCACGTCGTTCCTGCCCGACAGCAGGTTCCGCCGCGGTGTTCGTCATCACGCTCCCCTTCCTCCTGGTGGCCGCTGCGGTCACAGCGGCACCGATCCTTGTTCTCACTCGTGGGAACCGTCCGGTTCTTTCCCGGCATTGTCGACAGCGTCACGAAGCCCCTCGATCTCCTTCTCGAAATCGTCGATCGAGGAGAATGCCCGATACACGCTGGCGAACCGCAGGTACGCCACCGTGTCCAGCTCGCGCAACGGACCGAGAATCGCGAGCCCCACCTCGTGGCTCGGGATCTCCGCCAGTCCGCCGGAGCGGATCGACTCCTCCACCCGTTGCGCCAGCAGTTGCAGCGCGTCGTCGTCGACCGGGCGACCCTGACACGCCCGGCGTACCCCGCGAACCACCTTGTCGCGACTGAACTGCTCGGTGACTCCGGAGCGTTTGACCACCGCCAGCACGATCGACTCGGAGGTGGTGAATCTCCTGCCACACTCGGAACAGGAACGGCGGCGACGGATCGCCTGTCCCTCGTCCACCTCACGCGAGTCGACCACCCTGGAATCGGTGTGCCGACAGAACGGGCACCACATGACTGGCCACTCACCCCAAGCACTGGGACAACTACAACGCTGTAACTACTATATCTTGTGACTAGTCGATCGTAGCAAGGGCATATGTCGCGATTGACCCACGCGGGGGAAGCTGCGATCCCTCGCGTGAGCGCACACCGTGCCCGACTGCGCACGAGGCCGAACCGGCCCCGGCTCGACCTCACGCACCCGCGACTACGGCCCGACCGTGTCAGCCTCGCGACGCCTCCCGCGTCACGACCGGATCGGGGAGTACGGCATCGGACAACTCACCCACCACGAATCCGACCCCCACCAAGAACCCGAGCAACATCACCACCGAAGCGACAACCACGGGCCGGCGCCACACCATAGGACGCACAACGCATCCGGACACGGATCGGGCCACGTCGAGCCGTCGTGCCACGCCGAGCGCCTGCCCACCACTACCCTGACCCGCCACGACACGCTGGCGAATGCGAACCGTGCCACGTGTCGGCAGCATCACAGCGGACTGTCGCGGTGACGCCACCCGCAGGTCGGCCACCGCACCGGACGCGACCCTCATGGTACGACCTCTCTCGAAACGGCTATCCACTACCGAACAGATGTTCTATCGAACGTCAGTGCGAATATTTACCACGTGCCACCCGGAAAATCGACCACCGATCGGCGTGTTGCTCGAACACGCGTTTGATGTAACGATCACCACGCGCTACTGTTGGTATTCGGTACACACATGTCGAGGACACCTACGTCCGTTCCGCGCGTGGGCGGGCGTAGTCATCACCGGTGCGGAAACCAACACGAGGAGACGGCGTGGGGAACGGCGACGGCGGCACGCAGCAACGCGACACGAACGACGAGCGGCACGCCGTCGACGGCGGGGGATCCGCCACGGGGAACGTTCGTTCCCTCGGCCGGTCGGCAGGCGCAAGTGACGAGCTGACCACACGTCAGCGTCGTGTACTGGACGTGATCAAGGACTGGGTCAACCGTTACGGTTATCCGCCGAGTGTGCGCGAGATCGGAGAGGAGGTTGGCCTCACCTCGACATCCTCGGTTTCCCACCAGCTCGGGGCATTACAACGCAAAGGCTACCTTCGGCGCGACCCCAATCGTCCCCGGGCAGTCGGTGTACTCACCGCTGCGGCCGACCCCGACGGAAGCATCACGGGCGCCGTGCCGACGGATCCTGCCTCGACCTCCGACGGAGACTCGGACACTGCCCACGTGCCGCTGCTCGGCCGAATCGCGGCGGGTGGCCCCGTGTTGGCGGAACAATCCATCGAGGCCACCTTCGCACTACCGAAGGAACTCGTTGGCGAGGGCGAGTTGTTTTTGCTCAGCGTCACCGGCGATTCCATGGTCGGAGCAGCGATCACCAACGGTGACTGGGTAGTGGTACGGCAGCAACCCACCGCCGACAACGGCGACATCGTCGCGGCCATGATCGAAGGGGAGGCCACGGTCAAGACGTTCAAACAGGAAGACAGTCACACCTGGCTACTGCCGCAGAACGACGCCTACGATCCGATTCCCGGCGACGACGCCACCGTACTCGGCAAGGTGGTCGCCGTACTGCGGCGCTTGTAACCCCGATCGGTTGCAACCCCGCTCGCCACCGTTTCCACTGTGTTTTTCGGCACGGCTGTCACAACGTCTTTCACGAAGTCGCGTGCGTATCCGTCACACCGCCGCTGCGTCGCAACTCTGCAGAGCCGCGGCCAGTTCCTGGGAAACGCGAGCACGTAGTCGCGTTCCGTTCGGGAGGTGTTCCTCGCTGAGGATCTGGCCGTTCTCGTGCGCACGAGCGACGAGTTCCCCTCGCGTGTACGGCACGATCGTGTCGATGAGAATGTCGGGACTCGGCAGTGACCGTGCGATCTCGTCGACGAGTTCGCTCACACCTGCTCTGTCCCGCGCCGACACCAGTCGCGCCTGCGGGAACAGATGCCGTAGGCGGGCCAACGTCGCCGCATCAGCGGCATCCACCTTGTTGACCACGAGCATCTCGGCGGGCAACGCCGCGGAGCGACGATCACTGATCTCGGTGAACACCTCGTGTACCGCACTGACCTGTTCCTCCGGCGCCGGATCCGAGCCATCCACCACATGCACCAACAGATCCGCGTCGGCTGCCTCTTCCAGGGTGGAGCGGAACGCCTCGACCAGCTGGTGCGGCAGGTGACGTACGAATCCGACCGTGTCCGTTATCGTGTAGCGGCGCCCGTCCGGAGTGACCGCGCGACGGGTGGTGGGGTCGAGCGTGGCGAACAGTGAGTCGTCCACCAGCAGACCCGCCCCGGTGATGGCATTGAGCAGGCTGGATTTGCCCGCGTTGGTGTAACCGACCACGGCCACACTCGGCACGGCATTCGCAACACGCTGGTCGCGCTTGGTGTCGCGGACCGTGCCCATCGCGCCGATCTCCTTGCGCAGCTTCGTGATCCGCTTGTTGATCCGACGCCTGTCGGTCTCCAGCTTCGTCTCACCGGGACCACGCAGCCCGACCCCGCCATTACCGCCGCCGGCACGACCGCCGCCCTGCCGCGACAGCGAGTCGCCCCAACCACGCAACCGCGGGATGAGGTACTGCAGCTGGGCCAGCTCAACCTGTGCCTTACCCTCTTTGGAACGCGCGTGCTGCGCGAAGATGTCCAGGATCAGTGCGGTACGGTCGATCACCTTCACATTGAGACGACTTTCGAGGTTGCGCAACTGACTCGGCGCGAGCTCCCCGTCGAAAATGACGGTGTCCGCGCCGGCAGAGGCCACGACACCGTGCAACTCACGCACTTTGCCCGCACCGATGTAGGTGGCCGGATCGGGCTTCGCACGCCGCTGCACCATTCCTTCGGCTACCTGGGATCCCGCGGTCTCGGCCAGACGGGCCAGCTCGGCCAACGACGCTTCCGACTGCGCGACAGTGCCTTCGGTCCACACCCCGACGAGAACGACACACTCCAACCGCAGCCGACGTACGTCCACCTCGGTGACGTCGGAGAGTTCGGTGGACAAGCCGGTCACGCGGCGTAGCGCGGCCCGCTCCTCCCACTCCAGCTCGCCAGCCGACGGCTCGGCCTCGGGCGCGAGGGTACGATCCGGCTCGCCGTATCCGTCGCCCGCGTACATTGCCGCATCGGGGTGTTCCCAGCCGGCAGCGGCCCGGTTATCCCGCTCCAGTTCCGTCATCCTGTGCCCATGGTCCCACGAGACACCCGGTACAGGCGAACGATTTCGTGCCCAGGACGGTTCCCACCGGGCCCGGTCACTGTGCTGCCCACCAGGTTTCGTCGAGTTCCCCGTGAGCCACGAACTCCGCGGGACCGGTCAGCAACGCGCCATCGGACTGCAGCGTGACCGTCACCGTCCCGCCCGGGATCTCGACGGTGCAGGACCCGGCGTCGGTGCCCGCGGTGTGTAACGTGGCAACGGCCGCCGCCACGGTGCCGGTGCCACAGGCACGAGTCTCGCCGACACCCCGTTCGTGCACCCGCATGCGTATCCGGTCGGGCGCCATCGTGTTGACGAACTCCAGATTCACACCATCGGTGAACAGGTCCGCGTCGTATCGAGGCTCCCGAGTGAGATCCAACCCGGTGATGTCCTCATCGGTGAGCGCAACGAGATGCGGATTCCCCACGTCCACGGCGATGCCGGAGAAATGACGTCCGCCCACGCTGGTCACAGAGGTTCCCCGGACACTGGCCGTGCCCATCCCGACGGTGCTGCTGCCGTCCGGATGCACCGTCACCCGTCGGTCCCCCGCACGCGTCCCCACCAGGAACGGTTCGGATCCCACCAGTCCCGACACAGCGAGGTACCGAGCGAACAGGCGGACACCATTACCACACATTTCGGCGACCGAACCGTCGGCGTTGCGGTAGTCCATGAACCAGGCCGCGTCGGAATCCATCCCCAGAGCCGCGGGCCGCACAACCCGCAGCACACCGTCCGCCCCGAGACCACGTCTGCGGTCGCAGAGCGCCGCGACGCGCCGTTCCCCCAGCTCGAGACGCGCCTCGGCGTCCGGAAGTACGACAAAGTCGTTCTGTGTTCCATGCCCTTTGAGGAACTCGATCCCGCCCATACCGACCAGCTTACTGCCGCAACGCCGTCAGTACCTCATCGGCAAGGTGGACAGATCCCGCGTCGAACCACTCGATCCGGGTGTCCCTGCGAAACCACTTCCGTTGTTTGCGCACGAACCGGCGTGTGGCCTGTGCCGTCTCGGAGGCAGCCGCGGCGAAGTCTCCCGCCCCGTCGATGGCGGCAAGCACCTGTTGGTAACCGAGCGCGCGGGCAGCCGTGGGCCCCCTGCGAAGCCCACCTTCGAGCAGTCGCCGCACCTCTGTCACCAGCCCTGCAGCGAACATGCGCTGTACCCGGGAATCGACACGCGTGTCCAGCTGCGCCGTGTCCTGATCCAGCCCGATCAGTCGCATACCGTAGAGCGGCGGCCCCGGCGTGGGGAGATTCGCGGAGAAAGGCCGACCGGTGATCTCGATCACTTCCAGTGCCCGCACCACCCGCCGGGTGTTGGACGGCAGAATCGAGGCGGCCGCCTCGGGATCGTAACGCGCGAGCCTGCGATGGAGTGTGTCGTTACCGAGTTGCTCCGCCTCGGCAGCGAGGGTCGCACGCAGCTCGGGGTCCGTACCGGGAAACCGCAAATCGTCCACCACCGAACGGACATACAGTCCTGACCCGCCGACCAACACCGGCGTTCGTCCGCGGTCGCGGATGTCGGCTATTCGGGAGCGCGCGTCGCGTTGATACGCGGCGACCGAGGCGCTCTCGGTGACGTCGAGGACGTCGAGAAGATGGTGCGGAATGTTCTGGCGTTGCTGTGGGGGAACCTTCGCGGTACCGATATCCATCCCGCGGTACAGCTGCATCGCGTCCGCGTTCACCACCTCGCCATCGAGTTCCGCCGCCAACCGGATGCCGAGATCGGACTTTCCGGTAGCAGTCGGCCCCACAACCGCCACGGCATCGGCCATGCTTCGACCCCCTTCCGTTGTGCTGCGCACCTCCCGCTGTGCGGTCCGGTCCCTCTCGTTGCGACAGTCACTTCCGGTCCCACACCGCGACGTGATAGGCGACCCCGAAGGGCGCACCGGAGTACAACAGTTCGCCACTCCACTGTCCGGTATCGGTGGGTAGCGACGCCAGCACCTGCCAGGTCACCCGACCGGTGGACCCCAGCTCCACCGCCAGCTCCGAGTCGAGCTCTCGCAGCACAGGGGCGTCCCCGGTCGCGAGTGCTCGCGCCACCAGGTTGTCGAACCCCTCGGCACGGTCGTCGTGCCCTCCGGGCGATCGGGCACCCCGGCGGTTCGAGCCATCACCGAAGACCAACAGGCCGCGCTCCGCTGCTGTCCGGGCCAGCCGGGACGCGTGGCCGGTACATGTCGCCGGATCATCGTCGGCCGCCACGAGCTCCACCCGAACCCTGTTCGCGCCCGCCTGTGCGCGCAACCAACCGGCCAGCAACACCGGCAACGGCAGGTTCTCCGACGGCGGTGAATCGGACGGGTGTGACTCGTCGTCCGCGAGCGAGACGGAAACGTCAACACCATAACCACGCAACGAGCCACGCGACCGATTACCGTAACTTTCCTCTCTCCGGCCCGGTGCCACCACCACCCAGTCGCCCGACACCGCGGTGAGCCGGCGAACGGCGTCCAGGCAGGCCGCGCGCAGTGACCGGCTGTCGGCTGTCGACATTCCCATCAGTTCGGGAACCAGTAACGGGGGCTGCGGAAGGACTGCGACACGGGAGAACACAGGGTTCGAGGCTACGCGACGGTATGATGTGTCACGCGGTGTGCCGAGGAACGATCATCGCGACCGCGCGGGAACCGAAAGAGCGGACCGGATGCGGGCCCGCGAGCGACCGTAGGACACTCTAGGGACAGACATGGTGGGCTGTGTCATGCTCACCCGGAGCCGGGCCTCACGGTGTGAGGCGGTCACCAGCGGCGTGACCCGGACGTACGAAGGAGCCGAGCATGGTTGAGGAGACAACGCCCGAAGGGGCGCACACCCCGACCTCGGGAGGAGGTTCACCCCACGCTCCCGGTGAGCGTGCCGCGACACGGATCCCGGAGGCGGAACCGCAGCCCTCCCGATGGGGACGCGTCGACGCGGACGGTACCGTGTACGTCTACGCCGGTGGCCAGGAACGCGCCGTCGGGGTGTGGCAGGCAGGCACCCCGGACGAGGGGCTACTGCACTTCGCCCGCCGCTTCGACGACTTGCGCACCGAGGTCGAACTGCTGGACACCCGGATCACCTCCGGCTCGGGAGACCCCAAACAGACCCTGCAAAGCGCCACCCAGTTACGTGACCGCATCAACGAGGCCGCGGCCGTGGGCGATCTCGACGCGTTGCACGCGCGTATCGAGGAAATCGTGGCGCATGCCGAACAAGCCGTGGAAACGGCAAAACAGCAGCGCGAACAGCAGCGCACCGCCGCGATCGAGCGAAAACAGGCGCTCGCGGCAGAGGCGGAGGAGATCGCTGCCGAGTCTACGCAATGGAAACAGGCAGGCGACCGGCTACGCAGCATTCTCGACGAATGGAAGTCGATCAAGGGGATCGACCGTAAGACCGATGACGAACTGTGGAAACGATTCTCGAAAGCTCGGGAACGGTTCAACCGCAGGCGCGGGGCCCACTTCGCGGAACTCGACAAACAACGCGCGCAGGCGAAGGAACGAAAAGAGGAACTCCTCGCCGAAGCCGAATCTCTCACCGACTCCACCGACTGGGGCCCGACCGCCGGCCGCTACAAGGAACTCATGGCGGAATGGAAGGCTGCGGGACGCGCTCCGAAGGACACCGACGAGGCACTGTGGCAGCGATTCCGCGCGGCGCAGGACAACTTCTTCGCCAACCGTTCGGCCGCGTTCTCGGAACGTGACGCCGAACTCGCCGAGAACGCACGTCGTAAGGAGGAACTCCTCGCCGAAGCCGAACAACTCGACGCGGACGCCGACCCGGAGGCCGCCAAAGCGCAGTTACGCAAGTTTCAACAACGCTGGGACGAGATCGGGAAGGTTCCACGCAACCGCATGCGCGAACTCGACAACAGGCTCCGGGCTGTCCAGGACCGCGTGCACTCGGCCGAACAGAAGAAATGGCGCCGCACCGATCCGGAGGTACAGGCACGCGCCGAACAGTTCCGCGAACGAGTACGGCAGTTCCGGGCACAGGCGGACAAGGCACGTGCCGCAGGCGAGGAACGAAAGGCCGCCGAAGCGGAACAACAGGCAGCGCAGTGGCAGCAGTGGCTGACCGCTGCGGAAGAAGCCGTCGAAGACCGATAGCTTCCCGACCCGCCACCCACCACCGGTGGCGGGCTCGTCAACTACGGGACCAGGCCATGCGCATCCACTGTGCCGCCAGCAGGATCATCACGATCAGCGCGATGATCAGGCCGATACCCGGTCCACCGCCGGTACCTTCCCTGATACCGGCGGACTGCTGCGACCACACGGCGAGCACGCCATCCACCGCGGCGAACCAGCCCCCGATGGCGCAGACCCACGTCAGCCACCAGCGTCGGGTCAGCAGCGCCAGTGCGGACGCCACGACTCCGATGCCGATCGAGGTCACCGCGAAGAGCCGGGGGATCGTGAGAGTGCCGGCTTCGCCCAGCAGTATCTGCCAGCCCGCATACCCGTCGACCCAGGGCAACAGCTCGGCCACCAACAGCGCGAAAACCGTCAGCGCGATCGCGAAGCCGCGCATGCCGAACTCGACCGTGCGTGAGGCTTTACGCACCACCTGTTCGACATCCGCCGCGAGCCGGTTCAGCCGAGCGTCTTCCTCGTCGCCCGGATGATTCGGCTGGTTTCCGTCCTCACTCACAGTACGCATCCATCATCCTTGCTCGCAGCCTGTTCCGAATTCGCACCGGGAGTACCGATACCGGGCAGCCCCAGACTCACGCCGTTCGTTTTCGGACGCACCCCTGCCTCCGCATTGTCGCCTGCCAGGGTACGGCGATGACTCGACAACGCGCCATCGGCAACCAGATGGTGCGGCGCCCCGTACGTCACCGTGGTGTGCACCACGTCGCCGGGGCGCACGTTCCCGTCGATGACGTCCCCTCGCGGCGTGAAGTGGACGAGTCTGCCACCGCGAGAGCGACCACTCATCCGCTGGGTACTCTGGTCCTTACGCCCCTCTCCCGCAGCAACCAGTAACTCGACCTCGGAACCGACGAGTTCACGGTTCTGCTGCCAGGAAATGTCGTTCTGCAGTTCGACAAGACGCTCGTAACGTTCCTGCACGACCTCCTTGGACACCTGACCGTCCATCTCCGCAGCCGGCGTGCCCGCACGCTTGGAGTACTGGAAGGTGAACGCGCTGGAGAACCGTGACTCGGCGACGACATCCAGTGTCCGTTGGAAGTCCTCCTCTGTCTCGCCGGGGAAGCCGACGATGATGTCCGTGGTGATCGCCGCCTGCGGGATTGCCGTGCGAACCCGTTCCAGGATGGACAGGAACCGCTTCGCACGATAGGAACGACGCATACGTTTGAGCACCGCATCGGATCCGGACTGCAGCGGCATGTGAAGCTGCGGACAGACGTTCGGGGTCTCGGCCATTGCCTCGATCACATCATCGGTGAACGCCGCCGGGTGCGGTGAGGTGAACCGCACCCGTTCGAGTCCGTCGATGGATCCACAGGAACGCAGCAAATCCGCGAAGGCACCACGCTCGCCGAACTCCACTCCGTACGAGTTGACGTTCTGACCGAGCAGGGTCACCTCCGTAACTCCCTCGGCGACCAGCGCCTCCACTTCGGCGAGGATTTCGCCCGGCCTGCGGTCCCGCTCCTTGCCGCGCAGTGACGGCACAATACAGAAAGTGCAGGTGTTGTTACAGCCAACCGAGATCGACACCCAGCCGGAGTAGGCGGACTCGCGGCGTGCGGGCAGTGTGGACGGGAAGGTCTCCAACGACTCGAGAATCTCGACCTCGGCCTCGTTGTTGTGCCGCGCGCGCTCCAGCAGCGTCGGCAACGATCCGATGTTGTGCGTCCCGAAAACCACGTCAACCCAGGGAGCCCGCTTGACGATCTCACCGCGGTCCTTCTGCGCGAGACA
>Ga0079226_10003779_pt1 | contig 11610 bp, 7 predicted proteins | sample Poulit2014_FD_76345 | JGI IMG/M metagenome (GOLD analysis project Ga0079226, IMG submission 76345) | Agricultural soil microbial communities from Georgia to study Nitrogen management - Poultry litter 2014 | ecosystem: Environmental > Terrestrial > Soil > Agricultural land | place: USA: Georgia...
ATCGCGCACATGTACAGCTTGCCCTCATCGGTCCAGTGTTCGGTTATGTCGGTCAACCACAGCTCGTCGACGGCCGTGGCACGGAACTCGTGCCGAACCCGACCATCGGCATCGGTAACGACGTACAGGTCGTCGTGAACAGGTGGGCCGGGCTTCTTCCCATTCTTTGCTCGGGCCTTGCCGAAGGCCGAGAACCACGCCTTGTCCGAGCACAGCCGCCACGCGGTGAGCAACGCCATCGATTCACCGGCAGCCTCGGCCTCATCAGCCAGGTACCGGTACCCGAACTCCGGGTCATCACGATGGGCATCGAAGAGAACATTGGCCCGGTACGCCTGGGCGACGTCGGCTTCTGGGACTGGCGATGCCAGCAACCGGTAGCAGGGCTGGCGGGAGAGCTTCAATACCCGACACGTCACCGCCACAGGCATCCCGTCGGCGGCGAGCTCTCTTACGAGCGGGTAGGCACAATTGATCAGCAGGCTTCGCCTGCGACAGATACGCCGCGGCCCGACGCAGAACTTCGTTCTCCTGTTCCAGCAAGCGAGTCCGCCTCCGCAACTCACGCAGTTCGGCGGATTCGTCGGTGGTCTTGCCGGGTTTGTTGCCGGCATCGCTGTCTGCTTGGCGCAGCCATATCGCGATGGTGCCTTCGTGGACGCCGTAGTCCTTGGCGATCTGGCCAATCGTGGTCTTCTCGTCACGACGTCATCGCGGAACTCTTTCGGGTAGGGCTGTGGCATAGTGTCTATCCTTCCAAGCTTGCCTGAGAACAAGCCAGATCAGATGTCACCAAACCCTGCATCAGTCCCTCGTCCCTCGGCCCAGCTCGAGGAATCTATCCCATTAGTACAACTTCGCCGTCTCAAGGTCACATGCCTGGTGTCGGCCAATCTTGGTGCCACAATCGTCGAGATTCGTGACCGACACGGCGAAGTTCTCGGGGCGCCCGCGCCAGTACCAGCCGTCGAGGAAGACCGTGCCTCGGGCTCGCTCCGCTGTCCCACGGAGGTCTGGCTCCAAGCAAGCGGTCACCAGATACCGTACGCCTTGCCTGGTGACACTTCCGTGATTGCTCAGCATAGCCTTACGGGCGGAGTCACTTGCCCCTCTCCCCGGGTTTCTTACGCAACTCGGCAGGACCCCGAGCAGCTGGAGGCGAGCCGGATTGGCTTCCTTTTAGGTGAGCGAGGTGAGCAGTTCATCTAACCCTTCGGACCCATAACCCGTTTTCGTGCCATGCGGATCGGCCAACCCTGTCGCCTCCGATCAGGTGCGTCCAACGGCGTTCTGTGATCACCACATCGCAGTACGGTACGGCCACCGATAGAGCAGAAACGTCCGTCCAGTCATGTTGTTCCCAGGGATGAGTTAGGTCGCGATGTTTCCGGTAGCGCAATAACCCCCACGTAAACGGCGACGGCAACGTCGCGACAAACGCATGCACGGACTCAAGCCTTGTCCGGCCCAGGATGCCCGAGGAAAAAGCAGGTTCGGATCGACGTTCAGCTCTTCCGCGATCTCGTTAATCTCATCAACTAGTGCAGTCAGTTCGTCGGCCACGAAAAAGTCCCACAGCTGCGCAGGAGCGCCAGGGTCGCGAATGATGCGCTCCCGCAGCTCGAACTCGTCCTGCATGTACTGGGTTCAGCATCGGTGCTCAGATGTTCGTTCAATTCCCTCACTTTGGAGGATGGCTTGCGCTGTAGCCACTCCCATGAAGTTCCGCTCAGTCGTCCCACCTCCCAGTTGTAAGGTGGGGCGGCTGCCTGCCCTTCGCTCACCGTGTTTTCGGCCGAGGCCAGCGCCTCCACGAACCGGAAACGGCCATAAGTCGAACCGAACGCGTGTCCTGCGCCGCACCCAAGCAAGTAGATCGTGGAAGGGAACCAACTTGGCTCGCCCGCAAGCCGCGTCACGAACGCCCGCACCTCGCGACGGCGGACAAGGTAGGGCGAAAGGATCGTCGCGTATCCTGACACGTCTCTCATAATGGCCTCGACTTGCTCCCGCGAACGCAGATCGCGTCGATGCCAGTGTTCCAGATAGTGAGCGGCGGCAAGAGGGACCAGTATATGTCCACTCGAGATAGCCGTTTCAAACCCGCTGCGCGCCGCCGCCCACTTCTGGTCGCCTTTAGCGCTGCCTCTCACCATCGACACCCACGCGTTCATGTCGAGGTAGACGACGGGTCTTTCCTGCCAATCCTCCATGCCCAATTATTCGCATAACGATGTGAGCTCGACCTCACGACGCGGACGTCCTTGCAACACTGCGCTACCAGACGTCAGATTTGGCATGGTGTAAGTCTCCTGACTGGACCACTCTACTGGGACAAATCAGCGTCAGTCGACCAACGAAAGTCGGAGGTACCTGAAATTGCCAGTTCCCGCTGGGCCTCGCAGAGCCCGATAGTCTGCTCTGGATCTCATCAACGAAAGAGAAGTCCCATACACTCTTTGCCACACTCAATTTGGGCAGCATTTACACCCTCGATGTCCGAGTTCTTTGCTAGGTTTAATACCAACATAGTGAGATAAGGGAGACTGACGTGGGTTCCGAATACGGGCGTGTGAGTGAGGCAATCGCTGACGTTATGTTCGACTCCTCGAAAGCCGGCCGACCTGTTTATACTTTCGCAGACGCCGATACCATACGTTCCGTGCTCGAAACTGCAGAGATAGAGAATGGAACGCTTGCCGATCTAGCTTCTATAGCGGCGTCATCCCTCCATCTGAAGAGGTCTGGAGTAGTCCCGTTTCATTGGCAAGCTGAAGCTGCAAGGCGTCATCGGCATCACCCACTTGAAACACCACCGGCACTCCCACTTTTAGTCACTTTGTCGATCGCCGCAGAGCAAATGCAGGCGGATGGTGATCTTGCCGCCCACAACTACTACTCACGGCTGCTTCGAATTCTTCACGTCCCCACAAGCGAGCACCAGAGGGTCAAAAATGACTACCGCCGCGTTGCCGATCTGTTGTGGGGATCACTGAACTCGTGGTTGGAGGCGTGGGAAGGCGAGCGGGGAATCCCGACTGCCTACGCGGTTGGAGGCCATGCCTTCATCGGGCTACCGATGTCACAAGCAGTTGTTCGAAAGCATGATCGTGCCGGTCTCCACGAGTTCTTCGCAATTGAGGGTCTGACGCCAGGTCTGCGCATTTCGCCAGACGATATGTGTCACGCGATGGAACCATACGCAACAGCAACTCCGAGCCTTCCTCTGAGTTCGCACCTCGCGAATTTCTGGCGCGTCCCGGCTGCCAGACAGCAGATCGTGGATGCAGCGTGTCTCGAGCTCGAAGCGTGGGACGGATCAGGGATCGAGGCAGTCGCATCTGCAAGAGCCGTTGTCGAAACGCGTCTGTTGGCCTTCCTGCGAACGTTCCCGCGTAAATCGATCGAGTTCAATCTAATGCTGCCGTACCAATCGGAAAAGCCAAACATCGCCCGGTTCCAGCTTGCAGATGGGGAGTCGATTGTTCCAACCGTCTCCGGACCAGGGGGTTCCACGCGGCTCTCAGGCGTCGAAGGAGTCAGCGCGGCTTCTCTCATTGGCGAACAGCTTGCCGGGGAGTTCGGAAAGGGCCATGGCCGAACACTTGGCCGTCGACCCAAGCGAGTAACACCGCTCCGGTGGGACGACCTTCAGGGGGCGTTTGTCGAAATAGAACGCATCTCACTCGGTGAGGACAGTATTGTCCTATCAAAGTCGGACGCGCGTCAGCGCGTACAGGAACATCTCAGCGCTCACGCACGGCCGGGCTGGCAAGAACTCACTGACCTGCCCGGCACCCCAGAAGGTTGGCTAGTCTTTCAGCACGTCCAGATTGTCTCCGCGCCTACAGAGCAGGTGCATCTCGATCTTTTACCACTCGTCCCACGCACGCGGACGAGTCTGACATTACGAGGAGGGTTCGTGCTCCCCGGCCTGCTTCGCAAGTGGTCGGCGCTAGAACCGCCTGAAGCTGTCGCTCTTGCTGCTGGGGCCTCATCAGTCCAAATCCGTGTGTATCGCGGCACCCGAATTGACCCCGATATGCTCGTCACTGAGTCTGCCCAGACCGGCGAACTTGCTGTCCTTCCGCTCGTGGAACTTGGTCTGTCCGACGGTGAGTATGTCGTAGCTATGACCATCGATGGGGCCAGAAAGCCATCATCGACGGCGCTCCTTAGACTACGTTCTTCGCGCACCCCTCAGTTTAGAGTCGAAGATGTCGATATCCGCCTAATCTACTCACCTGACTCCTCGCCAAACTGGCCATTGTCCGCTGGTCCGCCTGAGTGGCCGAGCCATATAAATGGCGCGAGAACCAGTGGTCTCAACTCCCTCGTTAGTGGATCAGTAACGCCCATGCCGGAATTCATGCCCAGGGAGAGGGACCCAGCCACCGCGGTGGCAGCAAAGACCCGAGTGGGAACCACCATGCCGAGCGATTCGTGTCTAGTCACTGGGAAGCACACGTTCTTGCTTCCACCGGTGCTCTCGGGCCAAATACCCACACGAAGCATTGTGGGCGAATGCACAAGTTGCGGGCTCGTACGCCGTTTCGCCGGCACCCCCTGGGCTGCGAAAAAGAAGGACGCCGCTAAAGCCGTCGTTCTTCCGGCAATCCCGCCGGTGGTCGAATCAGACGCGCCAGACTTCGAGGTGGCATTTGACGCGGTGAATCACGTCGGCACCGGATCGTTTGGGACATTCGAACGGATCGCCGCTCAGGTTGAAGGCTCCGGCCTGTTTGCCGACTCCTTTCTGCGGCGGCTTGAGGTCGTCGGGCACGTCGACGTTGCAAGAAACGACAACCTCCAGGTCACCGAGTGGGCCGTAAACACTTCAACGCTTGTCCCGACCGGTGACGATCGGTGGGTTCTCATCGGCTCTCGTTCTAGTGCGCTGCTGGAACGACTCAGGGAATTGATAGATGGCTACGCCGAAGTTGCGGCAACCGTCGATGCTGAACTCTCCCGTGTCGAGGTCTCCGGCAAGTTGCCTCTCTCGAAGTTAAAGGAGGCAGGGATTACCGTGCTTGATACTTCGCCAGCGAAAGACATCGCCGAAGCGCTCCCTGCGCTTGGTGACGTAGCGAAAGCACTCAAGCGCGTTACAGTGCCGATACACAGAGCAGCAGAGTTTTGGGACACGACCGCCGCCTGTTGGCGCCAGACAGAGTCACTCGTCCAAGTCGGTGCCTACCGGCTTAGAGACTTCGGCTCAACTTACGCGATTCGCACAGAGGGCGACATCGCGAGCGGTACTATCGGACTGGGAAACGCGCAAATCGTGAAGCACATCGCGAACATGTGGGCCGGAGATCCCTTAGTCGGCTACAACTCGCGCAGCAGCTCGGTAGTAACACCGCTGGGCGCGGACTTGCCAGCGATATACGGGCGCGCGCTCGCCCTTTGCTCAGCGCGTGCGCCCCGAGAAATCGTTAAACATCGGATGCTTCAGTACCCATCAGTGCCGCGAGAAATTGCGGACATCATCTACGACCGTGTAAGTCAGTGAGAGCCATGCCATTTCCAACTCCAGTACAGATCGCCGACGAACTCCGGGATGCGTTCCTTCGATATATAGATACCGCCTATGCTTTAAGAGACCCGGCACTCAGCAACGAGCGACGACGTCTGTTGCTCGAGGGCCAAGGTAACCTGTTCGCACCGCTAATGCTTGAGCCAGTGCTTCCTTACGATGGAGTTGCTTCAGTCGACGAGGCGGCGAGGCAGGCTGGAGTCGACTCGCGCGATCTCGGCGACGTACTCCGAGCGGTCTTTGGCGTTACACCTGATGAGCTCTCGGAGGTGAAACTACGAAAGCATCAGGCGGCCGCACTCGCGACTCATTTCGCACCAGGTATCTCTCACAATCCCGTTGTAACCTCGGGCACGGGATCTGGTAAGACTGAGTCCTTCCTGATTCCGCTCCTGACCCGGATAGCGGCAGAAAAGCGGTCGGGGACGTCTCTAGCGCCGGTTCACGAGTGGTGGGATCTGAAGCGGCAGGCTGACAAATGGCAACCAACGCGAACCGTCGATGTGAGCCCTGCGGCAGTCCGATCTGTGATCCTCTACCCGACCAACGCACTAGTTGAAGACCAAGTTGCACGGCTTCGACGGGCTGTACGCGGTTTACGGCATCAGGAGTCACCGATCGACCTATGGTTCGGACGTTACACAGGTGCGACGCCAGGCTCAGGAGGAGTCCCAACTGGAAAGGTTTCAGGGCAAGCGACTGCTGAAATTGCCCGAGACATGCGCGATTTAACGCGTTTGAACTCCAAACTTGCTGACCTCAACGACTCTGATCTCATTTCTCAGTTCCAGGACCCGTTTTCCGGCGAACTCATCACTCGATGGGACATGATCGCCACTCCGCCCGACGTTCTGGTAACGAACTATTCGATGCTCAACGTGATGTTGATGCGCGACGTCGAGGAGCCAATCTTCGAGTCCACGCGTCGTTGGCTCCAACAATCGTCCGATCACGTTTTCACTCTTGTCGTCGACGAACTACACCTTTACCGCGGCAGCACCGGCGCAGAAGTCGGAATGGTCGTCCGGAACCTGGCTTCGCGGCTTGGGCTTGAGCCATCGTCCGATCAATTCAGAATCATCGCGACGAGTGCCTCGCTCCCCGGGGACGACTCAGGTTTGGATTACTTGGAGCGCTTTTTCGGCGTCGACCGCACCTCCTTCCTGATTGAACCGGGACAGCCACGATCACTCGTTTCTGGCGAGAAGCCAACCGCGGCCGAGGTAATGAGCGTCTCTTCCAATCAACTTGCGAATATTGCGACAGAGAATGGGTGGGCAGAGACCATCGCGGCAGCGTGCATTGACGATGATTGTCGCCCGAAAGCTACACGCATAGACACCGTGGCAACCCGCATCTTTGGCCACGACCCACTGGCGCAGGCGGCACTGGCAACAATGCTCAGCGGCCTCGCTGACGTCGCCAAACCCACGATCCCGTTCCGGGGCCATGTGATGATGCGCGGAATGCGTGGGCTTTGGGCCTGCTCTGATCCCGAGTGTACTGGCGGCGCCGATTCAGAGCCACGTCGGGTTGGTCGGATGTACGATACTCCGCGCTCCACATGCGCTGACTGTGGCGCCCGAGTTCTTGAGCTCTTGTACTGCTTCGAGTGTGGTGACGTGAGTCTCGGAGGCTACGTCGTCGACCGACCCGATCGCGGCGCTGTGATGCTGTCCACTACTCCTGTCACACCCGGTGAGAATTCCGGTGACTTTGTGTATCGAAGGAACGACGACGAATACAGATGGCTCTGGCTCGGCTCTCCTGTTCCCGATGCCCCAAACCGGCATAAGCTCCCTGCCGACATCGACGAAAATCAGGCGACGATCGTGACCAACTTCGGTTCCGCAACCTGGGATCCGAAACTCGGTTCACTCACTCTAGGCAACTCTCCTGACGGCATACCAGCGGTAGTTCTTAGCCACAATGCGGGCGACGACAGCGGGCTGGCCCTGCCCGCACTGCCGGAAGCCTGTCCTCGCTGCGGTGGGAGTCAGGACAATCGCGACGCAGCTGTGTACTTCGCCGGAAACGTCCGGTCGCCGATTCGTGCACACACTTCAGGTCGCGCACAGCTCAACCAAATGGCGGTCTCCCAGCTTTTCCGAAGCTTGGGGTCTGACGCAACGGAGTCGAGGACGATCGTTTTCACTGACAGTAGGGACGACTCCGCTCGTATCGCCGCCGGGATTGCGCTCAACAACTTCCGTGACCAAGTTCGGCAAGTCGTTCGGCAGCTCCTACATGACCGCGAGAACCCAGTGCCGCTGTTGCGAGCGCTCCTCAGCGGTGAACTCGCCGGTGACGATCTCAAACGTGCAGAGCAACTGCGCGCTAGTCGTAAGGAACTCTTCGACAAGCTCCGGCTCGAAAATCTCGGTGCGGCCGATCCGGCCGATCAAGAGACGATCGCTGTTGCGGAGCGAGAGGCCGAATCCCTGCCGTGGGCAACACTTATCCACGACGCCGAAAGGGTGATGCTCGAAGTCGGCGTGAACCCCGCTGGACCGGGGCCATCTGTCGCAGAAAGCGAGGGCGATGCCCCTTGGTACCGTGCTTATGAACCCCCGGTTCGCGACGCCTGGGAACCACTTGCTGATGCCGTTGCACGTCCAATCCGCCAAGATCGCTACCGACTCACTGCAAGGGCTGTTGCCGAAGCAGTTTTCGATCGAGCTTCTCGAGACCTCGAATCCACTCGAATAGGCGTAGTTCGAACGCGACTTTCCGCGCCCAATAGTTGGGGAATCTCGGAGAAGATCGCCGACGATGTCCTATCGAGTGTTATTCGTCTGCTAGGGATTGCAAAGCGGTTTGAAGGAGGGTATTCCGCTCATTCAAATTCTACGCCGAAGGCTGTCGCCACCTACCTGAAGCGAGTCGCTACGAGACATCAGATTGACTGGCAGACCCTGGAAGCGAACCTCGGGGAGTTTTTACGCACGAATAGTATCGTCAACGAGGCCTGGGCTCTGAAGACCCAGACTGGTCAAGACGCTCTCGAGCTCAGGGTACCTGGCGACAAGGTCTGGGTTTGCGAAAACTGCGGAACTACCCACCTTCATCCCTCAGCCGACGTCTGCACCAATGAAGAATGCCCGAATGGTGTGCTGCACGAAGAGGAATGGTCTGAAGAATTCGACTACTACGGGTGGCTCGCTTCGCAACCGCTTCGACGAATGCGGGTCGCCGAGCTTACCGGTCAAACCAGACTTAGCGATCAAAGGACCCGGCAACGCCTGTTCAAAGGCGCGACGCTTCCTGCACCCGCAGAGAGCGCCTTGGCCGACCCGCTCGATCTGCTCTCGGTGACAACCACCATGGAGGTCGGCGTCGATATCGGATCGCTTAGAGCTGTAGCGATGGCAAATATGCCGCCACAGCGATTCAACTATCAACAGCGAGTTGGTCGGGCTGGACGTTCAGGTCAGCCGTTCTCGTTCGCAGTCACAGTCTCGCGGGACCGAGCCCACGATGATTACTATTTCCAGGCGCCAGAGAAAATGACTGCGGCCGACCCTCCGCCACCATTCATTGACTTGTCGCGGCCCCGGATTGTCCGTCGCGTGATCGCCGCGGAATTGCTACGCAGGGCGTTCCTCACCGCCCAGAAGCCACCGCGACGAACTAGTGAAAGCATCCATGGAACGTTCGGTTTAACCCAGGACTGGGTAAAACGGAGAGCAGAGGTCGACTCATGGCTTCGGACATCGACTGACGTTCCAACGGTCTGCACTCGATTCAGTGCCTACACAGCCCTCGATGTAGACGAACTCATTGAATGGGCACGAAACGGTCTCGCCAACAACATCGACGAAGCTGTTGCCAACCCGTACTTTCAGCACGCTGAACTTAGCGAGCTACTCGCAAACGCCGGGGTACTCCCAATGTTCGGTTTCCCGACAAGGGTGCGACCACTCTACTCAAAACAGCTGCGTGGTGCCGGCGATGTAGAAAAACACACAGTCGCCGACCGCGATCTTCGAATGTCCATCACGGCATTTGCTCCAGGGGCAGTCGTCGTGAAAGATGGCGCAGAGCACCTCGCGGTAGGCTTTGCTGCCTACAACATTATCGGGCAAAGTGCCCGTGCGAGAGACCCTCTCGGAACACCATTCTCGGTTCGCCGTTGCGGGCAGTGTGGAAGTCTTGACACACGGCCTACAGATGAGTCGCTCAGGTGTACAGTCTGTGGCGAGGAGATGAGGGCGTTTTCGCTCTACCAGCCTGAGGGCTACCGGACGATTTATAGTCAACCAGACTACGACGACTCACACATTACACCGATGTACGCCGGGTACTCCGAGCTTTCGACCAACACTGAACTCGGTAAGGAAGTGAGACTCGACGGCATTTCACTCCGGCTACTCGAGCAGGCGGAAGTCGTAGCGGTGAACGACAACAATCGCAAGCTATTCGATCTCAATCGGCTGTCGGACGGGTCGGTGGTTGCTAAGAATCGCGATCTGTATCGCCGCCCACTACCAGAGTTCATGCGGACAGGCGGACAAGCTCTCGACTCAGCAGCGATCGGCGAAGTCCGTCGGACCGATGTGCTCCTGATTGGCCTCGATGGTTTGGCACTGCCTGAAGGCGCAGTCGCCACCCTGTCCTGGGCGTGTCCAGCCGGCAAAGGAGCCTTGCTGTCCTTTGCTGAGTTACTCCGCAATGCTGCTAAGGAGTATTTGGACATTGAACAGTCGGAACTCGAGGTCGGGCTTCAGCCCACACGTAGCGGCAACACAGTCTCGGCGAGAGTGTTCCTTGCCGATGCCCTCGACAATGGCGCTGGGTACGCGTTGGAACTCGGCGAGCCGGCCACATTCGAGGAGCTACTTACCTCAATCAGAGAAGATACTGGTCGACGGCTCCGTGAAGACCCGCACGGCTCAGCCTGCACCTCCTCATGTCCGGGCTGCCTCCGAAACTACGAGAATCGCTTCAATCATTGGGCGCTCGACTGGCGACTTGGGCTCGACGTCGTAGACCTCGCACTCGGAAGAAACCTGGACCTTTCCCACTGGACTGAACGAACCGCTGCGTTGGTTCAGAGCTTCGCAGACGGTTACGGTCCGCACCTCCGAATCGAGCAAGCCGAAATCAACGGGCTGCCAACGCTCATATCACCAGAGGGTCAAGGAGCCGCTGTCGTCATCGGCCATCCGCTCTGGCGGCACGAAGACGCGCATTGGAACCCGAGCGTGAGACAGGCGGTGGCTGAGCTGCGGGACAGCGGTCTAACCGAAATCTCGGTTTCCGACACGTATGTCCTCGATCGCACACCAGTCAAACTATTTACCGCATTGCTTGGGAACACGTGATGCCGAAAGAGGCAATTCTCAGCATCGCCCCATGAACAACAATGTATGTGCATGTCACCTGCAGTCGCAGCGTGACACCCCGATTGTCACCTCTCCTTGCATCAGTCCCGGAATCCGCTCGCGGCATTGACCGTATAGTCCACTGCCGGCGAACCGTCATGCCATCCGCCCAGACGGAGCATGACGAAATCCTCCCGATGCTTCACGAGATTCTCGTAACTCAACCACCCGCGTGCCGGCAGGTTCGTGATCAGCGTCCCCGCCTCGGCGATCAGATCGGTCGCGATCTTCTGACCCTCCTCGGTTGTGAGATCGAGGGTGACCGAGCGTTTGCCCTTGTTCAGGCTCGCCCAGTAGATCGAGGTCCCGTCGTCACTGATCGGCCACCGGTGCGCGTCGATGTTCCCGCCGATCGGTGCGGATGACATCGGCGCCCAATTGCGCCAACGTCATCCCACCCAGAGGCGCCGTGATGAACGCGGAGATCTCGACGACCTTCAAACCAGTCAACGGTGCGGGGCGGGTGTCGGTCATGGGCTCATCCAATCAGTCGTGCACGGTGACCCGTCGTGGTCACCGTCGATCCTTCGGTCTCAGTTCGTCGTCACGGTCGCCGCGACCGCGACCTTCCCATCAGGGGCAATAGCCTGCAGCTCGTGGACGCCGCCCTCGGTCTGCCGCCCCACGAGGTGAATCTGCTCGTTGGCGAACAGAGGGGACTTCGCGGTGAATCGATAACCGACCACAGAC
>Ga0079226_10003780_pt1 | contig 11609 bp, 17 predicted proteins | sample Poulit2014_FD_76345 | JGI IMG/M metagenome (GOLD analysis project Ga0079226, IMG submission 76345) | Agricultural soil microbial communities from Georgia to study Nitrogen management - Poultry litter 2014 | ecosystem: Environmental > Terrestrial > Soil > Agricultural land | place: USA: Georgia...
CATGAAGTAAGAAGAGAGATGGAAAGAAGGCAAGAGGTTTTAAATACTTTAGGAGAAGAGAGTGTAAAAGGGTATAGAGAACGATTACGTAGGAATGGTAATTTTGAAGAACTTAAAAAACTACCTTTATTGGTAGTTGTAGTGGATGAGATTACTGCGACAATGATTGAATTAAAAGAACAAGATGAATCGATATATAAGGAAATGAAATCAATTTTAGGAAGTATAGCGACAAGAGGACGATCTGCAGGAGTACGAATTTTAAGTATTGGGCAGAGGTCAGTAGATGAATCTATACCTAAAATTTTAATGGCAAACTCGTCTTTCAAGTTTGGAATGAAAATGGATGTAGAAAACGACTTTGAGATAATGTTTGGAAATGATATTAAGAACTATAAGAAACCGTCCTCAACTGGAATGGGGTTATCGAAAGTAGAAGGAGTATCTTATTTACAATCAATTAAAACTTTAACTATGGGTGGTACAAACGACCAACAGTTAATAAGAATAATTAGGGCATTGGCATTTGATTGGATACGTAGAAGTCATGGAGTAGATAATTTAGAGGCAAGACCTGATGGAACGGAATATAACGAGGCATATAATCGGAATATGTTTTTACACATGAGTAAAGTTGAGATGGAAGAAGGACGTGTTTTATCTGAGGCAGAAGTAAGTGAAGGATACGAGTTCTATTTTGACGAAAGAAAAAGGGAAGAAAAAGAGTCTAATGTAATAGATATGGAAGAGGACGAGTCAGAAGTAGAAGAAGTATTTGAGCCTGTAATAGAGGAAGATGAGATACAAGAAGAGGAAGAAGAAATTAAAAACGAAGGTAGATTTAGTTTTATAAGTGATGTAGTAGGTACAGAAAACACTTTTGAAGAGGAAGAAAAAGAAGTAGAAGAGAATCATGAAAAAGAAGAATTTCCTTACGAAGAAGATGAGGAAGAAGGAAATCAAGCATTGTGGAATGAGTTGAATAACTTAATTGTAGATGTAGACGATGAGGATGAAGATGAAATACCTGTAACTACTGAAACAAGTGAAAGCAAAAAACAAGATTATCACGAAGAAGGTACTTTAGGATACATGGAAGATAGTGGAGATATAGAAAACGATGAAAGCAAAAAACAAGATAACTTCGAAAAGGGTAATTTAGAAGGTATAGAAGATTTAGAAGGTACTGAAACGGAAGAAAGCAAGAAAGTAAAAGAATCTGAATATCTAGATGAAGGCGAAGGATTGTCTTTAGAAGATTTAATGAAAGAAGAAAATAGTAGTGAAAATAAGAGTGAAGAAGTTAGAAAAGAAGAAGGAACTTTGAGTGAATATGTGAGTGAAGAAAAAGGAAAAGATGAGGGAACAACGAGTGAAATCGAGAGTGAAGTAGGTGAAGAAAACGGAAAAAGTAGTGAAAAAGGTAAGAAAAAAGGTGAAAAACTAAGAAAAGATATAGAGGAGGTAAGTGAAGAAAGGGAAGAGGAAAATGTAGAGGAAATACCAAAAGAAAGTAAAAAGGAAGAAAGTGTAGGTTTAGAGTTAGGATTTGAGTCTGCGGTACCAGAGCAGAAGGATCCTAAGAGGTCTATTAAATCGTATATAATGGAGTATGGGCAAGCGAGAGGGTTAAACTTTTATATGAAAAAAGAAGAGTTAGCATCAGTCTATACACAAAGAAAAATAGAAGAGTCTTTAGATAGAATGTTGATAGTGGAAAAAGACGGATATTACATTGCTAAAATGTAGTGAAAATGATTTAAGGTTGAAATAACTGAAAACAAAATACTAAGAAAGAAGAAAAAAGAGCCTGAGAGGGTTCTTTTTTTGTTTTGGATAATAAAAGGGGAAAAGAGAATTGAATTCCATAGTAAGATGTTCACAAGGAATAATAGAAATAATAAAAGTAAATAAAAGAAAATTAAAAGAGAGAAGGGAAATAAAAATGAGTAGATTAATATTTTTAGATTTTGAAACAACTGGATTAAGTTATAGAGAAGATTATCCAACGGAGTTAGGGATATTAGAGACAGATTTAGAAGGAAATGTAATCAGTGAATATGAGAGTTTAATAAAGTTACCAGAAGGAAAAACAGTACCGAAATTTATAACAGATTTAACAGGTATTACAGAGGAAAAATTAGAGGTAGAAGGAAAGGAAATAGAAGAGGTAAAGAAAGAAATCGAAGGGTATTTTACGGGGGAAGAACTTGTAATTGCACATCATGCTAGTTTCGATTTGGGGTTTTTGAATGGTCATTTTGATATTGAGCCGGATAATTTTATGTGTACACGAGTAGCATGGAGTGATTTTGAAAGAGAGTCTGCTAGTTTACAAAATATTTATAATAGACATTTTGGACAAAAGATTCAAGAGCATAGAGCATTAGAAGATGTATATATGTTAAAACTGATTTACTTTAAGTGGAAACAATTAAATAAGGGAAATAAAGATATACAAGAATATGTAAATATCTTAAAAGAGATGGAAGGACGTAAATTAGATTACGTACCATATAATGCACTTGTATTATAGGAAAAGTAAAATTACTAGAAATAAAATAACAATAGTATAGAACATAATACGGGAGGAAGATAGCGATGCAGTTATTTTTCGTAGAGGGTGCGGTAAGTTTATCAGAGGTAAGGAAAGTACAAGAAACGTATTCAAGAGGATCTTTGTTATCTTTAGCAGAAGATGTAGAGGTAGTGGACGTAAAATCGTTTGATGGGAAAACATATAATAATATAGCAAATAATTTATATAAAAGGTTAGATTTTTTGCGTTATAAAGGAAGTAGAGATGACGATAAAGAAGAGGCAATAAAGATAGTTAATAATGATACAAAGGATTATTTTTATATAAAGTGTGGAGATAGTAAATATCCGAAGAATGTAGGTTTTGAAGTAAATTAAATGGGAGGAATAAAGATGGGTTTAAGTAAAAAAGAAACAGAGAAAATTTTAGAGGATTTTTATGCGGCATGTTTAAGGCATTGGAAGAAAGAGAAATCTAATGGTTGGAATATTAATCCAGAGGAAATGGCATTAAAAGATATAAGGAATTTAACGTATGATCCTAGAAGTCCGAAAGGAAGAAAGTTAGATGAGGAAACAGTAAAAACATGGGTAATTAAAGATGGACAGTAAAGTAGGATATGGTTTTGATATAGATGAAGTGTATCAAAAACATGTAGAAAAGTTAGATAATATATATCAAGTATATAAAGAGGCAGAAAACAATCCTGAACTTATTTTAACTGATATGTATAAAGGGGATACGATTTATCAATCTTATTATACATTGATGACGGATGTATTAAAACATGGAGATATTGGGGTACATGAATTTAAGGAAAGTTTAGCAAGGGTAATGCATCAGTATTTTAAAGGAATTGATGAGGATGTATTACTGAAGACATCAAGAGGAGGGTATCCTAATTACTACTATTTAGAATATGAGGGGAAAGAGTTATTACGGTTTTCTATATTTAAACATTTGTACGAGGTTAAAGGTGTAGGAGAAAGAATACGAAGGATTAAAAAAGAGATAGAAGTAAAAGATAAAGAGATAAGAAAAATAGAATATGATTTAGAAGAATTTAAGGGATATTTAGAAAGACCCCGAACGTTAATTAAAAAGGAAAGTAATTTAAATATAAGGGAACGAATACAAGAGGTTTGGTTATTAATGACTAAACGGGGAAAAATAATGTATAACTTAGAAAGACAAATATGGGAATGGGAAGAAAGATTAGTAGATGTTATAAAGTCAAAACAAGATAAAGAAGAACAATTAAATAGTTTAGAGAATAAAAAGAAAAGTATAGAAACAAAAGAAAAAGAGTGGGTAGATCGTTTTGTAGGCTGGGGATATCAGAAAGGAAAGGGTGTGTATTCGTAAGTGGTAAAAGATTTTAGTTATATAGACGAATTAACTCATGAAGAGTTAAAAAAGGAGTATAAAAATGTATGTAAGGAGTTAAGTTCTTTATCTAAAGAATTTTGTATAGTATCCAGAGAAAAAGATGTATGGAAAGATACGTTGGAAGATATAGATTATCATTTAATAGGGCATTTAGGAGATGGGATACAAGAGGAAGTAGATGAGAAGGTAAACAGATGTAAAGAGAAGGTAAAAAAATTGGAGGAGTTAGTAAATGAATAAAGAGTTGAAAGAACTTAAAAAAGAGATTGAAGGATTAAAAGGAAGTACAGTTTATTCTTTATGGGGACCAAGTGTTGTAGATGGTGTAGAACTAGACGGAGATAAACTAAATGTATTTCTATTAGAGAATGGAAATGAGCCATATTTTGTAGAAGTAAGGAATAGAGAAGATTGGCAGAATAATTTAAATGGATAAAGAAAGGTTTTTATATGACTTGATGTATCTAGGTTTTATAGCGATACGATCTGGAAGTGTTGGTTATGGTGTAAGAGAAGATGAAGTAACAGAAACAGAATTAGAGGAATTAAGTAAGTTGAATGGGGATATAGCAGATATGCTGCATAACATACCCCATATTATAGCGAGTGGTTGTGAAGATAAAAGAATTAATTTAGAGATATATAAAATAAACATGATGAAAGATAGTATAAGAGAGTCAAAAGGAATAAGGCATGTGACGGATATATTAGAGCATATAATTCAAAAAGTAGAGAGATATGAAAAAGAAACAAAATAACTTTAGTAAATAGAGATACAAAATAGGGGGTAAGGATATGAATAAAAATGAACATGAATATGTAAGTATGGAGTATGCAAAGAAGGTATTACAACTAACGGAAGATGATATTAATAAGTTATATCAAAAGTGGGAATATAACACATTAGGAATACCTACTATTGTAGAGTTGGAGTTAATGGAGGGGGTACAACAAGGTATAGAAGTGGAAGAGGTTGTAGAGGAAGTAGTGTATGATGAAGTGCCAGAGCAGTTAATCACAGGAGAAGAAGAAAATATGTATGAAATAACTATTGAGGGAGAAGTACCTGAGGAATTAAAAACATTTTTCGATATGGTAATGGGAAGTAACCAAAATAATATCAATTGTTATAAGAAGGATTTAGGGGATTTTATACATCATCAAAAAAATATGTTAAAAGAAGGAATGTTAAATGATGTGTATACAATGGAAGAAGTACAATTAATTTCTAGTTATTTAATGAGTTTAGAGAGAGTATTAGAGGAAGATTAAACTGAGATACAAAATATAAAATCTAAATAAAAGGGGTTCGAAAGGGTCATATTTTTCGCATATAAGTAGGAGGGATTTATATGTGTAAAAAATATGATATACAAGTAGGGTGTGCATGGTGTCAATGGGGAATTATAAAGTTGTTAAGGGAAGACATTATAAAGACTATACAGGAACATCCACAAGAAGAAGGTAAAATTTTTGGTGGTTATGTGTGTAACGAGTGTTTAAAAAGAGAAGAGAAAAAAGGTATTAGGGAGAGATAAGAATGGAAGAAAACAATTTACAGGAAACAAAACAGGAAGATACAACAGTAATTTTTGCGATAGTAGGATGGATATTTAGTTTTATAGGACTTTTATTTTTCCCACCTATTTTTGGTAGTATCGCGATTGTATTTGGTTACATGCATAGGAAGAATGTAAATCGAACGCATGGAACGGTTATAATGGTTGCTGGTTTGTTAAGTATTGTAATTGGTATGGTATTAGGTGCAATGATGTCAGTAATGTTATATGGGTAAGAATAAGGCATAAATGGATCAGAACATATTAATAAGATATTAGGGAGGACATCTTAAAAAGGTGTCCTTTTGTAAATAAAAATAGAACGGATAATAAAAGAGGTAAAAAGAGAGGAAAGGGATGTTAGTATAAATATATAGAAAGTTAGCAAAGGAAAAAAGATAATATTTATAAAGAAACAAAATAAATTTAGAATGGATAATAAAAAAGGTAAAAGAGAAAGAAAAGCATGTTAAGGTATATATAGTTAAAAAAATTAGTTAAATTATTTAGTGGCATAATGTAAAAAGAGTTTATTATAAAATTTGCATATTTGAACTGTTTTCATGATAAAAGACTCTTTCTTATTAGTTAAAAATAATCTCACAACTTTATTATGTCACTAAATAAGGTAATTAATAATATGGACCTTTAGCTCAGTTGGTTAGAGCATTCCGCTCATAACGGAACGGTCGCAGGTTCGAATCCTGCAAGGTCCACTACATAAAAAAGAATAGAGGTTATTTAGATGGAAGAAATCACTATTGAAAGAGAGCAAGATACTGCTTTAGGGTGTAATCTTTGTAGAGAAGATAGTAATGTACATCGAGTAACATTTAGATTATTAGGTGGGGCAGGAACTATAATTAGATTGTGTGAAGGGCATTTACAAGGGTTAAAGAAAAGTATACAACAAAGTATATAACATATAAGAAATAAAATCATAAAAGAAGGTAGGGATTAAAAGTCCATACCTTCTTTATTTATATGGACAGAATAAAGAAATAGAAACAAAAAATGAAGGGAAATAAATTATTATTAAATACAGAGATAATGAATTAATTACATTATATATAAGGAGTTGTAAAGGATGACAAATATTCAATATAAACATTAACAACCTATGAGAAAGGGGTGTTGATGTAAATGAGTAGAAGTTATAAAAAGACGCCAATAGCAAAAGACAATAAAAGAGGAAGAAAGTATTTTAAAAGGTTAGCAAATAAAAAAGTACGAAAGACAAAAAATATATCTAATGGAAAAGAATATAAGAAAGTATTTAATACATGGGATATATATGATTATGTAAGTTACTGTACATTAGAAGAATTTGAAGATATGTGTGTAGGAAGAATGTTTAAAACGAAAGAAGAGGCTAAGGAATACTGGAGAAGGGTTTATTATAATAAATAAAAGTAAAACAGATAATAAAAAGAAAAGATTTAGAAGTTTAGCATGTTATATTTAAAATACCCAGTAAAAATGTAAATGAGATAACCTCGAATTATTTTATTTAGATATCAATTTTTACTGGGTTTAATAAAGGGAAAAATAAAATAAGGTGAAACGGATAATAAAGTGGAAAGAATTAAGGGATGGACATGTTATATTTAATATACACTTAAAAATATGGGGTATTGGTCAAGTTGGATAAGACACTAGCCTTTCACGCTAGAGACAGGAGTTCGAACCTCCTATACCCTACTTAAAATGTAAAAATAAGATGTGAAAATATCAATAAAAGTAAATTTAAAAATAAGAATCGTATGTATTGACAATATAATTAAAATAGTGTAATATGAATAGTACGTTAAACAATGGAGGTACAGATGATGAGGAAGGAAATCGAGAGTCATTATGCACCATATGCGGATATGACATACATCGTAGAATATACGATGCGTGGAGATGAAGTATTAAAGGTAGAAGTAGTTGGGTTTTATTTTGGGAAACCAGATGAAGATGCAACGAAACAATATAAAGGTAAATTAGTAGCGGAAATGAAGTAAATATATTTTATTTATAATTAGGGTGCATAGTCGATTAGAACGTTTGATTGGATGTGGGTACTATGTGTAAAGTCTATTTAGAAGGGAGATAGACTTATGCGGTATTAGTTTAAAGGTAGAACAAAAGATTTCCAATCTTTAGGTATGGGTTCGATTCCCATATATCGCTTAAATGGAAAGTTACTCAAGAGGCTGAAGAGGTTGGTTTGCTAAACCGATAGGTGTTAGAGATAACATGCAAGGGTTCGAATCCCTTACTTTCCTTAACAGTGAAAATTACTTTAGGAATATATAAAGTAAAAATCACTATACTGCCGGAATAGCTCAAATGGTGGAGCAACTGTCTTGTAAACAGAAGGTTAGAGGTTCAAGTCCTCTTTTCGGCACTTTACGGGAATTATATCAATTTGGAAGATTGCACCATTTGGGATGGTGTGGTTGTAGGTTCGAATCCTGCATTCCCGATATACGAGTAAGAAATTTAAAGGTGAGAGGTAAGCCATCGGACTCCAAATCCGATATTAAGAGGTTCGATTCCTCCTACTCGTGTTTTGAAATGATTGTCTTTAGACAGTTTCAAAAAGATTAAGTACGAAAGGTTACGAGCAAGAGTAACACGTACTTAATCACATTGGCTAGTAGTTCAGAGGTAGAACACACGACTGTTAATCGTGGAGTCGCAGGTTCGAATCCTGCCTAGCCAGTAATATTTTTAATGTATGAACATTGAAAATTTAATAGATAACATCACTAACCTAGTGAAGAAAGTTTAGTCAACTTGCTAGGATTCTAACTTTGTAAAATCCTAACTGGTTTAAAAATGGGATACTGTTTTTAGATGAATACAGGGTAGGATCTATGGTGACATAGATGTAACTACACGTAAAAGCGTGTATAGGTTAGTTAGAATGTGGAGTTTAGTTACCGATAATGTACAACAATCTTTAGGTGGCGATAATAGACGACCAGTGGGGATAAGCCTTTAGTTATCTATTCGGGAGGATAGAGGAGGACGGAGGTAAACCAAAGTAAGCCATTTTCCGTTGAAGTGTTGGAGACAATGCTATAACTAAAGACAGTGTTGGTACGAGTAGCCAAAACGGATAATTAGTATTCTTTTTGAAAGAGAATAACACAATAGCTGAAAGACGTGGTGAAAGTTACAAGCGAGGATCTTGGTAGTGAATTACAAAGCATCCGGAAGTATGTGGGTAGCTCTCATATACTCAGTCCAGATGGGACTTGACAGAATAATCGGGCAGCTAAATAAAGCAGGAGTAAAAGCCAGTAATGTTATCTATTAAGTTTTCAATTAAAAATATTAATTTGAAGATTTAAAAATTAAGTCTAAGAAAAGTAAAAATTCTTAGGGACATACGGGTGAGTGGCAGAGTGGTTAAATGCGGTGGACTGTAAATCCATTCTCTTAAATGAGTTCAGAGGTTCGAATCCTCTCTTGCCCATATTATTTTTATTAATATGAACTCTCTATGGTGAAATGGGATATCACATAAGACTTCTAATCTTATATTACAGGTTCGAATCCTGTTAGGGAGGCTAACTTTTTAAACATGTATTTGGAAGGAGGTCATTTAAATGGGAGAGCACGAAGTAAATTGTACTGTTTTAGTGGACGAGAAAAGAAAAGAACAAGCAGAAAGAGCAGTAATTACGTTTTTCGATGAGGCTTTAGAAGACTATGAAGATGTTGTTTTGGGATTAAAGACAATTAATAAAGTAACAACAGAAGGAAGAAGAAATAAAGTAGAAGTTACTTTAGTAGTAGAAGGAAACAATTTTAATGAGGCAAAGGAAAGTTCTTTTAGGTATTTAAACGAAGTAAGGGAATATATTGGTGGTTTAGTAATAGGATTTAAATAAAATTAAGAGGGTGTACATTTAATGTGTACACCTAAATAAAAATAATATAGAGGATCTTTAGCTTAACTGGTTAAAGCATCCCGCTCATAACGGGAAGAGTGTAGGTTCGATTCCTACAAGATCCATTAGAACATTTAAAACTAAATCAGAAAGTAGTTTAAAAGGTAGAACGTCCCATTTGTACATTCTTAACATTTAACAATAAATAAAACTCCTTTTATATTTAGTTAAAAAAGATCAAGGGGAGGTATGGGTTCGAATCCCATCTTTCTGAACAAGATAACAAAGAACGTTAGATGAGGATGATTTATTTTTAGGATTAGAGGAATCATTATTAAGGACTTTAGTAGAAGTAAACATGTTTAAAGAGTCAGAAGGACAATATGCGGTAGATAATGTAGATGTAGATTGGAATGATTTAGCATTAAATCTTGCGGAGGTAACACAAGAACAGTATATAGAAGATAATGAAGATTTTGGAGAAGAAGAGTTAATAGCGGCATTAGAGTTTCAAGATTTTACAGAAGAAAACATTGAGTATGCAAAAGAAAATATGAAATATAAATAAGGAGAATAACAAATGACAGATAAACAAAAACACTTGTTAAATGGGTTGTATAGTGCGTTTAAAGATTTAGCTGAGGAATGTGAGGAAGATGATGATTTTCATGATGTTATGATTCGGAATAATGATTTATATCCAATGTCTTTAGATGAATTGGCGGATGAATGGTTAGCAGTACAACAAGGAAGAAGAAAGTAACAAATAAGAAGGATAAGGTTTAAAGTACCTTATCTTTTTTTATTTTAGGTAAATGAAAATAATTTAGGGTAGAAATAAAATGTAAATGGAAAATGAAAAGAAGTAAATAGGAAATAAAATAAAGTAAAGAGGAGAATGACAATGGCAGTATATGTAGCACAAATGAGTGAACAAGATCAAAAAGAAATTAAGGTAAAATTAGAGAAAGCAATTCGAGAAATGGGTATTTATGATTCAGAGGAAGAGATTCAACAAAGTGTACAAGATGGTTTAGACAGTAAATTACATGAGTTAAGTGAAACGATCGATATTAGTAAGTACGAGAAAAAGTATTAGATAAAAAAGTAAAATAAGTTGACAATATTTTATAAATAGTGTAATATAAAAGAAGATAAGGGTTTAGATATGTAGGGATAATGTATTCCTACATACAAATGAGAGTATGGTTTAGTGGTATAACGATGGACTCCAAATCCGTAGACGTGGGTTCGATTCCTGCTACTCTTGCTTAAATGGGGATGTTTAGGATTCGACATGGGTGATAAGGTTTATAGGGAGCATGTCAAGATGATAACTTGTAAAAACAAAAACAGTTTTAATTGGCAAACAAGAAAACGCATTAGTAGCCTAGTAGATGGCTATTAAAACATATTATATTGAATCCTGTAAATATAGTATGTTTCATATAACAGGATAGGGTTTTACAGTTTACTGTTTGTGTAAGATACCGAAATATATAACAGTAACATTAAGGTATATTTGCTAATCGGTATACTTTAATAAAAATGGATTAGCTAAACATGTAGAGGATATAAAAATTAGATCTATGGACACGGGTTCGATTCCCGTCATCTCCATCCAATAAGGAAGGTACAGTTATATACTGTATCTTCTTTTTTTATGGGAAAAATAAAATAGAAGGAAAGATTAAAGAGATAATAATGGAATTAAAGGGGGGATAAAGGTATGGGTACAGATTTAAGGAATATAAAATTAAAGGATATTAATATACATGTGAAAGATGAAGTATATGATGTAAAAGAGTCTTTAGGTAACTATAAGGAAGAAGAAAGGGAAAAGTTTTTAGAACAAGTAAAAAATGATCGATATTTTAATGGAGTTTTAAATAGGGTAAAAGAAGTAAGGAAAACAGGTAAAGGGTATAGTATCGAAGTGGAAGACGTTATGTACGATGATTTTATAAAAACAAATGAATATTTCAAGGAAAATGTAAAAGGTACTGGAGGAGAAGAGGAAAGGTACTATAAAGATAATAGATTAAGTTTAGCAAATACGATAGGAACATCGGGACTTATAATTACTTTAGATGGAAGTTATATAATACAAAAAAGATCAGGAAATGTAACTGTCAGTAAAGGGGAACTTATTCCGTCATATGCTGGAGGAGTAACGGGTTTAAAAGAAGGGACAGTAGAGGATAATTTAGATGTATTTGTATATAAGGAATTAGA
>Ga0079226_10003781_pt1 | contig 11607 bp, 11 predicted proteins | sample Poulit2014_FD_76345 | JGI IMG/M metagenome (GOLD analysis project Ga0079226, IMG submission 76345) | Agricultural soil microbial communities from Georgia to study Nitrogen management - Poultry litter 2014 | ecosystem: Environmental > Terrestrial > Soil > Agricultural land | place: USA: Georgia...
AAAAAGAGGAGGATAAATTATGTTAAAAAAACTTTTAAAACTTTTTGTAGTAGTTTTTATCCTGACTCAAGAAATTTTTGTAACAACTGAAATGCAGGTTCAGGCAAAGAAAGATGCTGTATTAGAAGAATATAAGAAAAACTTTCTTCCCGAGAATGCAGAGGAAATTGATTCCTATGTTTACTCCAATATTATAATTATAGATGGCAATGAGATAAAAGAACGACCAGTGAATACACAATATAATGGAGAGGCATATACTTACTGTATAGAAGAAAATGGAAAGTCTGCTTTTTATGGTTTGTTTGATATTTATTCCATAGAGCCATTAAAAGTTTCTAAGAATGATCGAATAGAAATATTATTAAATGATTATTTTCTTCCATATGGTAATGTAGAACCAGTTCTTTACGGAAAAAATAGTGTGGAAGGTCAGTGGGAACGAATAACAAATATTACAGCTGACAATCCTGGTAACAAATATGTCTTGTATGGAATACAAATGAAAAGCTCATATAAATATTTTAGAGCTATTGCCCATTTTACATTTTCTCATAATGAAGAAGTTCCTCTTGCAGAACCGGTTTATCAAATAAACTACTACAAACAGGAATCAAACTATTTTGTTCCGTTTCTTATTGCAGGCGTGGCATGTGTAGTTATAGCAGTGGGAATGGTATATTACATAAAAAAGAGAAGGAAAGCTTGATAACGGCAATAATTTATACTTTATAGAAAATAGGAGTGCAAAAAAATAAAATAGGAAGTGGTGTTATGAGTGCATTAGCATGGAATGCGAAGAGAATATTACTATTACTTAGTTGGATTTTCGTATGTGTTGTTCTGATGATAGTGTTGCCAGAGCATAAGATAATTTCATTTATAATAGCAGTGATATTTGCAGCAACGGGAACTGCTTATGGACATAAAATTGAGTATTCTAATGAGAAATTAAGTAGTGTTCGTGCACAAGCAGTGACAACATGTTCAACAGCAAATAATGTAGAAGCAACAATTAATGTAATTTATACAGATGGTGAGCCAGGTAAATTTGTTACAAAAACAGCAACAGGAATAACTGCCATTTCAGCAACAGCAAATATTAATGGATATATTAATACGATAACTTCTCATCATAAAGTATGGGTTTTGGATCAAGGTCAAGTAAAAACTTGGGAGAAATCATTGCCATAATTGCTTTGTAGAAGTTTTAATTAAAATTATCATAAAACTGTAGAAAATTTTTTGCTTTGATGCGTTTCTAATGTAGGAAAATTTAAAGTTGAGAATTAGTCATAGATCTAAAAGTCTAGTTCTCAACTTAAATTTATTTTTGAAAAGTAGAAAATTTAATAGATGCTATAATTTTTAAGTTTATAAGAATTTAAGGAAATACGTGAGGGATATTTATGAGAAGGAAGATGGGAAGTTTACTATTGGTGATGATATTTTTATTGTCTGCGTGTGGTAATAATCATTCTGAACCAGCATTTTGGGATTATCAGCGTGGTTTTATGAGAGGTTGGGGAAATATGATTATGGAGATGCCAGATGGTTATTATTTTTTAGAAGGAAAGGGGATTTTTGGAGAATACCTGGTTTTTATGGATGATGAATTAAAGGAGTCCTCTATTGTATGTAGTAAACCAGAATGTTTGCATGAAAATGAGAGTGATGGGAATAAGGAAAATTGTGATGCATATTTCTTTGAAGCTAAAGCAATGAATTATTATGATGGAAAAATTTATGTACTGGCAGATGGGAGAGTTCCTGATTTGGTTTCAAAAGATGCTATTTATGAGTTAGAAATAGATGGAAGTAATCGAAAACAAGTTTATTTGGGAGATGGATCGATTAATACGGCCTGTATTCATCAGGGAAATATGATTTTATATGAATCTAAATATATAGAAGGAAAAAAGAATCCGACCGTATCCATCACAAAATTTCCAGTTAAGCAACCATCGAGTGTGGAAGTTTTATATGAAACAAGTAATTATGAAGAGGTAACAATTAATTGGCTAGAATGTTATCAGAACTATTGTTATTTTATATTAGACAGTTTTGATCCTGATAATACATCCACACATGGTATCATGATTAATCTGGATACTAATGAAGTAAAAGATCTATGTGATATTGCAGAACATAGTTTTAGTTCTTTCGTTGTAGGGAAAGATTGTTTGTATATATCTGACAAGTTAGAAGAGAATGTGGAAAAGCAGACTTGGAAAAGACAATATTATGAATGTAGTTTAGATGGAGAGAAAAAAAGAGTGTTAACGGAAGATGATTTTGAAGCACTTGCAAGAGGTGCAGGAATTATAAAAGCAGATGATCAATACGTGTATTTACAGGATATCTCATATGGAGGAAATGCGGCTCCAATTGAGGAGCAAAAGTACTATATTTATACATATGACGGCAGACTGATGGGAACGATTTCTCATAAAGATTTTTCCATGGCAGCTGAATTTATAAGTGGAAATGATAGGTATCTGTTTATCAGAGAAGGCGAAGCATATTATAAAGTAGATAAGAGCCAGTTAGGAGATGGAAAAGAATTGGTGCCAGAGTTAATACTAGAATGATGGAAAAGAGTGTGAAGTGAACGGAAGGGAGAAAGGAAATGTTGCTGGAAATAGCAAATATGAAGAAAAATTATGGAATATTATAGCGTTAAATGATGTGTCTTTGACATTAGGTACGGGGGTGTATGGATTATTAGGGCCAAATGGCGCAGGCAAGTCAACATTAATTCAAATTGTTACAGGGAATTTACAGGCAACGAGTGGAGAGATTTTTTATAATGGTATAAATATAAAAAATTGTGAAAAGGAATATAAGAAGCGGTTGGGATATGTGCCGCAAAATCAGGGAATCTATGAAAATTTTTCAGCAAAGAAATTTTTGGAATATATGGCTGTATTGAAGGCGATTGCAAAGAAGGAGATTGGATCTGAAGTGCAGCGTGTATTAGAAATTGTAGGACTTTTGGAGGTACAGCATCGTAAGTTGGGAAGTTTTTCTGGAGGAATGAGGCAGCGGATTCTAATTGCGCAGGCGTTATTAGGGAATCCAGAATTGATTATTTTAGACGAACCAACAGCTGGTTTGGATCCTAAGGAGAGAATTAAAATCCGCAATTTTATTAGTCGAATTGCAGAAAATAAGATTATATTAATTGCAACACATGTTGTATCAGATGTGGAATCCATTGCAAAGGAAATTGTTTTATTGGGGCAGGGGGTGATTCAGAAAAAAGGTACGCCGAAAGATTTATGTGAATGGCTAAACGACGGCGTATTAGAATGTATTGTAAATTCAGAACAGTTTGAACAACTAGAGCAGGAAGCTGTCATAAGTAACTTACAGGAAATGCCAGATGGGAACTTGCAAGTAAGATTATTAGGGGATGGGAGGAAAAGAAAACAATTGGAAGAGCGGCAAATTCAAGTTGTTTCGAGATTTCCAAATTTACAGGAAGTTTATCTGGCAGTATTTACGGAGAAGTCAAAATGAAATTGGTCGGATTTGAATTGAAAAAACTATTTTCTGGAAGAATTAAGTGGATTTTATTGTTTTTAGTATTTATAAATTTAGGAATTTATTATGTTTCTCTTATTCCGTCAATTCCTACAGAAGAAGAGATGAAAATAAGAAGAGAATGGACAGAAAAAATAGAAACACAATGTAAAAGCTGGGAAGAGGCAATCAAGTTGTTGTCTGAAAGACAAAGTGATTCTGGAGTTACAATTTTGACTGCCAGCGTATTGTATCAAATGTCAAGGGAATACCAGGCTGTTTTGGAATATGAAGCTTTTATTGGTCAAATGCAGGAACGAGCCGATCAAATGACACGTGTATCAATTTTTTCAAAAGAGGGGAGTTTTTCTAATAGAAATATTAAAAAGACGGTGCAAGATTTTAAGCGGATGGAATCAATTCAGCTAGAACCTGTGGATGAGACAGGAATGAAATTATTCCAAAACTTTTATTTGACTGATATTTTAATGATTCTTATTATCGGGTTATTTTGTTTTCAGCAATTTGGGCAAGATAATAAAAGTGGGATGGCAAATTTAATACAGGCAACACCAAATGGAAGGGAGAAACTTCGATTTTCTCAGATGTGCGCCATATGGATTGCTGTGATTGGACTGGGGATCTTGTTATATGGGATCAATCTTATGATAACAATAATGAATTTTCAATTTGATTTTTCTGCCTATATACAGGGAATTCCAGATTTTCGTAATGTGCCATTTCCATTAACGATTGGCATGTATTGCGTTTGTTATTGTATAGGAAAATTGGTCGCATTGCTTTTTATTACTACAGTATGTCAGCTATTAGCAATTCGTTGGAATGGAAGTAATTTGGCATGGATAATATTTGGAATTTTACTATGCATTAGTTTTTCTTTATGGTTTTTTCTTCCAGAATCTCCAATTGCAAAAACGTTTCAATATTTAAACTTAGTTGGAATTTTGGATATTAAAAAAATAGTAGGAAGTTATCAAAATCTGAATTTGTTTTCTTATCCCGTTTCTCTGCTTCATGCTGCAATTATTTTTGCAGCTTCCATAAGCTTGATTAGTATTTTGGCTGCTTTAAAAATAAAACGGTCCCAATTCAGAATAAAAATTTTTAGACGGATGGAGAGAAAAGAACGACATGTATGGAAAACAGTGTTCTATTATGAACTGTATAAAATCTTTTGGAACCAAAAACTTTGGATTTTCATTTTTGTATTAATTGGGATTGGCTTATATGGATGGATTCCTAAGACAAAATTTATTAGTCAGACGGAGTTTTATTATAATCAATCTATTGTAGAAGTAGAAGGAGAATATACAGAGGAAAAACAGAAAATTGTTCAAATGATGAGTACTAATTTGGAAATGATGAATGAAGGACAAAGAAAGGCAATGGAACAAATAGTAAAGCAAGCAGATCATTTAGAACAACAAAAAAATAAAAACGTTGCATTTGTGAATGAGAATCAGATTGGAAGCTTCTTCTTTGATACAAAAAATGAAATAAAATATACTTTGATTGCTGTAATTGCGATTTTATTGTCAACCAGTGCTATATTTTATCAAGAAAGGAAACGGAATATGCATCATTTATTATATGCCATGCCCCAGAACAAACGGATTTTTTGGAATAAAATTAAAATTGCGGCAGCATTAGGGGCTGGATATACGGTAATTGTTTGGATTTTTCCTGTTATATCTTATTTTATGCGATATGGAACACAAAATACAGAGTTTCTTATCCAGTCATTTCCTGAGTTTGCAAATATGAAATTAGAGTGTTCAATTTTTAATTATATGATACTGACAATAGTTATGCGAATTTTTGTTTGAATTTATATTGGAATTATCGCTGCGTTTCTGGCACAGTTATTTTTAAATCCAACCCAGGGATTGATGGGCGGAGTAATTTTATTTGTAATTCCATTAACGATCGGACTAATTGGAACAATTGCATATGAAAATGCGTTAATTTCCTTTATAAATGAAAAATTAAAACCTATATTGGCAGTTGTAAATGTTCTAACGGCATTTCAATGCGAATGGTATCGGATGGGGATTATCCCAATTAGCCTGTTTTTGTGTATTCCAATTGTAGTTGTATTAGTGGGATATCGAATGTGGAATTGCAATAAGAAATAGGAATTGGAATATAATACTTTTTCATATGAGAGTGTTCACTCTTTTTCTGTTTTTTCATAAATTATAATGATAGCATGTAATGGAGTAAGATATGGCAAAAGTTGCAATTGATGCAGGCCACGGCGGACGTGATCCAGGTGCAGTATATGAAGGACGCAGAGAAAAAGATGATACATTACGTCTGGCTTTGGCGGTTGGGGAGATTTTAGAAAGAAATGGAGTTGATGTTACATTTACAAGAACGGAGGATGTTTATGATTCTCCTGTGAGAAAGGCACAAATTGCGAACGAAGCAGGAGTTGACTATCTTGTTTCCATTCACCGAAATGCAATGCCAATACCAGGAAGTGCAAGTGGGATTGAAACTCTTGTATATAAAAGTGGAAATGAGGCTTCTGCTTTAGCGGAAGATATTAATGAAGAACTGGAAATGGTAGGATTTGAAAATCGTGGAGTAATTCCTCGTCCTAATTTAGCAGTATTAAGACGTTCCCAAATGCCGGCAGTGCTGGTAGAAGTTGGATTTATTGATAATGAGGAAGATAATGAACAATTCGATGAAAAATTTAATGAAATTGCAGAGGCAATTGCAAATGGTATTTTGCGTTATTTAGGAACCAATCGTCCAGATGATCCAAATCATTCCAAACGGTTATATCGTGTTCAAGTTGGGGCATTTCGGAAACGAGAATTTGCTTATCAGCTGACGGAGCAATTGCAACAAGAAGGTTATCCAGCATTTACAATCTTTGAGGACGGCTTGTACAAAGTACAGGTAGGGGCATTTCAATATTTAGATAATGCAGTACGTATGGAACAGAGACTTCGCAGAGCTGGATACCAGACGTATTTAACAACCTAATACAATTTCATATAGAAGGAAATAGAGAATCACAAAAAACGAAGTAAAAAATAATTTCAGTGATTCTCTATTTTTATAAGTTAAATTGATAGTAAATACGTAGAAATAAAATGTTTATTTGTGTAATAATTGATTTTCTTCTCTCCAGTGTTGAGGTGATACACCAAAAATCTTTTTAAAAGATCGAGAGAAATTTAATTGATTTGGATATCCTACCAGTTTAGAGATTTCTCCGATCTGCATCGTAGTATGTTTTAGAAATTCTGCGGCTTTATTCATCCGAAAATAAATAAGAAACTGTTGTGGAGTTTGATTTAAGGTTTGTTTGAAAATCTTTCCAAGATAACTCTGATTCAAATTACAGAATTTTGCCATATCCTCAATAGTAATGGAATGAGAATAGTTTTGCTCTAGAAATGTGACTGCCTCTCTAATATAAAGATCCTTAAGATTGCCGCCAGTCAATTCGGTATGATTGAAGGAGGAACGTACAAAATAATCTAAAAATAAATAGAGATGGGCAATTAAAAACAATGAGCTCTCGTTTTCCTGTTCAATAATGGTAAGCATTTCATTACGCATTTTATTTTGTAGTTCTTTATCAGCAGCATGATAAATCGGCTGATCGAATGAGAGTCCTGTAGAAGCCAAAATATCTAAGCATTTGATTCCATCAAATTCGAGCCACATATATTCCCATGGATTATTGGTGTCGGCGGTATACGTATTGATCTGATCTGGAAATATTAAAAATCCCATGCCAGCAGAGAGAGAATAGAACTTTGTATCGCCATGAGAATTCGTAGAAGAGAGACGTCCCTTTCCAGATAAAATGTAATGGAATAGAAAATGGTTTCTTGTAACAGGACCATAAGAATAATTGGGGGTACATTGTTCTTTGCCATATTGAATCAGTCTTAAGTCTATATAGCGTTCATTTGGAAATAATCGAAATACATTGTTTGACATAAAAGAACTCCTTTCTTGTTTGCTGTTTTTAACAAATCACCGATCTTATATATCAAAATTATAGCATATATGACATATATTGTATAGATGCAGAATTATAACATATTATTTCCAATGTATGATATTTACTTTTGGCAAAAATATGATTATAATAAACGTAAAATTTAAATACAATATACAAATAATAAAAAGAAAGAGAAGGATATCATTGTACTTTTTGATGAAAAAATAAAAAAAGATTTAAAAATATTAAGAAAGTGTAATTTTGCAATAGCAATAAATTGCACATATATTATCTTAAATCTGTAGGGAATTTGTGTTTTATTAATATAATCCTATTAGTGGAAAATATGAAGCTATCTTGAAAAAGATTGTTTTGTATTTACATATATAAATCATTTTAAACTGATGTTTTCGAGTGTACAAAGTCAGCATAGTTTCTTTATTGAAGAAAGTTGGTTTCACAGAAAAAATTAGTTTACTATGATTATAATAAAATAATAATAACTCAGGAAGGAGGATGTTTTTCATGAGAAAAAACAGGAAAGTTGTCATGACTTCGCTAGTTGCAGGTATAATGGCAGCAGCAACAATTATGAGTGGTTGCGGAAATGAACAGGAGGATAATGGGAAAGTTACAATTGAAATTGTGCAGTACAAACCAGAAGCCGTAAAAGTATTTGAAGCGCTGGAACAAAAGTTTAATGAAACACATGATGATATTGAACTGAAGATTGATTCTCCAAATGATGCGATGACGATCTTAAAGACTCGTTTCATCCGTGAAGATTATCCAGATATCATAGGAATTGGAGGAGATATTAATTACTCTAATTTCTTAGATTCGAATATGTTAATGGATATTTCGGATTATGAGGGATTGGATAATATCAAAGATGCCTATTTAGCAGTGGATAAGGAATTGGAATTTATTCCAATGGATGGAGTCTATGCTGTTCCTTATATGGCTAATGCAGCGGGGGTTCTCTACAACAAAGATTTATTTGATCAACATGGTTGGACAATTCCTACGACATGGGATGAATTTACTGCGTTATGTGAGAGTATTCAAGATGCAGGAATTCAGCCATTGTATTTTGGATTTAAAGATACATGGACTTGTCTGGCTCCATGGAATGCAATTAGTGTTGATTTAGCTCCATCAGATGTATGTGCCCAGGTAAATCGAGGAGAAACTACATTTACAGAACAGTATCGTGAAGTAGCAGAGCGTACAAAAGCATTGCTTCAATATGCACAGGACGATCCTTTTGCATATTCCTATAACGATGCATGTACGGCGTTTGCAAGAGGGGAATCTGCAATGTATGTAATTGGAAGTTATGCGGTTCCACAAATCAAATCAGTAAATCCAGATATGAACATTGATTCTTTCGTTTTCCCTTCAAGTAATAATGCGGAAGAGAATATCTTAAATTCTGGTAATGACTTACAATTCTCTATTATGGAAAATTGCCCAAATAAAGAAGCAGCATATGAAGTATTGGATTTCTTATTAGAAGATGAAAATGTACAGGCATATATTGATGATCAAAGTGCTGTTCCTTGTAAAGAGGGAGATTTTGTACTTCCTACGATGTTATCTGGTATGTTTTCCTATATTGAAGAAGGTAAACTTGCCGATTATCAGGATCATCATTATCCATCTGAAATGTCAGTAGATGCTCTGATTCAGACATTCTTGATGGATGATAGTGATACCGCAGTGGATACATTCTTAAATAAGTTTGATACCGATTGGACTCGTTATAACCGAGATTTAATCCGAAAAGTGCAGGCTTACGAGGAAGAAAATTCAGGTGAAAATTAGAGAGGAGGAAAAAAATAATGAAGAAAAAAGAAAAAATGACGAATCGGGATCTGACATTTTTACTGATTACAATACCAGTTGTATTGCTGTTCTTCTGCTTTAATACATTGCCTTTGATTAAGGGATTTATGTATAGTTTTACAAACTTTAAAGGATATGGCGATTATGACATCGTAGGTTTGAGAAACTATATTGATTTATTCGGAGATGAAAGAGTAATAAATTCCTATCTATTTACATTTAAATATGCGATTGTTTGTACAATACTAGTTAATGTTGTCAGTCTAATTTTAGCACTTGGACTGAATAGTAAGATTAAAGGAAAGAGTGCATTACGTGGTATTTATTTTATTCCAAACATCCTTGGTGGATTGGTTGTTGGTTATATCTTTAGTTTCTTCTTTACCTACATTCTTCCAGCAATTGGACAATCATTAGGAATTGAAGCATTGAGCAGCAGCTTCTTGTCCAGTACAAGCAAAGCCTGGATTGCTATCGTAATTGTCGGAGCATGGCAGTCGATTGCGATGAATACAATTATTTATATTTCTGGTCTGCAAACTGTTCCAGAAGATGTGTATGAAGCTGGTTCCATTGATGGAGTATATGGATGGAAAAAATTTAAAACATTAACATTCCCATTAATTATGCCATTCTTCACAATTAATATGGTATTGTGTATGAAAAACTTTTTGATGGTATTCGATCAAATCATGGCATTAACAAAGGGTGGTCCATCTCAGAGTACAGAATCAATTTCTTATTTGATTTATCAAAACGGTATGAGTGGAGGACAATTTGGATTCCAGAGTGCAAATGCATTTATATTCTTTGTAGTGATTGTAGCAATTTCTGTATTCCAAATGGGATTCTTAGGTAAGAAGGAGGAACAGTTATGAGTAAGGAAAAAATACGAGCAAAAGAAAGAGTTAATTGGCCAATTACAATTTTGTTAATTCTTGGATGTATTACAATCTTCTTTCCTTTGTATATGACCGTTATGATTGCTTTCAAACAGCCAACGGAAATGACCAATGATATTGCTGGTGCATTAGCACTTCCAAAATCCTGGAGTTTTGCTAACTTTGCAGAAGCTATGGAAGTAACAGATTTCTGGAATTCACTTGGCAACAGTTTGTTATTGACCGTTTCCACTGTTGTATTATCAATTATAATTCATGGAATTGCTGGTTATGCCATTGGAAGAAATAAAGGAGAAAAGAAGTGGTATAATGTTGTGTATTTGTATATTGTAAGTGGTATGTTCGTGCCATTCGCAATCTTAATGATGCCACTTGTAAAGCAGACAGCACAGATGGGAATTGCAAATCGCTTTGGTGTAATCGTACTTTATACGGTATTTTTCTTCCCAATGAACTTATTACTTTATTCAGGATATTTAAAAAATATTCCATTGGCATTAGAAGAAGCTGCTCGTGTAGATGGTGCAACGACATGGCGTACTTATTGGAGCATTATTTTCCCAATTATGAAACCAATGCATGCAACAGTAGCAGTTTTGACAGCAATGTCAACTTGGAATGATGTAATGACACCTCTTGTTATTATGTCAGGTACTGGAAAAAATACATTGCCTTTGGCGCAGTTAAATTTCCAAACTCAGTTTGGAACAAACTATAATTTAGCGTTTGCTTCATACTTGCTTGCATTACTGCCAATTTTAATCTTCTACATTATATGCCAGAAACAAATCTTAAATGGTGTAGTAAATGGAGCAGTAAAATAAAATTCACAGTGAAAGAAAATTGCCTTAAAAATTTCTTCTCTTAAAAATGCATCTTGATTTGGTAAGAAATACCATTTCAAGATGCATTTTTGCTGTTGAAAAAGTTTTATAAAGAGTAAATCTTTTTTATATAATCCATTCGGCTAGATAGGTTGAGTAATAAAGCGTCTGTGAGTACAAGAGCAGTCATTGCTTCCACAACGATAACTGCACGAGGGACAATAATTGGATCATGCCGTCCTTTAATGTTGATTTCAATTTCTTTTCCATCTTTTGTGACAGTGTGTTGTGTACTAGTAATGGAAGGAGTTGGTTTGATCGCTGCACGGAAAATTAATTCACTTCCATCACTAATACCTCCCAGAACTCCTCCAGAATGGTTTGTAACTTTTGTCGGCTTTCCATTCCTCAGCTCAAATGCATCGTTGTTTTCAGAACCACATGCACGTGCTGCTCGAAATCCGTCTCCAATCTCAAATCCTTTAACCGCTCCAATGGAAAGAATGGCTTTAGCAAG
>Ga0079226_10003782_pt1 | contig 11607 bp, 8 predicted proteins | sample Poulit2014_FD_76345 | JGI IMG/M metagenome (GOLD analysis project Ga0079226, IMG submission 76345) | Agricultural soil microbial communities from Georgia to study Nitrogen management - Poultry litter 2014 | ecosystem: Environmental > Terrestrial > Soil > Agricultural land | place: USA: Georgia...
GAGCGCGTTACCGATAGTATAAGAAAAGCCGATGCCACTTAAGCGAATGTTCGCGGGGAAGAGCTTAATAATAATGATCGGCACACAGGCAACAAGCCCTAAAAAGAGTGAGGCAAAGGTGTAGAGAAGGCCAATGCTGAAATGATCGCCGCCGCTTAAAGATTTAAAAAAGGCAAAGCTCGTGCTGGCAAGTAAAACGGAGTAGAGCGCGATGGTTTTACGAATGCCAATCCGGTCTGAAATGAGCCCTGCTAAAATACTGCCGATCACATTCATAATGGTGGCCAAAATCGCAATTTTACTCACAAATGCCGCATCAATTTTAAAAATATCGGATTTCATGAGATTTGGCGCCAGCACCACAAGCACCACACCGGTAATAAGAAGCCAGGTACTTAAAATGGAGATCAGTGTTGCTTCGCGATGGTTTTTTAATACTTCTTTAATGGGCAGATCAACGAGCTCTTTGCGCTCTTTCATCTCAAGGAACACCGGCGTTTCACGGAGATACCGGCGCAGATAGACCGCTACGAGTCCTAAAACGCCCCCTAAAATAAAGGGAATCCGCCACGCAAAACTTAAAATCTCCGCGTGATTGAAATTTGCATGCATTAAGTAGGCGACAAAATGCCCGATCACAACGCCAAAGGTAAGGCCGCTCGCGATCATACTATTGGCAATGCCGACGCGATTTTGCGGAACGTGCTCGGTGACAAAAACGTGGGCACTGGGCACTTCACCTCCAAGGGCAATCCCTTGAAGAAGGCGCATTAAAAGGAGAAGGATGGGCGCTAGATAGCCGATCTCGGTATAGGTGGGTAACAGCCCGATTAATAAGGTTGGAATCGCCATTAAAAAGAGCGAAAGCATAAACATCTTTTTCCGGCCGATAAGATCGCCAAAGTGCGCCATAATCACCCCACTTAACGGGCGTACAAAGTAGGCCACGGCGTAGGTGAGATAGGTCATCACGCTCGAAAGGAGCGGGGAATCACTGGGGAAAAAGAGTGTTTGCAGAAAAGGGGCAAAGGTTAAAAAAACGATAAAATCGTAAAACTCAAGCGCCCCACCTAATGAAGCAAGCGTCAGGGTTTTGCCATCTTGACGCGTTAACCGATTGGCCATGTCGAATCCTTTTTTATTGTTATCAATCCACCGTTATAGGCTTAAATGTGCATGATTGTTTAGATGATTGCCTAGATTATTGCTTTGGCAACAATAACATCGCATCACCATAACTATAGAAACGGTATTTCTCAGTTATAGCATGTTGATAAATATTCTCAATTCTTGATTTACCCATAAAGGTCGAAACGAGTACGAGAAGGGTCGATTTTGGCAGATGGAAATTGGTCACAAGCCCGTCAATGACGCGGAAGGTGAAGCCCGGTTTAATAAAGATATGGGTATCGCCGTGGAAAGGTTTAATCTCGCCCTCAAGTGCCGCCGATTCAAGTGCGCGAACCACCGTTGTTCCAATAGCAATGACGCGATTTCCCGCCGCTTTTGTTGCGTTAATTTTTTGAACCGTCTCCTCTGATACATGAATCCACTCTTTATGCATGGTGTGATTATCGATCTCATCGGTCCGGATCGGTTGGAACGTGCCCGCGCCAACATGAAGGGTCACTTCCGCGCGATGGATTCCTTTGTCGTGAATCGCTTGGAGTAGCTCATCGGTAAAATGAAGGCCTGCCGTAGGCGCTGCAACCGCACCTTTCTCTTTACTAAAAACGGTCTGATAGCGCTCCTTATCGGTCTCTTTATCTTGACGAGTGATATAAGGGGGAAGCGGCATATGGCCGGAGGTTTCCATAATATCGGCAAGGGTTTTATCGCCAACGGTGTGGAGCTCAAAAAACGCATCGTCACGGCCTGCCATCACAAACGCCGGTTCTCCATTAATTAGGACTTCCTGTCCCTCTTTGAGCGCTTTACTCGCCTTAATTTGCGCCATACAGACGGTGGCGCTAATGATGCGTTCAATCATGATTTCAACTTTTCCGCCGGTCACTTTTTCCCCATAGATGCGAGCGGGAATGACGCGGGTATTGTTCACAACGATCAGATCTCCGGGGTTTAAATAATCAATGAGATCGGTGAAGGTGTGGTCAAATATCTCATCGGCCACCGCTACTAAAAGGCGCGAGGTTCCGCGAACTTCAGGGGGAAATTGGGCGATTAATTCGTCGGGAAGATCGTAATTATAATCAGATAATTTTGTCATCGTTGTTGCTCTGTTTTGATGAATTAAAGGGGCGAAATCCATCTCGCCCACACAAAAAAAGAGCCCCTCGGCGCACTACGATGAGGGTGAAAATTGTGCGCTAGGTTCGAGGAGCGTAAAGTAGTTTAGTCTAAAAGATGAATCTCATTGGCGTAAAGTGACTCGATGGTTTCACGTTCGCGAATGAGGCGAGCTTTTCCATTTTCGATCATCACCTCAGCGGCGCGTCCACGGGAGTTGTAGTTTGACGCCATAGTAAAGCCGTATGCTCCGGCATGCGTCACCGCTAAAATATCGCCGGCTTTTAAGGCTAGCGCGCGGTTTTTCCCTAAAAAGTCGCCAGTTTCACAGATCGGGCCGACAATGTCGTAGTTTTCGATCTGCGCGTCGTCGTGCTCGGAAAGGTTAATGATATTCATCCACGCATCATAGAGCGCCGGGCGAATCAGATCGTTCATCGCCGCATTGACTACGGCAAAGTGTTTGTCCTCATTCTCTTTTGTGAGGATCACTTCGGTTAATAAAATGCCCGCATCGCCCACAATTGAGCGGCCCGGTTCAATGTAGAGCGTTAAGTTGCGCTCACCAATTTTAGCGATCGCCATCTGTAGCCAAACCGCGGGGTCAATCAGGGTTTCATCTTCATAACGAATCCCAAGGCCACCGCCGATATCAAGGTGTTTTAAGGTGATGCCTTTCGCGCTTAATCGGTCAATCATCGCAAGGGTAAGATCGAGCGCCTCTTCATAGGGGGCAATCTCCGTCAGTTGCGAGCCGATATGGAAATCGATGCCGTGAATGGCAAGATGGGGCATTGCTGCCATGGTTTCATACATCGCTTCCGCATCATCCATCTGAATCCCAAATTTATTCTCTTTGAGTCCCGTTGAGATGTAGGGATGGGTTTTTGCGTCAACATTGGGATTAATGCGAAGCGACACCGGCGCAATTACGCCAAGTTTTTTGGCCACATCATGGAGCATCGTCACTTCCGCAAGGGATTCAATATTAAAGCAGCCAATGCCTGCGTTGAGTGCAAATTCAAGATCGTCTTTTGATTTGCCAACGCCCGAATAGACGATTTTTTTCGGGTCGCCTCCTGCGGCTAAGACGCGTTTTAATTCCCCAACGGAAACAATGTCAAAGCCCGAGCCTTGCTCGGCCAGCAGCTTTAAAATGGAGAGATTACTATTGGCCTTAACGGCGTAGCAGATCTGATGGGGATAGTTTTTAAATCCCGCTTCATAGGCCTTAAAATTTTGGACAATCTGCTCAGCAAAATAGAGATAGGTGGGCGAGCCAAACTCGCGGGCGACCGCAAGGCAGAGTGATCGATCGAGCTTCATTGGCGCACCTCTTCTTGCGAATGATCGGGAAGATAGAGCGGGCCTTTTTGGCCGCAACTGAGCAGCGATATCGCCACTAGCGAGAGCAATAAAAGTCGTTTTAAGGTCATAGCATGATCGTTTTTCTAAGTGAATAATAATGGGAATTTAGTGGGATATTCGTGCAGATCGCGGGGATTTGCCGGCACCGATTGATTATTGTATAGCAAGCGCCGATGAGAGGGAAATTTTTGGGAGCGGCCTGATTTTAATTTTATAGTATAGTGAGAGCAATGCGTGTTTTTATGTCCGTTTATTTCGGATAAATGGACGGATTGAGAGGAGACAAGGGGGCGAGATGACAAAGGTATTTAAGGGGCGTTTAATCATAGTATCACTGATGGTTGGTGCGTCTTTGATTATGACGATGAGTCCAAGCGCTGCGAAACCTTCTAAAGAGATCCCGTTGTTAGATGCGTCCGTGTTAAAAGAAAAGCCGAAAGGGGGCGGGATTAACAAATGCCTCAAAAAAGGATCGGCGCCGGTCTATACCGATTTTGTCTGCCCGGAAGGTTATGAGGCCGATGGTTCTGTTTGGCAAGCGGAGGTGAATCTCACCTACGGCACAAAACCGCAAAAACCCACTAAATCATCCAAATCGTATTCGGCAGGAACGTCGGGGCAGAATGCATCCTCTCCTGAGGACGATACGATCACCAATCGCCTGATGCGTGGGGCACTAAAAAAGATGGCACCTGAGATGGACGTCGATCAGATCGATTTCTCCAATGCCTTTGAAAATGGGATCAAAGTTCTCTTTTTCCGCGATCAAATGATCGATGAGATTACCGGCGATTAACCGCTCAGAAAAGGCGTGATTTACAAATCCATTCATTCCCTTAAAAAAAGTGACGAAAACCCGACAAATTGATTGATTAGAATAGGGAATAAGCGCTCCCTTTGTGGTATAATACGGGTTTGCATTATAAATAATAGAACAAGGGCAAGGATGAGTTCATGAGTGAATTTGCTAAAGAAGTTGTTCCCGTAAATTTAGTTGATGAGATGCGTAGTTCTTACTTAGATTACGCGATGAGTGTCATTGTCGGCCGAGCGCTCCCCGATGTGCGCGATGGGTTAAAACCTGTGCACCGCCGAATTTTACACTCGATGAATCAAACGGGAACGGACTGGAACAAGCCTTACAAAAAATCCGCGCGGATTGTGGGGGATGTGATGGGTAAATATCACCCTCACGGTGACAGCGCGATCTATGACACCCTCGTTCGAATGGCCCAGCCATTCTCAATGCGCTATATGTTAGCGGACGGTCAAGGGAACTTCGGTTCGGTGGACGGGGACTCACCGGCAGCGATGCGTTATACCGAAGTGAGAATGAGCCGTATCGCCCATTCGTTATTGGCCGATATCGATAAAGAGACCGTCGATTTTACGCCAAACTACGATAACTCAGAGCAAGAGCCTTCGGTGCTTCCGACTCGAATTCCAGCGCTCCTTGTCAATGGATCGTCCGGGATTGCGGTGGGAATGGCAACGAACATTCCGCCCCACAACTTAACGGAAACCATCAACGCAGCGCTTGCGCTTCTCCATAATCACGACATTACCATCGATGAGTTGATGGAATATATTCCTGCACCGGATTTCCCGACCGCAGCGATTATTAATGGCACCAAAGGCATTCGTGAGGCCTATCATACCGGCCGTGGACGCGTTGTCATTCGCGCACGCGCGACCGTTGAGCATGATGAAAAGCGCAATCGCGACACCATCATCATCACCGAGCTTCCCTATCAGGTCAATAAAGCACGCCTCATTGAGCGCATCGTTGAGCTCTATCGCGATAAAGTGATTGAAGGCATTGCGCCCGATGGGCTTCGCGATGAGTCGGATAAAGACGGAATGCGCATTGTGATCGAACTTCGCCGTGGTGAAATGGGTGAAGTGATCCTTAATCAGCTCTACAAACATACCCAATTACAGAGCAGTTTCGGCATTAATATGGTAGCGATCGATCGCGGTCAGCCGAAGCTTCTTAACTTAAAAGAGGTGTTAAACGCCTTCTTAGTCCATCGTCGTGAGGTGATTACTCGCCGTACGATTTTTGAACTGCGTAAAGCGCGCGATCGTGCCCATCTATTAGAAGGGTTAACGGTGGCGCTCGCCAATATCGATGAGATGATCGAATTGATCCGTTCATCGGCCACAGGTCAGATCGCCAAAGAGCGTATGCTTGAGCGTACCTGGATGCCAGGCCAAGTCTCTGCAATGCTTGACCGCGCGATGGAACTGCAAACAAGCCCCGATGATCTTCCAGAAGGCTTTGGTTTAATTAATGGTGAATATCGTCTCTCTGAGCAACAAGCCCAAGCGATTCTCGATATGCGCCTCCAACGCTTAACCGGGTTAGAGCAAGATAAGATTTTCGATGAATATCAAGCATTGCTCGATACCATTGCAGAATTGATCGAGATTTTAGTCAATCCTGAGCGCCTTAAAGAGGTGATCGTGGAAGAGCTTGATGCAATTAAAGAACAATTTGGTGATGAGCGTCGTACAGAAGTGTGCGCCGCTGCTGAAGATATTAGCCTTGCCGATTTAATCGCGGAAGAAGATGTGGTGGTCACGCTCTCTCGCCGTGGTTATGCAAAATATCAAAAACTCGATGAATATCGGGCACAGCGCCGTGGAGGCCGTGGTAAATCGGCTGCGCGTGTCGTGGATGAGGATGATGTTGAGCATCTATTAGTGGTGAGCACCCATGCGCAATTGATGTGCTTTTCATCGCGCGGTAAAGTCTATTGGATCCGCGTATTTGAGCTGCCTGAAGCGAGCCGCGGTTCGAGCGGTCGCCCCATTGTGAATATGTTGCCGCTTGAAGAGGGTGAACGCATCACCTCAATCCTCCAAGTCGAGGAATATAGCGATGATCAATACATCATCATGGGAACGAAAAACGGCATCGTGAAGAAAACGGTTCTCTCCGCCTTTGCAAGTGAGCGTTCAAATGGCCTTATTGCAGTGAATCTCGATGAGGGCGATGAGCTCATTGGTACGCACATTACCGATGGCGAGAGCGATGTGATGCTCTTTACCAATACCGGTCTTGTGAACCGTTTTGATGAAAACGACGTTCGCGCAACCGGCCGTAATACTCGCGGGGTCGTGGGCATTCGCTTAGTGGAAGGCCAAACGGTGATTTCGATGATGATTCCAAAACCCGATGATGTGGTCTTAATTGCCACCGAGCACGGTTATGGAAAACGGACTCGCATTGAAGAGTTCAGCAAACACAATCGTGGCGGTAAAGGGGTGATCGGTATTCAAACCTCAGAACGTAACGGAAATATCATTGGCGCGTCGATCGTTGCTGATGGCGATGAAGTGATGCTGATTTCGTGCAGCGGCGTTTTAGTGCGTACGCGCGTTGATGAGATCTCGATTTTAAGTCGTAATACCCAAGGCGTTCGCCTCATTCGTTTAGATGAAGGGGATACGCTCGTGGGATTAAGCCGCATTGACGAATCCCAAACCGGTGGTTTAGAGGATGAGCTATTTGATGAAGATCAAACAGATGAGACTCTAGAAGCGGCAAATGATGGTGATAATGTGAGCGAAACCGACAAGAAATCTGCTGAAGAATCAGATGAAGAAGTTGATGAATAAATAAGGCACTCCGTAATGGGGCGTTTATCGATATGGATCGAGCGCCACTTTACCAATTAATAGAGTGATCAAATGCCAGGCCTGTAAACGGGTGCTGGCATTTTTTATATTTCAAATAAGTTGTTGCATGTAAGTCAATGAAAATAGAGCTGAATTTTGGTTGAGTTTTATTTGTGAGGATTAAATGGCAATTAACAATCTATGAATCAATCGATTGATTTTGTCAATCGTGCCAATTTAAATAATATACTTCATATATTAGGGGTAGGGCTTAAAATGAGACCCCTATAACATATTGACGTCACCCACGGATGGGCTGAGAATCAAGGACTGATCTCAGACGTCATATGTTTATAGCTCAATTTTCCTTTTAGATCGATGGATCTGTTCTAAAAGGCCCAAATGCAAAAAGGAGAGTCCTAATGAAAGGCTCTCCTTTTTTATTATTGTTAGAAATTTTAGAGAATCCTAAAGATCTTCAACCCCAAAATCAGCATCTTTACCGCCAGGAAGGGCGCGCGAACGCTCGATCGGCACATAGGGACCATCTTTCGTTTTCACCTGGCACTCGCTTAAAATCCACGAATATTTGGTTTCCGCTTTCATGCTCATCCCGCGAACTTTACAGCGTGCTGTGTTGTAGAGCGGTTTTGCACAAGCAATGGTAATGATGATAAAGATCGCCACCCACGCAATTAAGAGGCGCTTGATGTTGCGATCAAGCATCAAAATAAAGGGCGTTTGTTTATAACGGGCATAACTGTAAACACCGGTGAGCAGTAAAATCAGCCCAATCAGCTGAAAGCTAAAATACCAAATCATCTGTAGACCTCGCGGAATAAGTGGTCGAAAATATTGAAGTTTTTAAAAACTCGATCAAGCTCTTATGATAACAAAAAAAGTGCCGATAGCGATAATGAGATTCAGCTAAATCGAGAGCCGAAGGGTGAGCGCGAGCAATGTCATAAGTAAAATCGGCGTAGTGAGCACAATTCCCACCTTAAAATAGTAGCCCCAACTGATTTTAATCTCATATCGGGCGAGCACGTGAAGCCAAAGAAGCGTCGCTAAACTACCAATCGGAGTGATTTTTGGGCCAAGATCACTGCCGATCACATTGGCATAGATCATCGCTTCTTGAATCAGTCCCGTTGCACTGCTTTGATCGATCGAGAGCGCCCCAATTAAAACGGAAGGAAGATTGTTCATAATCGATGATAAAATCGCGATTAAAAAGCCCGTTCCGAGCGTTGCGATCACCAATCCTTGCTCACTTAAATAGCTGAGAATGTTGCTAAGATAATTGGTGAGACCCTCATTTTTTAGCCCATACACCACCAAATACATGCCAAGGGAGAAGATCACAATCGACCAAGGGGCTTGACGAATGACGCGATTAAGATCGATGATTCCACTTCGGCGAGCAACGAGTATCAGCAATAGTGCGCCGCCGATGGCAATAAAACTGATGGGAATCTTGAAAGACTCGGCGATAAAAAAGCCTACCATCAATAATGCTAAAATCCCCCAACCCATCTTAAAGGTGAGAGGATCGATGAGTGCAGATTTTGGGGACTCAATGCTTTTATCGGCATACACTCTTGGAATGTCGCGCCGATAGAAGAGGTAGAGCGCCGTGAGCGTTGTGAGAATCGAAACACCATTGACGGGGAGCATCACCGAGGCGTAACGCTCAAAGGGAATGGCAAAATAGTCTGCGGTAACGATATTTACAAGATTGGAGACCACAAGCGGAAGGCTTGCGGTATCGGCAATAAATCCCGCACCCATCACAAAGGCGAGCATACTGCGTTTGCTGAAATTGAGCGCGTGTAAAATCGCAATCACGATCGGCGTTAGAATGAGGGCTGCACCATCGTTGGCAAAAAAAGCGGATACAAGTGCGCCGAGCAAAATGAGATAGACAAAGAGAAGATGCCCGCTGCCACGTCCTTTAGTGGTAATATGCAGCGCCGCCCATTTGAAAAATCCGGACGCGTCAAGAAGCAGGCTGATAAGAATAATGGCGATAAACGCAATCGTCGCATTCCAAACAATGCCCCAAACGGTGACCAGATCCGCTAAATTGACAACGCCAAAAAGGAGCGCAAGGAGTGCGCCGAAACTTGCACTCCAGCCAATGCCTAATCCTCGCGGTTGCCAAATCACAAGAGTTAAGGTGAAGAGAAAAATCAGCAGTGCAATCATCATGAGCCCTCATTATTAATCAAGGTCAATAACAGTCAAAAGCGGTGGAAGTTGGGTTTACGGCATAAAAAAGCTCCATGAGGAGGAGCTCTTTATCAATCGATCTTTATACATTAATGGAGGATTATCCTTAGAAGGGGATATCATCATCAAATGAATCAAAATCGGGCATGTTATTTTGCTCTTGAGGCTGATTGAAGCCGCCTTGATTTTGTTGAGGACGCTGCTGCTGTTGCTGCTGCGATTGGCCACCTTGATTCCAATTTTGTTGGGGCGCTTGTTGTTGCGATTGTCCGCCGTAGCCTTGATCTTGATTGAAGTTGTCGTAGCCACCTTGCTGTTGACCCATGCCGCCACCGCCGCCTGATCCACCGCCACCGAGCATTTGCATTTCGTTAGCGATAATTTCGGTTGTGTAGCGATCCATCCCATTTTTATCGGTCCATTTACGGGTTTGTAAACGGCCTTCGATATAGACTTGTGAGCCTTTTTTGAGATATTGTCCCGCAACTTCTGCAAGACGGCTAAAAATAACGATGTTGTGCCATTCGGTACGTTCTTGCATTTCGCCACTGTTTTTATCGCGCCAGCCTTCTGAGGTTGCGATGGAAAAACTTGTGACAGCTGCGCCGCCAGCGGTATAGCGCACAGTTGGATCTTGCCCTAAACGGCCTAATAAAATAACTTTGTTTACACCACGAGCCATAATTAAATACCTAAATTTGCTGTTGATTAATTGTGAATAAAAGATGAATTTTCTCGAATCACTATACGCTATTTTGCGTTTTTATTCAGTGAAAAGCTTAATAGTTCACCTCGAAGTGATCTATGTTATGTGTGCGTAATTGTGCTTTAATTTCAGTCATCTCTTTGGGGGAAAAGGGCCCAATAATAACGCGATAGACCGATTTTCCGCTCGGGATTTTACCTTCGACCACTTGTGGATTATAGCCATAAGATTCGAGCTGTTTACGGTGAATGCTCGCTTCATGAGAGGAGGAAAAACTGCCCACTTGAAGCCGTTTTGAGAGCGGCACATCCGGCTTTTGCACATTGACCACGCGCTTAGGCGGTGCTTCGACGGGCTTGATTTCAGGAGTCGGTTCAAAATCATCGCTGATATATTCAACGCCACCCTTTTTCTCTTCGCCCTCCACTAAAAAAGTGCGCGATTCAAGCAGATCATAAAACGAATAGGGGTTTTCGATCTCTTCAAAGACAAAGACATCGGGCTGTGTTTTCGCTTCTAGATCGTGCTGTTCCTCGATCAGTTGTTCCTCTTCAATCTCTTTGTTTTGAGTTAAACTTTTTGAGATGGGGTAGGAGATCAAGACAAAAAATACCATTGCAAGCAAGGTTGCACGGGTCGCATTGCGGAGCGCAAATTGCTTGATAATGGCATAGAGGCGCTTTATGGTCGCGCCTCGTTCTTTTGATTTTACCTGTTGTCTTGGTCTACGACTCATCGCGGAACTCACCGAGAATTGTGCGCCCGATTACATGCGGGTTGGCGCAGAAAGCCCTAAGAGATGAAGACCATTGGCCACCACTTCGCGCGCCGCCATTAATAGATAGAGGCGAGCATCTTGAAGGGCTTTATCATCGCCTAAAATGCGAATCGCTTGGCCTTCTTCATCTTTTGCATTGTAGTAACTGTGAATATCACCGGCGAGCGCTTGTAAATAATTGGCCACCAAGTGGGGCGCATTATTACGACACGCTGCGCGAACAAGCTCGCCAAAACTTGAGAGTGTACGCATGAGCTGATATTCATGGTCACGATCGAGTTTATCGAGGTGCTTGATGGCAAATGCCGCGTCAAATGGGGTCTCTTGCTTATCACGTTCCGCTAAAATTGAGCAGATCCGTGCGTGAGCGTACTGAATGTAGTAGACCGGATTATCGGAGGTTTGCGAACGAGCGAGATCGATATCAAATTGAAGCTGAGAATCGGGATTTCGCGCCGCTAAGAAGTAACGCGTGGCATCTTTACCCACCTCATCGATCAGATCACGAAGGGTCACATAAGAGCCGGCACGTTTTGAGAGTTTAACCTCAACGCCATCGCGCATCACCATCACCATTTGGTGAAGGACATAGCTTGGCCAGCCTTCAGGGATGCCGATATCGAGCGCTTGAAGCCCTGCACGAACGCGAGCA
>Ga0079226_10003783_pt1 | contig 11607 bp, 10 predicted proteins | sample Poulit2014_FD_76345 | JGI IMG/M metagenome (GOLD analysis project Ga0079226, IMG submission 76345) | Agricultural soil microbial communities from Georgia to study Nitrogen management - Poultry litter 2014 | ecosystem: Environmental > Terrestrial > Soil > Agricultural land | place: USA: Georgia...
GTAATACTCAAGAAGAAGCAAAAAAGAGAATAAAAATACAGTACATACTGAAGAAGGATCTGATGAAAAAGGCAATAGCATAAGTGATATTACCTTTAAAGAAGGTGAATACAAAGCTACATCCACGGGTGTCGATGGTGATGTCGAAGTTATTGTAAAGCTTAGCGAAGATAAGATCGAATCTATTGAAATCGGTGAAGAAAACGAAACAAGTGGTATAGCTGAACCGGTTTATAAAACAATTCCACAAGCTATTGTAGATAACCAATCACTAGCTATCGATAATGTGTCAGGAGTAACAATTACATCTGCTGCTGTCAAGTCTGCAGCTGCCAAGGCCATTGAAGAAGGGTCTTCTAAGGAGGAGGTTGACTCCTTAAAGAAAGTAGACATTCCAGTTGAAATCAAGAATTAAGAGTTTGATTACGATGTTGTCATAGCCGGCGGTGGGATGAGTGGGCTTGTATCTGCTTATAAAACAAACGGAAATATGCTAGCTGCACCTAGTGAGGCTGATAAGGAAACAATGAAACAAGGTTGGCTTGATAGGTCCTATTCTCAGGATTTAAACCCTATTGATATGGAAATGCCGGATGCTCTTATAGATGTATCTCCTAAGCTAATGAAGGTATATGACGATTTGGGTGTTGACTACAGGGTAGAACCTAGTGAAAAAAATGGATCAATCACAGTTAAAATTAATCCAAATGAAAAATCAAAGAAAAATGCAGAATCTATACAAATACCATCTAAGAAGGCAAATGCCAAGGGAGCTCCTCATTTAATAGATACTTTTGTAGACAAGATTAAGGATATGGGTGTTGATATTTACTTAAATACTCCAGCTACAGAATTAATAGAAGAAAATAGTACTATAAAAGGTATCATATCAGATTCAAAAACTGGTAAAAAGACTTTTAATGCAGGAGCAGTAGTGCTTGCAACCGGTGATTATGCAAGAAATGCTGAAATGGATAAAGAGTATAACAAAAGAGGGGCAGGAGAATACTCTGCATCTGCAGTAGGTAATACTGGTGACGGCCACAGGCTAGCCCTTGATGCTGGAGCTGTTATAAATCCTTTCCAAGAGTCTATGTCTGGCGTATTTAATGCCAACCCTCATGATTACCCAATGATAGGAGATCCTACAAATGGCTATCCATTCGAATCAATCCTACTCAATATGGAAGGAAGAAGAGTTTACAAAGAAGATGGTGGATCTCACCCTCAAAAATTCGAATTTGTTAGAGAAGATGGACAAAATACAGCTTGGGCAATTATGGATAGTGAAATAGCACAAAAACTTCCACGTTTAGATGAATATATAGAAAAAACTAATAATAATGATAAAATTATAAGAGTCTATAAGGCTAATACTATTGAAGAATTAGCTAAACTAATGGAACTTGATCCAGAAGTAGTAAAAGAAGAAGTAAATAAGTATAACGAACTTGCCAGGGCTGGTGAAGATACAGACTTTGGCAAAGACAGTGAATTCTTAAAAGAATTCAAAGAAGAAGGACCCTATTACGCTGCCCTAATGTACGATGCAACCCGCGGTGTATATGGAGGTATAAAAACTTCTCCTAGAGCAGAAGTAGTAGATGAAAATGATAATCCTATACCAGGTCTTTACGCATCTGGAGTCATCTCTTCCGGACAATTCTTTGGTGACTTCTACCCAGGTAGACAAGCTATAGCTGTAGCTGGCCATATGTGTTATATAGCTGGTGATAGTGCAAGTGAGTTCACTAGTAAAACCGAATAATAAGATAGCTTAGATAAATACCCTCTTCGCTAGAAACAAATAGGGTATTTTTTATCTAGTATTATAATTTAAAATTTAACCTTCAGTATTTGCATTACATATATTTAGACCTTAGTAACCTTTTAACTTCAATTCATTTTTAATTAACACTACCCGTTAGATTCAAGAAAAATTCTCTTGTAAGATTCTCCCCTTCTATTTTTAACCGATTATTTGCTATATTAAGTATTATTTTTGAATAAAAATTACAATGAAGCTAATTTTTTTCTGCAATTATATTTGCAAAATTATTAAATAGGGTGTATTATAATAAACAACAGCTAAGAAGTGGCAAAGTAACTTAGAAGTTTTTTACAGAAAGCTAGCGGCTGATGAAAGCTAGCAAAAATAACTAGGCGAAAAATCCCCACTTTGCTGCAGGGCCCAAATAAGTAAGTCTTGCCGTAAACCCACGTTACAGGGTTATTCATTATGAATATGAGTGCATCATATGATGAAGAAGAGTGGTACCGCGTAAGATTACATATCTTCCGTCTCTTGCAATACTTTTGCAAGCAGACGGATTTTTTTATACTTAAAAAAGGAGAAATTATGCTAAGAAATTTAAAGAAAAAAAGGGCGAAATCATCGGTTGTTTCGATAGCCCTAATGTTGTTTGCCTCCCATGCTGGAGGAGGCTTTGCTAGTGGTAACCAAGTTAACACCTGGTTTGTAGGCTTAGGGAGTATGGGTATTTTATCATCTATCATAGCAGTCCTAATCTTATGTTTTATGCTAAGACAAGCCTTTATCATGTATAACAGGGAGGGTCACGAATCTTATAAGGATTTTTTCAAGTCCCTATACAGTCCCTTTGATAAACTATACCTAGTTTTTGAATTGTTTTTTAATATCATGGTCGTAATGGTTATTGCAACTACAATATCTGGTGCATCCAACGCCCTCTTAGACTTTGTTGGTATAAATTATAGGCTAGCATCAATTTTAGTTAGCCTTCTTATCTTAATTTTATCAATCTTTGGGGCAGATCTTGTGAGACGCTTATCTGCTGTAATGGGGATCATAATCCTTATATCAAGCCTTTCAATATACCTAATAGGAATTCCTATGGGTGATAATATATTTGAACTTATAAGCTATGACCTGGCTGTCCATGGCTACAAAAATTTAGGACCAGCCGTTGTAAATGGTTTTGTATATGCAGGTTTTCAGTGCGTGCAAATCCCTGCCATGCTTGCCGTATCATCTAGCCTAAAAACTAAGGATGAAGCAAGTAGGTCTATGGCCCTATCCTTTGCGATAAATGCCCTAGCCCTAGGCCTATCAGTTGTAATGCTTCTTTCATGGAGGTCTTATTATATGTCAGTTGATTTCGGAACTACCCTGCCTACTCTAACTGCTACAAAGGCCATGGGATATAAATGGATGAGTATATTTTATGCCCTTAGCCTAATTTTATGCCTAATCTCATCTGGTGTTTCGATAATTTTCGGCTTTGTTTCAAGGTTTGAAAATACCGAAATCTTATGTGATATAGGGTCAGTAAAGGTAAGGAGGTTTTTGATAGCAGCCTTTATCATCGCTGTTTCAACTCTGATATCCTTCTTTGGCCTTACAAACATAATTAAATATGGCTATGGGTATTGCGGTTATATAGCTATAATATTTATAATTATACCAATTATAGTCATAGGAGAATATAGGAATAGAAAAGTAGATACTAATAATTATGCTGTAGAATTTGCATATGTAGAAAAGAAAGAGAGTGAAGAAAATGAAATATAAATTTATTGAAAGAGATAAACTAAAAGAAAAACCCCAAGGAGAACTTGGTTTTGGAAAGTATTATACAGACTACATGTTTGAGATGACTTATACTGAGGACGAAGGTTGGCATGATAAAAAAACAAGACCCTACGGTCCTATCGAAGTAGACCCTTCCGTGATGGTCCTCCACTATGCTCAAGAAACCTTTGAAGGGCTTAAGGCCTATAAAAATGATGGCAAGGTATATCTTTTTAGGCCTGAAATGAACGCAAAAAGATTTCAAAGTTCCAACGAGAGGATGTGCATGCCTAAGATTGATACGGAAGAATTTATAAATATCATCGAAGAACTGGTAAATTTAGAAAGGGACTGGATTCCTGATAGCGAAGGAGCATCTCTTTATATTAGACCCTTTATGTTTGCAAGCGAGAAAAATATAGGAGTTAAGGTAGCTAATAAGTACACCTTCCTAGTCAGCCTCTCCCCTGTTGGTCAATACTATAAGGAAGGGATTAATCCTGTAAAAATCTATGTAGAAGATAAGTATATTAGGGCAGCCCAGGGAGGAACTGGCTTTGTAAAATGTGGTGGTAACTATGCAGCAAGCCTGATTGCCCAGCAAAGGGCTGAAGAAATGGGCTATACCCAGGTCCTTTGGCTTGATGGTAAGGAAAGAAAGTATGTAGAAGAAGTCGGCTCTATGAATGCTATGTTTCTTATAGATGATACTATCTATACAGCCCCCATAGATGGGACTGTCCTTCCTGGTGTTACCAGGGATTCTGTAATAAAACTCCTTGATGAATTTGATGTAAAGTTAAAAGAAGAGCACTTCACCATTGACTTTTTAATAGATATGATCGAGGAGGGAAGGCTTAAAGAAGCCTTTGGTACAGGTACAGCAGCAGTTATTTCTCCAATTGGAGAGCTTGGCTATAAGGGAAATTCTTATATCATAAACGAATTTAAAACAGGAGACTTGACTAAAAAATTATATGATAGGCTTACTGGTATCCAATACGGAAGACTAGAAGATAAGTACGGATGGAGAAGAGAGGTAAAAAATGACCACTGTTAGGTTAACAAACTATAATTTAGATAGGTACGGCTACAAGGATTTACCAAGAGTGTGCGCAGACTATGGATTTAAAAAAGTAGTCCTTGTTGGTGGAAAAAAAGCCCTAGGGGCAAGTGAAGACCTTATAAGAAAGGCTCTTGAGGGGACTGATATACAAATCCTAGCCTCCCTGGTATATGGGACAGACTCTACCATGGACAATGTCTATAGGCTAAAAGCTATGAAGGAAGTAGAAGATGCTGATGTAATCTTTGCCGTTGGAGGTGGCAAGGTCATAGACACATCAAAAGTCCTTGGAGTTGAGGCAAATAAAAAAGTCTTCACCTTCCCTACCATATGTTCAAACTGTTCAGCAGCAACTGCCATTGCTGTGGTTTATAACAACAACGGATCCTTCTCCCACTACGATACCAGGATGGTAGCTCCCTATCATATGTTTATTGCAACAGATGTAATTGCCAAAGCCCCGGACTTATATATGTGGGCAGGGGTTGGAGACGGTTTATCTAAAGAGGCTGAGGTAAAATTTGCCACAGAGGGGCTAAGCCTTGATACCACAGCAAGCCTCGGCCTTGCCATAGCCAAGTCTTACGAAAAACCATTTTTAGACTACGGTAAAAAGGCTATAGAAGATTGTAAAAATAAAGAGGCTAGTGAAGCCATAGAGAGAATTGCAACAGATGTTTTAATATCTACAGGCTATGTTTCAAACCTTACAAACAGTGATAATTACTACTACAACTCTTCTTTAGCCCATGCCTTCTATAATGCAACAACCTCAATAAGCAGAGAGGGAAATTTTGAACATGGGGCAATTGTTGCTTTTGGGGTTATGGTCCTCCGTGCCTATAGGGAAGATGAAGATGAGCTTAGAAAAATAGGAGAATTTAACAAGTCTGTAAGGCTTCCTACTAGGTTAAGTCATATAAACTTAGACGAGTCTCATCTAGATAAAATTACGGAAAAAGCGCAAGAAACAACAGAATGGCAAAAATCAGAAAAGAAGCTTTCCGCTAATAAATTCAGGGAAGCTATTCTAAAAGCTGATGAGTTTGGCCAAACTTTATAAAGATATCTGCGGGCAGGCTTATAATAAATCTATGTAAGACTATTAATACTGACAAGATAAGGCCTGCCGCCCCGCCCTTAACAATCGCCATTAGGTCTATACCTGCCTCCTATGGAGAAAGCTAAAAAATCATAATATAAACTTAAGTTCCTGCTAAATTTACAAAAGCTCCTATCAATATTTGCTAGGATAATCCCTACTATAATAGGATAAAAACTTAAATCGGAACCACATCAATAGTCGTGCCTCTACTTTTTTAAAAAATTATCTACCATATATTATCCTAATATAAAAGAGCAGCCTAAGCTGCCCAAGGCAAGTCAAGGGGCAAAACTTGCCGAATTTTCCTGTAAGACAGGCCTTTTGAATGTAATTTATCTTGCCAAACATTTAACGGGTAAAGATAAAAAGTAAATATAGTAAAATGTTTATATCTAAAAGGTAAAGATACATTCATTCCCCAAAGTTTAATCATATTCTATATTAGCCACAAAACCATAATTTTTTAAGATAATTAATATAGCACGATATAAATTTAAGATTCAATTTTTGGTCTTTCAACTTCGCTCTCAAAATTTATCTTTTCAATCTCTTGCGAAACTTCTTCAGTAGTTTTCCTTAAAAAATCAAGCCTATCGTCAGTCTCATCATAAAGTGGATGCATATAGGAAACTAGCTTGCCTGACTCGTGGATTTTTGTCATATAGCCCTTAAGGGAAATTGTTTCATATATCTCTATAAGTCTGTAAGCCTCTTTATTTTCGCTTATAAGTTGGTCTAGGCTCACCTCTTTCTTTGCATAAGGTGAATAGATAAGAGTTGAACTATTATGCTCATTTAAAAGACTTACATAAAGTGGTATGAGATTTGTTATTTCCTCATATCTATCAAAAAGCTTTTTAATTTTAGAAACCTTCCTATCATCAAAGGTATCCTCCCCATCCCTGGCTACTATTGGCAGACTATCTAGCTTGTAATCATCTAAGATTAGTTCGCTATAGAGTTTAGCTTCCTCATTTTTTAATTTATTAAGATCTTTAATAAGTTGGTTAATTGTTATTTTCATCATGATTCCTTTCTAGCAAATCTCTTTCTCTAAGATCTGTAATAAGGGCCTTAGGATAATTGTCTATACGACTGAAGCTGCTACTTGGAAAGTGGCAAGACCTACAAAACCAATCCCTTAAGGGAAAATATAAAAATAGGGTCCCAAGCAAGTGGGGCACTATCATAGAATTTTTTAAATAAAATCCATAAAATCTTCTCTATAAGATTTTACCTTTCTTGTAATACTTAACTAGAAATCCCCTAATCTTTTAAAGATTAGAGGCTCTATGATAATATTAGGCCTTATTCAAAATTTTTTATATACTGTAATTTACCCAAGCTATTATATCGCCTATTACTTCATCTTTGGCATATTCATTCATGATTTCGTGGTATAGACCCTTATAGATTTTGATTTGGCAATCTTTTGATGAGTTATTTTCAAAAAAGTCAAAAGAATCTTTAAAATTAACTAGGGCATCGTCCCTACCGTGAAGGATTAATACTGGGTAAGAGAAGTCTTTTTCATTTTCCTTAAACCATCCTATACCATCTCCAACGGCATAAAGGAGGCCTAATTGGTATTTCTTAAGATTTAGTGGATCTTTTGCATAATCTTCGACCACTTCTTTTACAGAGCATACCCCGTCAGTAAGTTCGTTTGGAATTTCTATGTGTGGGTCCTAACCAGGTTCAACCATCTTTGTCATCTGGTTATTATCATGGGTAAGACCACCTGAAGTGATGATGCCTGTTAGCTTTTTGTCTTTATACTTTGCCCCATAAAGACTTACCGCAAAGCCACCCATAGAATGACCTAGCAAAAATACTGGTTTGTCAGGATTTTCTTCTATGGCCTTATCTACAACTACATTTACATCCTCTAACATGTCGTTGTAGTCCTTGTAAAAACCTCTCTCGCCCTCCGACTGGCCGTGGCCCCTGTGGTCAAACCTGTAGGTTGAAAAACCTGCCTGGTGGAATTTTTCTGCCACATAATCATACCTGCCGGAATGTTCTGCAAGACCGTGAACTATTACCACAGCTGCCTTGACGTTTTCTACCTCTTCTTTTTTGTAAAATAAATTAATGCCGTCAAATGATTTAATAAAATCTGTCATACCTTCTCCTTTGTGAAAACGTTTATTATTTATGTAAAGCTTACATATTATAGGCTTGAAGCCCTCCACTATTACTTTTACCAAAAAAATAAAAAGCCTTCTGAAAAATAAATAATTCAGAAGACTTTTAAAATATTTTTATAAATCACTTAGATCTACTTTTTTATTAAAGGAATATTCTTCGCTTGGGAAGGTTCCGTTTACAGATTCTTCATGGTAGGCGTTTAAGCCCTTTAGCATTTCATCCCTAACGTTGGCAAAGATTTTTACAAATTTTGGTTTGAAATCTGGATACATACCTAGCATGTCTTGTAAAACAATTACTTGGCAATCTACGTCTTTTCCTGCACCTATACCAAGGATTGGAACTTTTACGCTTTCTGCGATTTTTTTACCAACTACACTTGGTACACATTCAAGGACTATGGAGAAACATCCTGCTTCTTCAAGGGCCTTGGCATCTTCTATTAGCTTTTTAGCTGATTCTGGGGTTGTTCCTTGAACTTTAAAACCACCAAGCATGGTAGATGATTGTGGAGTAAGACCGATATGACCCATTACAGGTACACCTGCCTTTATAATTGTCTTGATAGTATCAACATATTCTGTACCACCCTCAAGTTTTACACAGTCACAACCTGTTTCCTTAAAGATTTTTACAGCATTTTTAACTGCTTCTTCCTTAGAAACTTCATAAGAACCAAATGGCATATCTACAGTGATAAAAGTATTTTTTGCCCCTCTTACAACTGCACTTCCGTGGTGGATCATATCTTCAACTGTTACAGGTACTGTAGAATCATAACCTAGCATGGGTATGCCAAGAGAGTCTCCAACTAGGATAATTTCAACATCACTGTCATCCACAATTGATGCCATTGTGTAGTCATAAGCTGTTACATAGGCAAATTTTCTTTTTTCTTCCTTGTACTTTTTAAAGTCTAGTATAGACATTTTCTTTTTCATAATTCTTCCTCTTTGGCCTTTATAAGTAGGCTTATAGCCTCATTATAAGGACTTTTTCTATTTTGTTTCCTAGCCTTATCCACTATAACCTTGTTTATCTTATCAATCTCAGTTTCATTTCCCTTAAGAAGGTCCGCCCTCATTGAGGAGGTATTCTTGCCAGTTTTTTCTGCTGTCATAAGAACTTTTTCAAAAGTTTTTTCCTTATCAAAGTCAAAACCCTCGAGGTTAAAAATTTCGCAAGCCTCATAGACAAGGTTTTTCGACATTTCTCTTGCATAATCGTCTTTATAAATACAAGCATTTTCCCTATCAAGTAGGGCAGTAATAGCGTTAATCCCTATATTTATAAAAAGTTTTTCGATTACAAGCCTATCTATATCATGGCTTACTTCTAGATCAAAGCCTGATTCTTCAAGGACTTTTTTTACGATCTTTACACTTTCATAATTAAAATCATTTTGACCCAAATAAGTCATCCCACTTCCTGCATGGAAAATTTTCCCATAAGATAGTTGGGTTGCTCCGTGAGTGGTAGAGCCTATTACAACCTGATTTTTATCCTGAAATTCCTCTAAGTCTTTATCATTGCCATAGCCATTTTGTAGGCTAACTAGGATGGTATCCTCAGAAATAAGACGAGAAATATTTCTAAGGGCCTCTAAATTTTTGATAGCCTTTATAAAAACAAAGATGATATCAGGTCTTGGCATATCTTCATCATACTTATAGCAAGGGATCTTAGACGTTTTAGACTCGTCATTATTTTCTTTAACTTCTATCCCCTCTTTGTTAAGCCTAGTTATTTTTTCCTTCCTATGGTCAATCAAAAAGACTTGGTTTTTTTCTGACAAAACCGATGCAAATATTAAGCCCATGGCACCTGCACCAAGTATTGCAATTTTCAAAATCTCCTCCATATCCTATAAAAAATTATAGAAAAACCAAATTTCTTAGTTTAAGTAAAATCTTAATTTTTCCTCTAAATATCAACTCCCTAACCTTAATAAAATCCAAAAAAATTCGTAACTTTGTTAAATTTTATTCTATTTCAATTATTATAACTAGAAATATATTTATTGCAATAAATTCTCTTATTTTTTCTTTAAATTCTAAAAAAAATTATTGTTAATTTTTTACTTTGCCTTATAATATCCCTAGAAACTAGCTCATAAAATTTATGAGAGCCTTAAACTTTGATTTCATAGGAGAAAACAATGCAAGTTATAAAAAAAATTGACGAACTAAGGGAAATATTAAAACCATACCGCAAAGAGGGAAAGACTATAGGCCTTATTCCAACCATGGGCTTTCTTCACAAGGGCCATGCAAGCCTTATAAAAAAAGCTGTAGAACATAATGACATTGTAGTTGTATCTGACTTTGTAAACCCAATCCAATTTGGACCAAACGAGGACCTAGAAGCCTATCCAAGAGATATAGAGGCTGACAGCAAGCTTTGTGAAGAAATTGGGGCAGACTTTATCTTCAATCCTGACCCAAGTGAGATGTATCACGATAAAAAAGCTTTTGTAGATATAGAAGGCCTATCAGATAACCTATGTGGAGCAAAAAGACCAGGCCATTTTAGGGGAGTATGTACAGTTTGTACCAAGCTTTTTAATATAGTAGGCCCTGACAGGGCATATTTCGGCCAAAAGGATGCTCAACAACTTGCTATAATTAAAAAACTAGTTTTAGACCTAAACATACCAGTAGAAATTATACCAGTACCAATAGTTAGAGAAGACGATGGCCTTGCCATGTCATCAAGAAATACTTATCTAAACAAAGAAGAAAGAAAGGCTGCCCTTTGCCTATCAAAAGCAATTTTTGAAGGAAAAAAAATGGCAGCTGATGGCTATGAAGTAGACCGAGTATTAGATAAAATGACAGAGATAATAAAAGCTGAATCTTTAGCCAAGATTGACTATATAAGTGCAGTTAACCTAGAGACAATAGAAGATGTAAAAACTTTTAACCAAGATACCCTAGTTGCCCTAGCAGTATATATAGGCAAAACAAAACTAATCGATAACTTTATCTATAGGGTGTAAATAAATAAAAAACTGGCTTTATAAAATCAAGAAAAGTGATTTTATAAAGCCAGTTTTATATTACAAAAAATCCATAAACTAAAACTTAGCAAGGTAAGCTCTAACAATAAAATTTTGCTATCTAAAGCGTTTTTTACATTTTAAACTATAGGCCCCTCTTGCTTGTTTCCTTTTCTATAATCTTGGCATCAAGGGTAATATTAGTCTCTGCTTTCTCATTATTTAAAATCTTAAGGAGGTTATCGATGGCGATTTCTACCTGGTCAGATATCCTTTGGTCAATCGATGTTATGGCTTGGTTGGTAAATTCTGTAGCGTGAATATTATCAAAACCAATTATCCCATAGTCTTCAGGAATTTTCATACCAGCATTTGCCATAAGCTTATAGGCTATGACGGCAAGCCTATCTAGCTCAAATTGAAGAGAGTCAAATTCATTATTTTCCTTTAAAAACTCTATTAACCTAGGCAGGTCTTTTTCTGGATTTTTTACCTTAAATTCAACAAAATCTGCATCATCATAATGCTTGTAAAGAGCTTCTACAAAACCTGACTTTTTGGCTATATAAGACCTTGACATAAAACCTGTATCGTAAGAAACATAGAGGGGTTTTTTGTAAAGATTGTCCTTTAAAAGTTTAACCGCCTGATCCATGGCTTCAATCTCATCTATATAGACGTTTACAATTTTTTCATTCTCATCAGTAGTTTTCACATTTAAAAGCGCCATGGGA